>OLGI01000348.1_pt1 | contig 48943 bp, 49 predicted proteins | sample 1605221 | NCBI WGS metagenome assembly OLGI01 (sample SAMEA3888915, study PRJEB22519) | human gut metagenome | biome: human gut; feature: human-associated habitat; material: faeces | place: Denmark | collected 2010 | reverse complement strand
TTGCAGAGTCCCATGGCCTGATTGTGGAGCATGACCCCAAATATGGTTGGACTATTACGCACCCAAGCGAAGCACTATTGGACTTCATCCTCGAAAATGGCCTGACCGATATTCTCATTACACGCAACGAACATTACGGCATCTCTGCCTCTGGCACAGGCAGTCACAACGGCAATCCCACACCTCCGCCGCCGAAGCCATCCAGCAGCCGCAAATATGTCTGTCCTTGCTGTGGAAACTCTGTCCGGGCTACTAAGTGCGTCCATATTGCTTGTATGGACTGTCAGGCAGAGATGGTGACGGCGTGTTAAATAGTAGTAATGAAACTTTTAACCAGAATCCACGCAAGGTCAGGGGGCTATATTGATACACCCCCGCCGCCAGAAACGATTTTTGATGATTGTATCTATAAAAGTTTTTTGCTACAGAGGGATTTTTGCTGGACATGAGAAATTCCCACAAGAGTTCGTAAAAGACAAGGAATACGAACACCCAAAGTCAGCGTTTACAGGGCTTCTGTGATTTCAGTTCCCAAAGTTCGTTTAACGCAGACCAGAAGTTCGTATTTTACCCTATCCAAAGGAGGAAATCACCGTGAATATTAAAACCGTTGCTCTGACCAAAGAGCAGTATCAATCCATCATCCAGACCATGAAACAGGGCTTTACTGGTTGTAGGCCGAATGAGCGGATTGCCACCGCATTGACCCTTGAAGCAAATCTGGGGCTGCGCATCTCCGATATTATCCATCTGCGCCTTGCCGACATCGTAAAGGACGGTGACAGGTATCGCCTATCCATCGTGGAGCAAAAAACGAAAAAGGCACGAAACTTCACCGTCCCTCTGGCTCTGTATCAGTACATCCGCTGCTATTGTCTTGACCACAGCATCCCATATGAGGCCATCATCTTTCCACTGACTGAACGTGCCATACAGAAGCAATTAAAGCTGGTGTGCGATTATTTAGGCTATCAGGGCATCTCCACCCACAGTTTCCGCAAATTCTATGCCACAGAAATTTACAAGGACAGCGGCTATAATATTGCCCTTGTTCAACAGCTCCTCCAACATTCTTCCGCCGCCGTGACACAGCGATATATCGGCATCCAGCAGCAGGAGATTGAAAAAGCCATTGAGGGGCATTTGATGTTGGAGGTTTGAGAAATGAGAACGCCCCCAGCAACAGGATCGCTTCGCGATTCCTGTTGCATGGGGGCTTGTGCTTCACTTTCTCTTTGCGGCATTGAACAGGGTATAATACTTTGTGGCCTCTGTATTTCTTTCCAAAGCTTTATTGGATTTTGCGATTTCTTCCGAAGCGTATCTGCTGAACTCTACGTTATCACTGATGTTGGACAGCAAGTCCGCAGATTTCCGATTGGATTCCTCAAGTTCACTATACAGTGTAAACTGACTGTTCTTTATCTGCTCCAAGCTATCCAAAACGGATGAAAGCTGTCCAATAATAATGTTCTGACGCAATTCCATCTCATAGAGATTGTAAGCGCCATCTGCACCCTCAAGTGTGTCGCAACGTCCACTGGCAAGATACTCATATATCGTTGTGACCGCTACAAGATTCCGATATTTGGGAAAAATCACATCGACACTATAGACCTGTTCCAATGCGTCTTTCAAATGATTCCCTGCCTCAATGATACTCTCTCTGGATTTTTTGCACTCACCTGTAAAAACAGTCATTTCTTCATCATATACTGCCATTTCAGATTGATAGGTCTGTTCTGCTTTTTTCTTTTCCTCATTTATCTCAGCGCTGCGTTTTTTATACGTCTCCAGATTCCTGTTATAATCTTCTATATCTTGGGTGTATTTTTCAATTTCCCCCTTTTTTTCTGTCGAGAACCCAACACCCAGAATCACAAAAAGAATACCACACCCACACAATGGAATACTAAACAGAAATTCAATCCCTTCTGAATCCATGGACATCAAACCAACCAAAAAAATTATTATTCCTGCTATAGAATGTCCCAGCAAGATGTGTGTCGGACGTCCGTCAGGTTTTATTGGTTGAATTGGCCTCACTACTTCTTCGCACCTTAACATCCGTGGATGTATCGGTGCTTGCTCTGCCATGTTACTGGAAAATCCGTCCTGCAAGCGTTGGTTCGTATAGACGGCGGTTTCCAAATCCATGACCTGTTTCACATATGACAGCAGTTCTGAATTCGCCATGCAAATCACTCCTCCACATTCGGAACGCTTCCCATTTGAATAAGTATCTCTTCGATTAGGTCATCACGTGAAATTGCTTCTCTTGTGTTGCAAATCCACTCCCGATACTCTTCAAAATCATAATCTCTAATGTAATAAATTTCTTGCAAATTGCGAAATACCTCGTGAAAACCTGCTGGAACTATATATCTTCGTAACGCTTCCGTTGCATCGTTCCAATTAAAAGGCCCTTCGCAGTCGTATGCCTCACCCACGTGATACCCACCAATGTTAATTGTTGGAGCAAGTAACTCATGTTTTTCAATATAGTACTGTCCGTCCTTTAGCCGCTGCACCAGTCTGACTACATACATCCCTGTGGTGTTAATTTCGTTGCCATCCATGTTTCTACCTCCAATTTTGAATTTTCGGTAAAATAAAAAAGTGCGCAGCACGAAGCCACGCACCGAAAAACGCAAGCTCCTTGCTGCCACACAAGTTCAACATACGCAAAGAGGTATGCCAAAATAGGGCCTGCATTTTTACCAAAGATAAAAATGCACACCTCTTCTGCGTACTATACGATATGAACTTGTGTGGCAAATTCAGTTTACCACGCCTATCCAGAAAAGACAAGCCAAAAAGGAAAATTGCCTGATTAACCTCCTTTTTGGAAATCAATCAGACAATTTCTGTAATACGATACGCCCTCCTTACAGCGGATCACGGAGTGACCCGCTGTGTGAGGGCTTTCTGTTCGCCGTAATTTTGAAGCGTTCACTTCAAGATTCTCTCCTGCTGTGAACGTGGTGGCTTCTGGATTGTGTCTTGCTTGAAGAGTCAATATCAACGCAAACCATACAATTCTTTCAGCTTCTCATGCAGCCTTGCAGCCGATTCACTCTCAGCCAATATTCTTCTGCTATCTCGGCCATCTCCAAACGTCTTGAAATCGCCTCTGAGGTCTTTAGCGGATATATCGTGCTCCTTCTCCATCTGCCCATCCATGAACTCCACAAAGCGCTTAGACAGGGCAGCAGCGTCCTCTATCCGGTCATATTCCTCTGGACAGTATTTCAAGGCTTTTTCCGGGTCAATGACCTGATAGCTGATTTCTTTCCACGCCTTTATCCCTGCCAGTAAACGTTCTGTGTAAGCCCTCTGCAACTGAGCGAATTGTTTTGTCAGATAGGGATTTCCAAAGAAATCTCCGCCTATCGGAACTTCGGCCATTGGCGCAAGGTCTTTTCGGTGCTGGTATTCTGTAAAAGCCTTTTGGCGCAGAAAATCAGAAAAATTTTCTAATGCCTACTCCTGTCTTTCATTCACTGTAAATGGCTGTATGCTCCCATATCGGTTTTGTTCTTTTATGTAATCCCAACGCTTTTCTTTTGCGTAGACAGATTGCAGCAGGGAAATAACCAAATCTGCATCCAGACAGGAATTTTTCGTAGCTGCCTGTTCTCGGATTTGCTCGATACATTCTGTGATACGCTCGTCTGTTTCCGATTGTGTCTCTGGTCTTTCCTCTGCTCCCTCGTCTGTCTCTGTGCAAATATCAGGGACAATACGGGTTATCTCTTTCCACCTAACAATACCCTGTCCCTGCAAGGAATCCAGCGCGTACTTTATCCTGCGCCTGAGATTGCCTTTCAAAATGCTTGCATAATAACGTTCTCCGATTTTGGGATAAAACTCTGGTTGCCAAATGTCCAAATCGTTGTCATTTTTGATGACCGCTAACTTTCTTTTAATTACCGGATTTTCTTTCAGCATCTCTATGTATGCGTCAAATAATCCCATCAGATTACAGAGGGCACATAGCTTTCCCTCAAAGGCAACTTGAGACAAGAGAAGCGACCTCAATAGTTTAATGTACTCACCAGAACGCCCCCTGTCTGTTTCCGCTGGTAATGGAGGGTCATATACCTCTGTGACGATAACAGGCTTCTTACGCTTCTCTGTAGGGTCTATCTCACAGGCTTTCTGATAGACCACATACCTATCCAGTTCTGCCTTTGCCGCCTTGATATTCTTTGCCCCGCTTTTGGGATAGGGCTTCCCTGTGACCTACTCGTACAAAAACGATACGCCATTGAACTTTTGCCCTACCACTGTGTCAACGCTCATATAAAAATCTCCTTTATTTTCAAAATCTGGTACTTTTTCTGTTCTTATAAAGCAAATTATTAGTATATAGTGCAAGAAAAGATACCAGAAATGGTTTTTCCAATTTGTGACCCAAATGAAAAACTGGTACGTCTTTCAGGCGTTATATATAAGAGCGCCTAAAAGAAAAGCAGCCCCGCCGATAAGACAGGACTGCTTCGATAAATTTATTGAGCGCTCGTACAATGCCCGTTCCATCCTTAAAACTATCGCATCATCTACAACCACGTTCATCATCTTATAACCAAGCAGCATCCTCATTCATCGGGCCTTGTGATATTAAGATAACACGCAGTTAGGCGCTCTGTCAAGGGTTTTTCAAATTTTCGTTGAAATTAAGTTCTCAAAACCGCTCATAAAATGTCTCTAAACCCATATTTTTACTGGTGTTTGTGCGGTTTTAATTTTTTTGGAATTCTTATCCCAGTGACATCAAAACGCTCTTGCTTTTGGCTATCTCGATAACGTCCCTGTCCCGCAAGCTGTTCAAATATGTCTGGGTGATTTGAATATTCTCGTGACCCAAAAGGCGTGAAATCGTATAGAGGTCTGTTCCCATCTTGATTTGCTGCTGAGCAAAAAAATGCCTGCAAGTATGCGGTGATACACGAATCCCCTCTATTCCACTTCCATACTTTTTCATCAAAACCTCCACCGCAGAAACCGTCAATGCACGTCCATGAAAAGACAAGAAATAGGTATCATCCGTGTTTTTATATCTAAAGTAATTTTCCTTTACAGCTTCGTATTTTACCATGTTTTTTCGTAAAATTGGCGTGATAGGAACTACTCTTTGCTTATGGTTCTTTCCTTGAATGATGATATAGTCCTCATGAATATCTGACGGTCTAATACTGCACAATTCCAAGCACCGAATCCCTGTGTCAATCAGCATAGTCAGTATCGTTCTATCCCGTATCGCCTTGAAATCACTCCCCCGGCAATTCTGAAACATGGTCTTTACCTGCTGCGGGGTAAATGCGGTGATAACTGCTCTTTCTTCTTTGCACCATGGAAAGCAGCACTTTGTATTAAAGGCTCCATAGCCCTCCTCATAGCAATATTGCAAAAAGGATTTTACGCCTTTCAAAATGCCATTGATGTATGTTCCCTTTTTCTTGCTGGCAGTCATAGCCCGTGTGAATTGCTTAACAGTCGCAAGAGTCACATTTTCTATGGCTGCAATCTCATGTTCCGTACAGAAACGCAGAAAGAGATTGAGGTTATTCCGATACCCCCGGATAGTACGGGGCGTATACTTCCTAACCTCAATCTCAATCAAAAATTCCTTGATACCCTGCTGAATTTCCATGCAGAAAACCTCCCTACGTATGTCGCAACAGAGGTATTCATGTATGTCACAGCTCAGGCCCTGTATGTCACAACTGTCGAATATGCAAATCCGTCAATCCGCTGCGGCGCAATGGTTTCAGTCATTCTCCCAGTTATGCCAGACGTTCTGGACATCATCATTGTCCTCCAGCATATCAATGAGCTTCTGCATATTCTTCAGGTCGCCCTCATCGGTGAGGGAGATGTAGTTCTGGGGCACCATGGCGATGTCGGCGGAGAGGAAGGTGTAGCCCTTGTCCTCCAGCGCCTTGACCACAGTATTGAAGTCATCGGGCTCGCAGCGGACTTCCATCACCATGCCGTCAGCTTCGAAGTCGGCAGCGCCGGCCTCCAGAGCGTCCATCATCACGGTATCCTCGTCCAGCTCCTGATCCTCATTGTCAATGACGATCACACCCTTCCGGTCAAAGCTCCAGGACACGCAGCCCTGCGCGCCCAGATTGCCGTTGCACTTATCAAAGGCGTGACGAACCTCGGGAGCGGTACGCTGACGGTTGTCGGTCAGAGCGTCCACGATGACGGCCACACCGCCGGGACCGTAGCCCTCATAGGTGACAGCCTCAAAGTTCTCGGTGTTTCCGGCACCCAGCGCCTTGTCGATGGTGCGCTTGATGTTGTCATTGGGCATGTTGACGGCCTTGGCCTTGGCAATCACGGTAGCCAGGCGGGAGTTGTTGGCGGGGTCGCCGGAGCCGCCGCCTTCCTTGACGGCAACAATGATCTCCTTGGCGATCTTGGTGAATGCGGCGGAACGCTTGGCGTCAGCAGCGCCCTTGGTCTTTTGAATGTTATGCCATTTAGAATGTCCGGACATAGTAGTTATTCTCCTTCAACAAAATATTGGATGGCTTCCTTGTGAGAAGTCGATTTTATGATTATAAGCTGGGGAAATTCCTTCTCCAGATAAGCGACGATTTTCGCGCAGACCGGGTCCTCCGTGGGGAAATGCCCCGCGTCGATGAGGTTGATGCCCTTGGGAGCGGCGTCTAAAAACTGGTGATACGTCAGATCCGACGTGACAAAGGTGTCGCAGCCTGCCGCGATCACCGCGTCGATCTCGTCGCCGCAGGCGCCGCCGCCCACCGCTATATATTCTACCGGTCGGTCCCCGGCATAGCGTACGCCGTTGGCGTGTAACGCCTTGCATACCTCACCCGCAAAGTCAGATAGCTTTACAGGGTTTCGCAGCCGTCCCACACGGCAGAGGCCGGTCTCATCCCCCGGCATAGGCCCAGGGTCCTCGATCCGCAGCGCCTCGGCCAGTGCGTCATTGACGCCGCCGGGGGCAATATCCAGATTTGTGTGCATGGAGATCACAGAAATATCCGCTTTCACCAATCTCCGCAGCAGACGGCCCAGATAGCGGTCGGGCCGCAGGGTCTGCATCTCCGCCTGATGCCAGCGGACGTTCATCAGCGGATGGTGGGACACGATGAGCTGGCAGCCCAGCTTTTCCGCTTCGGAGACCACATTCTCCGTCACGTCCAGCGCCACCAGCACCCGCTGGACCTCCTGATCGGGGCTGCCTTCCAGATGCCCCACGTTGTCCCAATCGAACGCAAGATCCTTGGGGGCCAGCTGGAATAACGCCTGTTCAATTTGTGCGACGGTTGGCATGGCGCCACTCCTCTCTTGCCCGTAATAACGCGGTCAAAATCTCCCGCAGTTCCTCCGTCCGCGCTTGCAGCCGGGTGGAGCGTTTCGCTCCCGCCAGTGCCATCTGCGTGCGGACGATTTTTTCAACGATGTATCGATCCGCCAGCGGATCGTGGGCCAGCCCTATGCCGCCCCAGACCTGACTGAGGGACAGTTCCATTTTCCCCGCCTTGGCCTCCATCACAGTGTACAGGGTTCCCCGGTCGCGGACCAGTGCTTCCCGCGTGATGGCAAAACCGTTTTCCGCCAGATATTGCCGCACCATTTCCTCATGGGACTGGGGCTGTAGCAGCAGCGTGTGCTGCCCATCCGCCGTCCACGGTGCGGCCTTCAGGATCGAGAGGATCGTCTCCCCTCCCATCCCCGCAATGGTAACGGTGTCCACCTCAGAGGGGCGGATCCCGGCAAGGCCATTGCAGAGTCGGTATTCAATGTTGTCCGTACCGTAGAGCGATCCGGTCACTTTGGCCCGCTCCAACGGGCCGGGCCGCAGATCGCTGGCCACTGCTCCCTGGATCTTTCCCTGAAGCCGCAGCCACGTGGGGAGATAGCCGTGATCGGTGCCAACGTCGGCCAGATACGCGCCCTCAGGCACCCACCCGGCAATCAGCCGCAGTCGGGGCGGCAATTCCAGCGCCCGCATGGTCTCTCCCCCTTTCCGGTGGTTTTGTCCGTTCGTTCCGGGCATGGTTCAGGACGCATACGGTATTCCCGTATGCGTCCCCGCAAGAACTTCGTTCCTGCGGGGTTGGTTTTTCATGTGAAAAACCGTTTGATTGAAATCGTGCAGAAAACCCCTCCTGGGTTTTCCGCACACACCTTTCCTTCCCGTCGATGAACGCTTTCCGTTCGTTCCAGGCATGGTTCAGGACGCATACGGTATTCCCGTATGCGTCCTGTCATGTGGCGCAATTACTGAGCCTTGTTGGCTTCCTCGTTCACCAGAGCCAGCAGCTTGTCCACGTCGATGCCGTGGACCATGCAGGCCTCCTCCACGGTCTCACCGCGGGAAGAGGGGCAGCCCAGGCAATGCATACCGATGGACAGGAAAATGGGCGCAGTCTGAGGTGCAACGTCCAGAATATCACCGATGATGGTGTCCTTCGTAATATTGATCATTGGAATGATCCTCCTGTTTTGAAAAATGAGCACTAGTATTATACTCAATTTTTTCTGTGATTTCAATAGATAATCGAAGAAAAGCCGTATAAACCGGGAAAATCATTTGGAAATTTTGCAAAAATCAGCGATCAGCGCAGGAACATGGCATCGCCGAAGCTGAAAAAGCGGTATTTTTCCCGGACGGCTTCCTCATAAGCGGCCAGAACATGCTCCCGTCCGGCAAAGGCGGACACCAGCATGATGAGGGTGCTCTCCGGCAGGTGGAAGTTGGTCACAAGGCCGTCCATCACCTTGAAGCGGTAGCCGGGGTAGATATAGATGTTGGTCCAGCCGGCCTTGGCCTCCATGTGGCCGTCCTCCGCCGCCCAGGATTCCAGCGTCCGGCAGGAGGTGGTGCCCACGCAGATGCAGCGCCCGCCGTTGGCTTTGGTACGGTTGATGAGGTCCGCCGTCTCCTGTGAGATCACGCAGTATTCACTGTGCATCTCGTGGTCGGTGATCTCGTCCTCCTTCACGGGGCGGAAGGTGCCAAGACCCACATGGAGCGTCACATAGCCGATGTTCACGCCCTTGGCCTTGATCTGCTCCAGCAGCTCCGGAGTGAAGTGCAGTCCCGCCGTAGGGGCCGCCGCGCTGCCCAGCACCTTGGAGTACACCGTCTGATACCGCTCCTGATCCTGAAGCTCCTCCTTGATGTAGGGCGGCAGGGGCATTTTACCCAGATGCTCCAAAATCTCCAGGAAAATTCCCTCGTAATCAAAGCGCACCAGACGGTTGCCGTCCGGCAGGACCTTTGTGACCTCTGCCGTCAGCTCGCCGTTGCCGAAGGAGAGTTTGGCTCCCTCCCGCATATGCCGTCCCGGACGCACCAGACATTCCCACGTCTTTTCTCCCCGGTCGATGAGCAGCAGCACCTCACAGGCGCCGCCTCCCGGCAGACGCTGCCCCAGCAGACGGGCGGGCAGCACCCGGGAGTCGTTTAAAATCAGGCAGTCGCCGGGGTTCAAAAATTCCGGCAGTTCATAGAAATGGTGGTGTTCCCAGGCGCCGGTGTTCCGGTCCAGAGTCATGAGCCGGGAACCGTCCCGCCGCTCCAGCGGCGTCTGGGCGATTAGTTCCTCCGGGAGCTGGTAGTTAAAATCGCTTGTTTTCATGTTCAACCTCACTTGATGGTAATGTCTGTATAGTAGAATTTCAGAATTTCGTCATAGGTATACCCCAGCTCCGCCATGGCCTTGGCACCGTACTGGCTCATGCCGAGATTGTGGCCGCTGCCGCTGCCGGTGATGGTAAAGGTGCCGTCCTTGGAAAACGCAGGCGTTTGGCCCTCACCCACCGTGGACATTCCGGAGGCGGACAGAACAGACGCGCTGCCGTCCAGCTTGACGGTTTTTCCGCTGCCGCCGAGAACGCTGACGCCCTCCAAGGAGCGGAGCACCGTATTGCTGTCATTGATATAAATGCCGCCGGAGGCTGCGCCGGCTCCGTTGATGGTGAACCGCTGGCTCTTGACGGATTTATTATAGGTGCTGGAATAGAAGATCGTGCGGCAGGTCTCCCCTTTCACCGTCACGCTGTCCCGGCTGCCCTCAAAGGTCACCTTGCTGACATTGCCCATCGGCGTGAATTCCGCCACATAGACGTTTTTCACAGTGCCGATACTGTACCCCTTCTGCTCTAAGATCCACGTCAACTCATCGGCGGTGTAGGTCACGATCCAATTGTAATTGGGAATGTTGGTCTTGGCCTCATAGGGGTCCTTCTTCCCCACCAGATAAGGAATACTGCTCCAGACATTGGCCGCGTCCTCCGTGGCCCCGCCGTTTGACGCGCAGTAGACCACCGTATCCGCGGGCTTGCCGCCGTAATAGATCATCTCGCCCGCCGTGTTGTCCACCGCCGCGTCCGTCATATCGGTTGCCCGGTTGCGGCCATAGTACACCTGACAGTCGGTGCCGGCGCAAACGTCAAAGCCCAAAGAGGGATGCCGGGTCTTTACGGCGTAGGTGCGGGCACAGACCGCCTGGGCTTCCAGAGCCGCCAGCGGCCAGTCTTTGTCCATCTCGTAGGGCACAACGCCCTTTACATAGTCTTCAATATCCACCACGTTGATAACCGTCAAAGTGCCGTCGGCGTTGCAGCGGTACTCAAAGCCGCCGGGGTACTTATAGCCCTTGCACCAGGTCTCCGTGTGCCGTCCCATGGGGCGGATGCCGAGACAGTAGCCGTTGTCCCGGAATTGGAACAAGACCTCCCCACTGCGGGTCTCCGTCACCGTCACGCCGTTTCCGGAGCCGGAAGCCTGCATGGTGATGGTGGTCTCGTCGGTCTCGTCCAGATAGACGAACTCCCGGTCCTCGTCATAGTAGCCGAATTCGTATCCGGACCCCACGGCGTTTTCCAGATTGGCGGCTTCCAGAGCCGTGTCGCCCCAGCGGATGCCCACCTTCAGGGTGTCATTGACCACAGCGGACGCCGAAACGGCAGTCAGGCTGAACAAAGTGATGATAAACAGAAAGGACAACACACGTTTTTTCATAAAACCTCCCAATGGCGAATACCTTGACGATAGAGGATCTGTCTGCTATTATATAGACAAATGTCCACGGTACAAAAACACACCTCATGGACGTACATATCTTAATTATTATAATACACATTGGCCCCGGATTCAACCGGTATCGACGATTTCCCGGGACCCGAAGGAGGAATCTGCTATGAAACGGTATCAGGTCGGCATCATCGGCGGTACGGGTATGGTGGGCCAGCGGTTTGTGACCCTGTTGGAAAACCATCCCTGGTTCCAGCTCACCGCCATCGCTGCCAGCGCCAGAAGCGCGGGAAAGTCCTATTGGGAGGCCGTCTGTGACCGCTGGGCTCTGGATATTCCCTGCCCCGAAGCCGCAAAGTCCCTGACGGTGCTGGACGCTGAGGCGGACGCGGTGAAGTTGGCCGGTATGGTGGATTTCTGCTTCTGCGCCGTGGATATGCCGAAGGACGCCATCCGGGCGCTGGAGGAAACCTACGCCAAGCTGGAATGTCCCATCGTTTCCAACAACTCCGCCCACCGCTGGACAGCGGATGTGCCCATGGTGGTGCCGGAGATTAACGCCGAGCATCTGGCGGTCATCGAGGCCCAGCGAAAGCGGCTGGGCACCAAGCGGGGGTTCATTGCCGTCAAGAGCAACTGCTCCCTCCAGAGCTATGTCCCCGCCCTTCATCCCCTGATGAAATACGGTCTGGAACGTGCGCTGGTGTGTACCTATCAGGCCATCTCCGGCGCGGGGAAAACCTTCCAGCGCTGGCCTGAGATGGTGGATAACTGCATCCCTTACATCGGCGGCGAGGAGGAAAAGAGCGAGCAGGAGCCGCTGAAGCTGTGGGGCCGAGTGGAAAACGGCAGGATCGTCAAGGCGGAGGGGCCCGCCATCACCGCCCAGTGCTTCCGGGTAGCCTGTCAGGACGGCCACATGGCCGCAGTGTTCATGAAATTCAAGGACGGCTGCAAGCCCTCCATGGAGCAGATCAAAGCGGATTGGGCCGCATTCCGGGGCCCGGCGCAGGAATTACAGCTGCCCTCCGCCCCCAAGCAATTCCTCCACTATTTTGAGGAACCGGACCGCCCCCAGACCCGTCTGGACCGGATGCTGGAGCGGGGCATGGCGGTGTCTCTGGGCCGTCTGCGGGAGGATACCCAGTATGACTACAAATTTGTGGGGTTGAGTCACAATACCCTTCGTGGGGCCGCCGGGGGTGCTGTTCTGTTGGCAGAGTTGCTGTGCGCAAATGGCTATATTCAGCAGGTGTAAAGGTAAACAACTTAATTGCACAAAAGCGGATGCCAAAGCAGGCATCCGCTTTTTTATGTTGAAAGAGGAGGTATTTTATTGTGAAGGATATTCTCTTTACAGGTTCTGGTGTGGCCATTGTGACGCCCTTTCACGCCGGGGCGGTGAACTTCCCCGCCTTTGGGCGGCTCATCGACCGGCAGATCGACGGCGGCACCGACGCCATCATCGTCTGCGGTACCACCGGAGAGGCGGCCACCATGACCCAGAAGGAGCGCATGGAGACCATCGCCTATTGCGTGGACCGGGTGGCGGGGCGCGTGCCGGTGATCGCCGGTACCGGCGCCAACGATACTCAGGTAGCCCGGGAAAACGCCCTGGCTGCGGAGCGCCTCGGCGTGGACGGTCTGCTGATCGTCACCCCCTACTACAACAAGGCAACCCAGCAAGGTCTGCTGCGGCACTACAAGGTCATTGCGGATTCCGTGGGCATTCCCATCATCCTCTACAACGTCCCCTCCCGCACCGGAGTCAACATCCAGCCGGAGACCTATGCGGAGCTGGCCCAACACCCCAACATCGCAGGTGTCAAGGAGGCCAGCGGGAATTTCAGCCAAATCCAAAAAACCCGGAACCTCTGTCCCGCCGATTTTGCCATCTGGTCCGGCAACGATGATGAGACCGCCGCCATCTGTATGCTGGGTGGTTCCGGAGTCATTTCCGTGGTGGCCAACGTCCTCCCCGCAGAAATGCACCGGCTGACGGCCCTCTGCCTTGCCGATGACTTCTCCGCGGCGGGCAGACTGCAATTAAAGCTGAAGCCCCTGTGTGACGCGCTGTTCTGCGAGGTGAATCCCATTCCGGTAAAAACCGCCCTGAACCTCATGGGTCTGGAGGCCGGGGAACTGCGGCTCCCTCTCTGCCCCCCCACCGACGCCAGTGTGGAGCGGTTGAAGCTGGCCCTTTCATCGTGGGATCTGCTGCCGGAGCAGACCCCCTGAGTTCCTTTTCCCGGGAAAAGTGCCGCTGTTCTTGCGAACAGCGGCACTTTTAAAAGAATTTACAGCTTTTTCGTCAGCATCAGGCGGTATAGGCTCTGTGGAAGACCTTCTTGCCCTTCTTGATGACCACGCCGTCTCCGGCGAACTGGGCCTGGTCGAAGGTCACATCGATGGACGCCACCTTCTGGTCGTTGACGGCCACGCCGCCCTGCTGGATCAGGCGGCGGGCCTCGCCGTTGGAGGCGCACAGGCCGCAGGCCACCAGCAGTTCAATGGCGCCGATCTTACCGTCGGTAAAGCGGGCCTCCGGCAACTGGGTGGAGGGCATATTCTCGCTGCTGCCGCTGCCGCCGAAGAGGGCACGGGCAGCCTCCTGGGCCTTGTCGGCCTCGGCCTCGCCGTGGACCAGCTTAGTCAGCTCGTAGGCCAGGATCTCCTTGGCCTGATTGAGCTGGCTGCCCTCCCAGGCGTCCATAGCGTCGATCTGCTCCAGGGGCAGGAAGGTCAGCATACGGATGCACTTGAGCACGTCGGCATCGCCCACGTTCCGCCAATACTGGTAGAAGTCGAAGGGCGTGGTCTTGTTGGGATCCAGCCACACCGCGCCGCTGGCGGTCTTGCCCATCTTCTTGCCCTCGCTGTTGAGCAGCAGGGTGATGGTCATGGCGTGGGCGTCCTTGCCCAGCTTGCGGCGAATCAGCTCCGTGCCGCCCAGCATGTTGCTCCACTGGTCATCACCGCCGAACTGCATGTTGCAGCCCACGGTCTGGAACATGTGGTAGAAGTCGTAGGACTGCATAATCATGTAGTTGAATTCCAGGAAGCTGAGGCCCTTCTCCATCCGCTGCTCATAGCACTTGGCCCGCAGCATGTTGTTCACGGAGAAGCAGGCACCCACCTCCCGCAGCAGCTCGATATAGTTCAGGTTCATCAGCCAGTCGGCATTGTTCAGCATCATAGCCTTGCCCTCGCCAAACTCGATGAACCGCTCCATCTGCCGCTTAAAGCACTCGGCGTTGTGGTCGATGTCCTCCTTGGTCAGCATCTTGCGCATATCGTTGCGGCCGGAGGGGTCACCGATCATGGTGGTGCCGCCGCCGATCAGGGCGATGGGCTTGTTGCCCGCCATCTGGAGCCGCTTCATCAGGCACAGGGCCATGAAGTGGCCCACGTGCAGGCTGTCCGCCGTGCAGTCAAAGCCGATATAGAAGGTGGCCTTGCCGTTGTTCACCAGTTCCCGGATCTGCTCCTCATCGGTGACCTGGGCAATGAGTCCCCGGGCTTTCAGTTCTTCGTAAATACCCATATTGTTGTTCTCCTTTTCCATGTTTGATTCGGACAGAGATAAAATAAAGCCCCCTGTCCTTTCGGACAGAGGGCGTAAATACGCGGTACCACCTCTGGTTCGCCGCCTCCTCGCGGAACGCGGCCTCACGCCGTGCCATCACACGGCAGCGCGGTAACGGGCGCACCCGGAGCACGCCTACTGAGCCAAAGGGCCGTTTGGGTGCCAGCTCCACGGTGTAGTTCGGCGGCTGTTCTCTCCCCTTTCCACCATACAGGGGCTCTCTTGGCAGAACCGATCCGCTTACTTCTCCGCATCATCGCTGTAACGGGCTTCATTGTATCGGATTTCCCGGGAAATGTCAACCCATTTATGGGTGCCAGACGCCGAAAATCTTCAAAAAGCGAATATCCTGATACGAATAGGTACTGAGGGGCCGGTTATCCGCATCGTAGCTGTGGGCGGCCACCAGCACGTTTTCCGGCGTCACCGGCCAACCAACCGACACTACCACCGGCGTATGACGGAAGTTTTCTCCGTCAAAGGAAAGCTGGATCAGGTCGCCGGGGCGCAGATCCCCCAGTTCGCAGGGATGGGCCGCCGGGCCTTCGGTTTTTTCCTCCCGGACGAGGAAGTTATAGAGGTAGGGCACGCCGGTCCACGCCGGGGCCTTCTGGTCCGGGTCGATATAGTACCAGCCGAAGGTGGGCGTGAAGTTCATCACGCCGCTGCCGGCATAAATGCACTGGGAGGCGAAGTTGGTGCAGTCGCCCCCTAAATGCTCGTAGTCATAAAAGGCGGGATTCCGGCCGTAGGCCCAGCGGTGGGCGTACAGCACGGCAGCCCGCCGGTCATAGAGCGAGAAACGCATAGACGGACTCCCCTTTCCCGCCAGTCTATGCGGAGAACGGAAAAGCGTGCGTGGAAAACCACGCACGCTTGAGACTGTCGATAAAGTAGTAAATTCTCCGCGACGGTAAGGAAGGGTGTGCGCGGGAAACCCAAGAGGGGTGTCCCGCGCCATTAAAATCCTAAGTTTTCAGAACTTTTATGAAGTTCTGAAAACTTGCTCAGCGGGGAGAAAAGACTTTTTCGACACGCTGAAGCGTGCGTGGAAAACCACGCACGCTTGGCTTGTTTGATTTCCGTTTATTTGATGACCACCTGAGCGGTGCTGTCGGTGATCCGGGTCCAGCAGGGCTCCAGCCACACGCAGTCCGCCGTGCAGTCCTTCAGGCCGAAGGTCTCAAAGTACCGCCCTTCCTCTTTCGCGGCTTTTTCGGCGGCCTCGTAAGATTCCAGCTCCGCGCCGGAGATCTCGCCCAAGATCATGGGGGAACTGGATGCACCCCGCTGATTGATGTCATGGGCCGTGCCGTCCTCGTCATAGAAACGGTTTTTCCAGATCTGGTAATGCATCATTTTCTCCCAGCGAGACCCGGCGCTGAAGGACACCACCCAGCCGGCATCCCGCTTCTCCGCCCATTCCAGACGGACGCCCTGGGGCGGGTTCTCGATCATGCCCTTTACCAGATCTACCTTCACCCGCTCCTGTCCCTTGTCGATCCAGGAAGCCCCGGTGACATGGAGGGTCAGGTGTTCCCCTGTGGAGAAATAGGGGCTGTCCAGCCAGACGGAATCCGTGGAGGGATCGTCTGGGTTTCCGGTGGCGGAAATGCCGTTGACAATGCCGTTGAACCGCTCTCCCCGCTCGTTTTCCAGATAGAAGTTCAACTCCGTCAGCCATGCGGTGTTGGCGGGGTCATAGTCGAAGTTCAGCCGCAGGTGGGTGGGATAGATTTCCGCCTCCGTCAGCGTTATGGACTGGCCGTCCAACAGGAAGGTCTCTCCTACATCAATGACCGTCCCCTGCTCCGTGTAGGTGGGGTCGAAACGCAGTTCAAAGGTAAAGGTAGCCAAAATCTCCCGCTGCTCCTTCGGGTTATCGGACAGCAGCTCGACGCCGTAGTCGGCCACGCTGGACTGCGCCGGGGGCTTCTGGTTCTCATAGAGATGTTTGTTGTCATAAACGCCGAAGGTCATGGTCAGGCTGTCCGGCACGTCCCGGTTCATAAAGTCGATCCGGAGTTCCATGAGGTCGCCGTTTTCAATGCCATAGCTGCTGAAGGAAGAAGCGTATCCCTCCTGTTCCCCCGGCACCGTCAGCGTTGGGTGGTCTAAATCCAAATGGGCGTAATCGTCAGACTGGACGGAGAAGAACACGTCCACCTGCTTCCGGTCTACGATCAGGTACTCCACCCGGGCCGTGATGCCGTTTTGCGATTGGGACAGCCGGAGGGGCTGCACATAATCGTTCTCCACAGCGGCGGACAGGCTGGGAGACCAGCTGACCGCCTTGGCCAGATCCGCCAGAAGGGGAATCCGTCCGCAGGCCCGGGCGAAGGGCGTCGACAGGTTCACCAGCAGCACGAATGTTGCGAAGCAGGCCGCCAGGCCACCCAACGTGGTACTGAAAAAACGCCGTTTTTTCTGTAAAGTGTTTTTCCTGTTCAGTGCTTTATTTACAGTATGATCCAGTTCTTCCGGGGTCTGTTCCAGCTCCGCCAACAGGGCAGTGTACTCATCCATACGGTTCATGCCTGTCCCTCCTCTCCCAGCTCCAATTTCAGCAGGGCCAGCGCCCGTTTCTGACGGGTGGCCGCAGTCCCCTGCGGAATGTTCAGCGCGGCGGCGGTCTCCGCTTGGGTGTACCCGGAGAAAAACCGCAGGATCACTACGCTGCGCAGCTCCTCCGGCAATCGGCGGATGGCTTCCCTCAGCGGCAGATGCTCGTAATCGTCCGGCCCGGCGGTATCCGGAAGCGCGTCCGCCCCGCCGGGATGGAACCGCCTCCGGCGGCGCAGCTCGTCCTGACAGGTGTTGATCAGGATCCGGGTGATCCAGGTCTCAAAAAGCGCCGGTGTTTGCAGCTGCTTCAGCCTCCGCAGCGCCCGGTACACCGTCTCGTCCACCGCCTCAAGTGCGTCGGCCTCACTGCCCAGATAGAGATACGCCGTGCGGTACAGCCGGGTTTTGATGGCTTCTGTCCGGTCGGCAAATTCCTGCTGATCCATAGAGACCGCCTCCTCTCTGCTCTCTTTTGTCTATTAGACGGAGATACGCCCCGTTTTGTTCTCACGAAGCGAAATCTTTTTAGAAAAAACCGGCGGGGCTTCTGCCCTGCCGGTTGTTACGCTTGCGCTTATGCTCTCGGGTGCGCCTTCTGGTAGACGTCCTTGAGCTGATTCTTGATGACGTGGGTGTAGATCTGGGTGGAGGAAATATCCGCGTGCCCCAGCATCTCCTGAATGGCCCGGAGGTCCGCGCCGTTTTCCAGCAGATGCACCGCAAAGGAATGGCGCAGAGTGTGGGGGGTAATGTCCTTCTGGATGCCCGCCTTCTCCTGATAGTGCTTGATGATTTTCCAGAAACCCTGACGGCTCATACGCTCGCCGTTCATGTTCACGAACAGGGCCGTTTCCTCCGTGTCCGCGATCAGCTGGGGCCGGACGCCCTTGATATAATCCTGAAGCGCCTTCACCGCGCCGTGGTACAGGGGGATGATCCGCTCCTTTTTGCTGTTGGAGCAGCGGATAAAGCCCGCCGGCAGGTTCAGGTCCCCGATGTCCAGTGCGATCAGCTCGCTGACCCGGATGCCGGTGGCGTACAGCAGCTCCAGCATGGCATGATCCCGGAAGCCCTTGGCATCCACGCACTCCGGCTGTTCCAGAAACAGCTCCACCTCTTTGGCTGTGAGGATCTCCGGGTATTTCCGCTCCACCTTGGCGGCGGCCACCCCCTGTGCCGGGTTCTTTTTCAGCTCCCCGGCAGCCACCATATAGCTGTAAAAGGACTTGACGGACGCCAGAAACCTGGTGACGGAGGCGGCAGACTTCCCGTGGCTCAGCATCCAGTCCATGTAGTCCTGGACTGCCGCGCTGTCCGCCTCCCGCAGGTCTATGTCGCAGTAATTATGTAAATACTCAGCGAATTGGGTCGTATCCCGGAGGTAGGAACTGACGGTGTTCCGGGAGGAATGCTTTTCATCGGACAAATACGCACCAAAACGGGCAATATCATCCATTTCCGTCAACTCCCTTCCTAAAAAAATCGTTCCAGCAGCGCGCGGAGCAGAAACGGCGACAGCCGCAGTTCTATCCACGCGCCCAGACACAAAATCAAACACACAATACCGAAGCCCAGCCAACAACCACGGCCGCAGGCGGAAAACGCGGCGCCCCGTCTCCCCCGGGACAGTCCACGCAGTGCGGCGGCCCGGCCCATCGCAGGCGCCGCCAGCAGAAAAAAGCAAGGCACCGTGACCAGACAGCGAAAGCCGAAAAAGGCCAGCGCCAGCAGCAGGCCCCGCCCGCCGAAGGAAGCCGTCAGGCACCCCGCCGCATAGGCCGGAAAAAAGCCCGCAGCAGCCGCCAGCAGCGGCAGCAACAGGATTCCCGCAGAGCAGACGCCGCATAGGAACGCCAAAACCGGTCCTTGCAGATAGAGCAGCGTCAGAGAACAAACCACGGAAATTCCAAGGTCCTGACTCTGCGCCAAGGCCAGATAATCCGTCAGGTACGTGGTCAGTTCCCGTTCCACATCCCCGGAGATCCGTCCGGCGCAGACAACACCCGCGCCGATCCCGAGAAAAAAGAAAACCGCCAGCAGCAGGCTGTGCAGCCGGCTGGGGTCTGTCCATCGTTCCGCACGATTCCATTTCAAACCGCATCACCTCATCCCAGCCTATGAAAGTGGGACAAGATTTATGTTGCGGTTGACGTAAAACTTTTCTCATTCAAATATAATTCAAATGGCGCCGTTTCGCAAGGTGTTTCCAGAAAATACCTGTTTTTTGGCGTTTATGCCATAATATTATGTAAACTGTATTATGTCAACCGCGTAAATTACAGTATAAAACAGCACCTTTTCTCTCATTTTACGCAAGATGTAGTGTCTATCCCCCGCAGAATCTTCCCATATCTGACCACACCGAAAAAAAGGAGCGCCGCCCCACCGGACGGCGCTTTTTCAGACGGAACGCAGCTTTTTGTGAGATTTCACCAATCGCTTGTTGGACCGCTTCCCCACTTTTCCGCAGAGCAGCGCCGCCAGCAGCCCGCCCAGCAGGATCAGAGCCAGCAGGATCAGCCCCCGGACCGCGATCCCCTCGCCCCAGCCGCCGAAGCAAAGCAAGATCAGAAGCAGGGCGAAGGCCCCCGCATTCAGCAGACTCCCGCCCGGACCCAGTCTCCCCTTCCCTGCCGGAAGTCCCCCGGCGAAGGCCGCGCAGAAGGCCAGCGCCCCCAGCGCCTGCGGGACCCTGTCCTCCCCCACGATCCCCTTCACCGCCAGCAGCGTCACCAGCAGGACACCCAAGCCGTCCACAGCCGCCGTCAGCAGCAAGCACAAAGCGATCTGCTTTCCCGCCGGTTTCTTTTTTCCGGACATCCGATCCCCTCCCCCAAGCATTTCTTCTGGAACAGCTTATGCCATCAGCGGCCATTTTTATGACAGGACGAACACACCATATTTAAAACCGCATCGGTCCGGGTTTCAACCACAGCCACAAAACCGCCTGCGGCCGATCGCAAAGCTCCCCATCGAGGCCACACTCATTTGGTCCCCGGAGCGGTGAAAAAGCACATGCATCCGCATCCGATTTCGGAAGAAAACCGGAACCGGGGACAGGGGTGCGGTCATATATTGGGCTGTAAGGAAAGGAGGCGGAGCCGGGTGTTTCGGGGAGGACGGAACTGCATCATTGGAATATTCGCCATCGCCATGGGGGCAGGCATCCTCATCGCGGCCATTTTTCCAACGGGACTGTTGATGTTCCTGGTGGCAACATTGCTGATCGCCAGCGGCTGTGCCTGCTGGAAGCGGTAGAAAGGAGAGGGGTATGAATATCGTAGTATGGAAGGCGCCGAAGGCCATGCGGGGACTACTGCGGAAGCTGTTCAGAATCCAGGCATAAGGGGTCCCCGCCGCTCATAAACTGCACTGAAGTACACTGAGCGGAAAGGAAGGATACCCACATGGAACTGGAATTAAAAAAGGAGTGTCTGGATACATACGAACTGGGAGAGCCGCAGACGCTGACGCAGGAGGAGACCGCGGAGACCATCGTTCCGGATTACTGCCCGGACATCGCCCGGATCATTTCGGCGGAGGGAGTGGTCTGTCTCCACGGCGGCACAGAGCAGGACGGCGTCACCGGCACCGTCCGGGTGACGGTCCTCTACACGCCGGAGAATGAGTCCGGCGTCCGGGCACTGGAATTCGCCATGCCCTTTTCGGCGCAAGGGGAAGGGTTGGCCGGGTGCGCCCATGTAGTGGTGGAGACGGAGATCGAGTTGCTGGAAAGCCGGATGCTGAATCCCCGGAAGATCTTCACCCGCTGCAAGCTGGTGACCCATCTGGCCGGCTGCCGGAAGGTATGCCTGACCATCTCCTCCGACGCGGAGGCGGACCCGGCGCTGCTGGTGGAAAAGCGGTGCTGCGGGCAGACGGTGTCTTTGCTGCGGCAGGTGGCGGAAAAGGATCTGACCTTTTCGGAGACCATGTCCCTGTCGCTGGGCCGGGAGGGTGCGGCGGAGCTGCTCCACTGCCGGGCCAACGGCATCGTGACGGAGACTAAGGCCATTGGCAACAAGCTGATCTTCAAGGGGGTCTTTTTGGTTTCCGCACTGTACCGCACCATCGGCGGGCAGCTGGCCTCCGCCAGCGCGGAGCTGCCCTTTTCACAGATCATGGAGACGGATAGCACAGAGGAAAATACCCAGGTGTCCATGCGCCTGCGGATCACCGGGACGGACATTCAGATCGACGGCTCCGATGACGAGGGCCGCCAACTGTCCGTGACGGTCTACTATCACACCATGGCCTTTCTGCGGGAGACACGGGAGGTCACGCTGCTGACGGACCTCTACTCCACCGCTTACGAGACCCGCTATGAGCCAAGTCAGCTGGATCTGTGCAGCCTGTACGAGTCCGTGACCCGGCGGCAGACCGTCCGGGAGGTGCTGGAGATCGGCGTGGCAGCGGAGGCGGTGCTGTCCCTGTGCGCCGACTGCGGGGCGGTGTCCGTCAGCCGGGAGGGAGAAATTACTCAGCTGCGGACGGCGGTGACGGTCCGGGCGCTGTATCTGGACGAGGGAGGCGCCTGTTTGTCGGCAGAGCGCTGCATCGACGTCTGCTGCCCCATGGAGCTGCCAAAGGACTGTACCGTGTCCGCCCGTGCCTTCTGTGGGGAGGAAATTCAGGGAACTTTGGGAGACCGTGGCATCGAGGTCCGATTCCCGGTTGATTTTCAGGTGGAGGTCTGCGGCCGGTGCCGCAAGCTGTGCGTAGCCTCCGCCGCGCTGGACGAGAGTATGCCCAAGGACCTGTCCAACGCGCCATCCCTGATTTTGCGCTGCGTGGGAAAGCAGGAATCCGCGTGGGAGGTGGCGAAGCGCTACAACACCACCATCGCGGACATTTTAGCAGCAAATCAGTTGGAACAGGAATCCGAGATCCCCTGCGAACGGCTCCTGCTGATTCCGAAAAAGAGGGCGTAAGAAATCGAAGCCAATCCCAAACGGAAGTCCGCAAAAAGTCCGGTACGTGTCTCTTTCAAAAAAGAATCGTGCAGCCCCCTCGTTTTGGCTGCCAACGCAAAAAGGCTTGCTGTCGATTGACAGCAAGCTTTTTTTAGTCTCTGTATCGGATCGCAACAGGGCGACAGTTGGGCCAGTGGTTCCCGCATGGGATCAAGAGCACTCCACCGCGACCTTGATCACGTTGTCTCGCCGGTTTTCAAAGAGCTCGTAGGCCTCTTCGATCCTGCTGAGGGGATAGGTGTGGGTGATGAGCGGCTCGGTGTCCAGTTTCCCCTCCGCGATGAGATGCAGCGTTTCCTCGCAGTTGCAGCCGTCCACGCCACCGGTCTTGAAGGTGAGGTTCTTGCCGTACATATCCGGCAGCGGCAGGACCTGGGCCTTGTCATACAGTGCCACCACCGTCACGATGGCGTTGGGTCTTGCGCACTCCCAGGCCAGACGGAAGGTAGATTCCGCGCCGGCCACCTCCAACACCACGTCCGCGCCGCCGTGGTCGCTGTTGGTGCGTACAAAATTCAGGCACTCGTCCGGCGAGACCGTCAGCACCTCCGGATAATGCTTGTTGATGAAGCGGACGCGGCTCTCATCCTTTTCGCAGACAATGATGCGCTTCGGCTGTTTCAGCATCACGCAGAGCAGCGTGCAAATTCCGGTGGGGCCTGCTCCGAGGATCAGCACGGTGTCCTCCGCTGTGATCTCAGAAATACGAGCCGCCCAGAAGCCGGTGGCGAGGACATCCCCCACCAGCAAAGCCTGCCGATCGATGACGCCGTCTGGAATTTTGTTCAGGCCCTGATCGGCGAAGGGTACCCGCACGTATTCCGTCTGTCCGCCGTCAATGCGGCAGCCCAAGGCCCAGCCGCGGTTTTCATCGGTACAGTTGTTTACAAAGCCCTTCTTACAGAAAAAGCACTCACCGCAGAAGGTCTCCACATTCACCGTCACCCGGTCCCCCGGCTTGACATGGGTCACGGCGCTGCCCACCGATTCCACAACGCCCACCATCTCATGTCCCACCGTGATGCCTGGAACAGCCCGGGGAACGCTGCCATGCTTGATGTGCAGATCGCTGGAGCAGATGCTGGTCAGCGTCACCTTCACAATGGCGTCCCGCTCGTGCAGCAGCACCGGCTTCGGCTTTTCCAGCAATGCAAATTTTCCCTTTTCAACGTATGTGTAAGCCTGCATTTCCTGATCCTTCCATTCATTTCAGTTAATTGATATATGTTACCACAGCATACCGTTTTCCGCAAGGAGAAGCAGGCCCGATGAGAACGCAGCGCTCTGATTGCGAGCCGGAGTGTTTCCAACCCTCCATTTTGACGCAGAAAAGCGCCCCGCTTGTGAGACTGGCATATCTCACAAACGGGGCGCAAATATGGGGCGTACTTATTTCCGCTTTTCCTGCCATTCCCGCAGAGGTTTCAGTTCCTCGAACAGACGCAGATAACTCTGATACCGGCTGGGTTGGAGCTTCCCCGCTTCCAGCGCTTCCCGCACGGCGCACCCCTTTTCCTTGGTATGGCTGCAATCCAAAAACTGGCACTCCCCCAAATAGGGAGCGAACTCCCGGAAGGTCTCCGGCAGGCGGTGTTTCAGCTCCAGATTCAGTTCCTCCGTTTCAAAGGAGGAAAATCCCGGTGAATCCATGATCTCCGCCCCGCAGCTCAGACGGAACAGCTCCACATGGCGGGTGGTGTGGCGTCCCCGGCCCAGGGCCGTGCTGATCTCCCCGGTCTTTAGCTGGAACGCCGGGTCCAGCGCGTTCAGGATACTGGATTTCCCTACGCCGGAGTTGCCTGTAAAGGCGGATAGCTTACCGGCGATCAGAGGCTTCAATTCCTCCAGACCCTCTCCGGTCTCCGCGCTGATCCGCAGTGTTGGAAACCCGGCGGCGGTATAGATGCGGTACAGTTCCTCTGCCGGGTCCAGATCGCACTTATTCAGCAGCACCACCACCTCGCAGCCCTTCAGGGCAGCGATGGCCGCAATGCGGTCGATGAGAAAGGGGTCTGTTTTGGGGATGGCGGCGGAGCCGATCACAACCAACTGGTCGATATTCGCCACCGCCGGCCGCTCAAAGGCGTTTTTCCGGGGGAGGACAGACTCCACGAACCCCTCGCCGTTTCCCAGCTCCCGGACCGTCACCCGGTCCCCCACCAGAGGAGACAGGCCCTCCTTCCGGAATTTTCCCCGGGCACGGCAGGTCAGCACCTCCGCGCCGGTATCCACATAGTAAAAGCCGCTGAGGGCTTTTTGAATCCGTCCCTCTGCCATCGTATCAACCAAAGCTCCGCTCATAGGATTGCTTCTGATCCAGCACACCGTCAAAGTAGACCTTCACCATTTTCCGGCCCGTGCCGTAAAGAGTGGTGCTCACGGCTCCGTCCGCCTCGTAGACAGTCTCGCTGTACTGGGGATTCGGCTCGTCGCCCACATAGATCTCCACCTTGACAATGTCCTTTCCGTTCTGGGGGATGTCCACCGTGATGGGCAGGGCGCTGCTGGCCAGTCCCGCACTGACCCGGAACTTGATGGTCGTCCACTCCGGCACGGTCTCGCCGCTGGCCGGACTCTGCCAGACAATGGTGCCGCCGGGCTTGTCGCTGTCCACTACTTCCACATCCGCGGCGTCGCAGGTCAGCTTGTAGCTTTCCAGCTGGGACAACACGCTGTCAATGCTCATTCCCACAAAGGGCAGGACCGTTACCGGTTTGATGTCCGGGCCCTTGCTGAGGATCAGCTTTACGGTATCGCCCTTTTTCAGGATCTCGCCCTGAGCCGGCTCCGTCTTGATGACGTACCCCTCCGTGATCTCCTCGGAGAACTGCTTCAATTCCTCCGGGGCCTCCACGGTCAGCTCCAGATTGTATTCCTTGTTCAGCTTTTCCAGCAGGATACGGGCGTCCTGCTCGGATTTGTTTTCCAGATCCGGCACCTCGCCGGTCTCCTCACCGGCGCTGACCCACACCTGGATCACCAGCTGGCTGCCCTTCCGGGTCTCATCCTTCTTGGGGTCCTGCCGCAGGATATGCCCCTCCGGCACGTCGGTACTGAACTCAGAACCGGCCTTCTGGATCTCAAAAACACCTTCGATCCGGGGATCGTTCTCCGCTTCCTCGATGGTCATGTTATACAGATCCGGCACCTGATACTGGTCCACCACCGCAGGAGCAAAGGAGCCGAGGATGGTCTTGAACAGCACGATCACCACGGCTACCGCCGCCACCGTCACGGCACCCACCAGCACGCCCCGCTTGCCGCTACCGGCGCGGCGGGGCTCCTCGTCCTCGTCCCGTTCCCGGTGGGGATAATTCCGCTCCGGCTGATGGACGGGGATGGTCACCGTATGGCTGGGCATGGTGCGGATGGTCCGGGTAGGCTCGTCATTCTCCTCCGGGCGCAGGTCCGAAAGGTCGAATTTCATCTCCACCTCCGGATTCTTCCGGAAGGCTTCCAGATCCGCGATCATGGCGTCCGCCGACTGATAGCGGTGCTCCAGATCCGGGGCCATGGCCTTCATGCAGATCAGTTCCAGTTGCTCGGGAATATCGGGATTGATCTCCCGCGGAGCCAGCGGGATAGAGCTGAGGTGCTGGATGGCCACAGAAACGGCGGACTCTCCTTCAAAGGGCAGCCGTCCGGTGAGCATCTCATAAAGCACCACGCCGGAGGAATAGATGTCGCTGCGGGCGTCGGGCCGGTCGCCCCGGGCCTGCTCCGGGGAAATATAGTGGACGGAGCCAAGGGCTTCCTGTGTCAGGGTCTGGGCGGAATCCGCCAGACAGGCGATGCCGAAATCGGCCACCTTCACGCTGCCGTCCCGCAGGACCATGATGTTCTGAGGCTTGATGTCCCGGTGGATGATGCCACGGCTGTGGGCGTGGCTGAGGCCCCGCATGATCTGGGTGATGAAGTGCAGAGACTCACGCCAGTTCAGCTGGCCCCGCTTTTCCATATACTGCTTGAGGGTAATGCCGTCGATCAGCTCCATGACGATATATTCCATATCGCCGCCCCGTGACACATCGTACACCGATACGATGTTGGGGTGAGACAGCTGGGCAACAGCCTGCGACTCCGCGTTGAACCGGCGGCGGAACTCCTCGTTCTGCGCCAGATCGCTTTTCAGAATTTTGATCGCCACCAGACGGTTGAGGCGATGGCACTTTGCCTTGTAGACGATCGCCATGCCGCCTGTGCCGATGCGCTCCAGGATCTCATAGCGGTTGTCCAGCATTTTTCCAATGTATTGATCCATACGTCTCCCCCCTTCTTACAGCTTCTGCATCAGGACTGCCGTCACGTTGTCCGGCGCGCCCTGACTTTTGGAAATATGCAGCAGCCGGTCCAGACAGGTGTCCAGATCGCCGCCGTGGACGATCTCAAAGAGCATTTCCTGATCGGTGACGGTGTTTACCAGTCCGTCGGTGCACAGCAGGATAAAGTCCCCCTGCTCCATAGGGCGGATATACCCGTCGCAGGCGGCGTTGGTATCCCGGCCCAGAGCGCGGGTGATGAGGTTCCGCCCCGGATGGCGGCGGGCCTCATCGGCGGTGATGTCGCCGTGGTCCACCATGGTCTCCACCAGAGAGTGATCCTTGGTGATGCGGGTGATCCCCGCCTCCGTGATGTAATAGGCCCGGCTGTCGCCCACATTGGTGATCACCACGCCGTTCTCATAGGCCACAGCGGCAACCAGAGTGGTACCCATATTGGCAAGCACCGCCTCCGCCTCTGCCCGCTCCGCCACGGCCCGGTTGGCCATGGCCACCGCGTAGGCAGAAGCCTCCCGGAGCTGCTCCGGGGTCATATCCGGTTTCAGGGCCTTCTCCATCTCCGCCGCGTAAGTCTCCGACGCCAGCGTACTGGCAAGCCGGCCGCCGGCGGCACCGCCCATACCATCGCACACCACACAGATGTCACCGTTCCGGGCGATCCGGTAAGTATCCTGATTTTCCTTTCGCACAAGGCCAGTATCCGTAACGGCCCAGGTTTTTATCATGATTCAGCCGCTCCTTTTTTCCGTTCTTCCATTTCCTTCCGCCGCAGCTGGCCGCAGGAGGCGTCAATATCTCCTCCGAGGCTCCGCCGCACCGTGGCGGTCAGACCGTGAGACTCCAAGCGCTTCTGAAACGCCGCTACCCGACGGGAGGGTTTCAGAGGACTCTCCGCCACATCGTTCAGCGGGATCAGATTCACATGTCCCGGCATCCCCTTCAGCTTTTTGGCAATAAGATCCGCCTGCCAATCGTGGTCATTGACACCGTCGATCATGGCGTATTCAAAGGAGATCCGCCGCCCGGTCTTTTTAAAGTACCGGTGGCAGGCGTCAAACAGCTTTTCCACGTCATAGGCCCGGTTCACCGGCATGATTTTGGATCGTGTCTCACTGTCCGGCGCGTGGAGGGAAACCGACAGCGTCAGCTGTAATTCCAGGTCCGACAGCCGGTCAATGCCGGGGATCACGCCGCAGGTGGACAGAGAGATGTGCCGCATACCGATGTTCAGCCCGTCCGGGTGGTTCACCAGCTCCAGAAACCGCAGCACGTTGTCCAGATTGTCCAGCGGCTCGCCGATGCCCATCAAAACGATATTGGAAATGGGCAGTCCGGAGTCCTTCTGGGCGAAAATCACCTGGTCCAGGATTTCAGACGGTGTTAAGTCTCTCACCTTGCCAGCAATGGTAGACGCGCAGAAAGCGCAGCCCATCCGGCAGCCCACCTGCGAGGAAACACAGACGGTGTTTCCGTGGTGGTACTGCATGACCACCGTTTCGATGCAGTTGCCGTCCAGCAGTTCCCACAGGTACTTGATGGTGCCGTCCAGCTTGGAAACCTGCTTCCGGGCCACGGTGGGCGCTGTGATATAGCACCGCTCCCTCAGCTTCTCCCGGAGAGGCTTGGAGAGGTTGCTCATCTCGTCAAAAGAGGTGACGCCCTTATGGAGCCAGGTAAAGACCTGCTTGCCCCGGAAGGCCGGTTCCCCCATCTCCTTCAGGGTCGCCGTCATCTCTTCCAGGGTCTGGGATTTCAAATCGATCATATCGTCCTCGTTATGTCCGCTTCATGCGGCAGATGTAAAAGCCGTCGGTGCCGTGGCGCTGGGGCCAGAGGGTCAGCTGCCCCTCCGTCTCCCCTACCGGCGCCGGCAGGGTGAAGCCGTCCCGGCAGAAATCGCTGTGCTCCGTCAGGAAGGCGTCCGTCACCTGCTCGTTTTCCTCCGGCAGAATGGTGCATGTGGAATACACCAGCACGCCGCCGGGGGCCACATACCGGGCGGCGTTGTCCAGCAGCGCCGTCTGGATCACCGGCAGGGTGAACAGATCGTCTGCCTTTTTGTAGCGGACGTCCGGCTTCTTCCGGATGATGCCCAGACCCGAACAGGGCGCGTCCACCAGCACCGTGTCAAACCGCTCCGCCCATTCTGGACGGAACACCCGGCCGTCTCCGGCGGAGGTGGTAATAGAGGTCAGGTCCAGCCGGGCCGCGCCCTCCTGAATTCGTTTCAGCTTGTTTTCGTGGAGGTCGCAGGAGACGATCTCCCCTTTGTCCTCCATGGCAAAGGCGGCGCTGAAGGACTTGCCGCCGGGGGCGGCGCAGAGATCCAGCACCTTTTGCCCCGGCTGCACGCCGGCGATCAGGGACACCAGCCGGGCGGCGGGATCCTGCACCAGCAGTTTACCCTCCCGGAAGGGAGCCAGCGTGGTGAGATCCCCGGCTCCGGTCAGTTCCAGACAGCCGGGAACCCAGGGGTGTGGCTTCGCGGTCACGCCCCAGCCTTCCAGTTCCTTTATCAGGCTTTCCGCATCGGTTTTCAGGGGGTTGACCTGTACCGTCAAAGGCGGGGTATCATTATTCGCCGCCAGGAATGCCTCCGCTTCCTCCCGGCCTAAAATCGACAGCAACCGCTTCACCAGCCATTTGGGATGACTGTACCGGATGGAGAGGTATTTTGCCTCGTCCCGCTCCGGGATGGGCGGCAGCGCCGTCTTATTTTGAGCGATCTTGCGGAGCACCGCGTTCACAAGGCCGGATGCCTGCCCTCTGCCGGAGATCTTCGCCAGCTCCACGGAGGTGTTCACCGCCGCGCTGTCCGGCACCCGATCTAAATATAAGATTTGATATGCACCCAGACGCAGGATCTCCAGCAGCGGCGGCTGAAGATGATCCGGCTTCTGGGAGCAGTACGCGCTGAGGTAGAAATCCAACAACTGCTGGTTCTGGACCACGCCGTAAACCAATCGGCTGCACAGCGCCGCCTCCGGGCCCACCAAACCGTCCCGGCCTAACTGAGCTTTCAGAGCGGCGTCCGCCCAGGCATGGTTATTCCGACAGGACATCAGGACCCGCAGGGCCGTTTCCCGGGCGCCCATCAGTTGTCCCTCCGTCCGCGGTTATTGCGGCCCACAAAGATCAGCACATACCGCAGCAGCTGCAAAGCGGACATCAGCAGCGCCGCCACATAGGTCAGCGCCGCCGCCTTCAGCACCTTCCGGGCGCCGGGCAGCTCATCGTCGTATAGAAGCTGCTCATTTTCCAGTGTCTGCAAAGCCCGGTGGGAGGCGTTGAACTCCACCGGCAGGGTGATAAGCTGGAACAGGGTGGTCAGGGAGAACAGCAGGATACCCACGAAAAACAGAGATTGGCTGTACAGGACCATGCCCACCAGCAGCAGGATGAAAGAAAACTTGGAGCCGATCTGGGTGGCGGGGATAATGGCCGTCCGCAGCCGCACCGGGCCGTAGTTTTCCGCGTACTGCACGGCATGACCGGCCTCGTGGGCCGCAACGCCCACCGCCGCGATGGAGGTGGAGTTGTAGACATTTTCCGACAGAGAAATGCTGTTGTCCCGGGGATCGTAGTGATCCGTCAGATTGCCGGAGCAGGGCCGGATCGCCACGTTGTAGACGCCGTGGGCCCGCAGCACCGCCTCCGCCGCCTGCGCGCCGGTGAGACGCCGCCGGTTGGCGACGCCGCTGTATCGCTTGAAGTTTCCGCTGACCTGCGCCTGCGCCCACAGGGACAACAGGAGCACCGGGATCAGCAAAATGCAGTAGATATTATTCGCTAAAAAATCGCCGTAACCGCCGTAATAACCGTAATAAGGCATGGCGTTCCTCCAATCAGATATGCATGGGATGGCCCAGCAGATAGGCCGCCGCGCTCATTCGTTTGCCGCCCTCCGCCTGAAGCTCCGTGATCCAAAGGCTCTGCCCGTCGCCGCAGGCCACCTCGATGCCCTTCTTTCCGGCGGAAAGCAGCGTACCGGGCGTCTTGTCCGTAGCCGTGCCCACGGCTGTTTTGTAAATTTTGAACCGCTGGCCCGCCAGTTCCGCCGTGGCGCAGGGCCAGGGGATCAGTCCCCGCACCTGATTGCGGATGGCCGCCATGGGCTTCGTCCAGTCAATAGGAGACAGCTCACGGGACAGCATGGGCGCAAAGGTGGCCTGTGCGGCGTCCTGCGGGGTCCGGGGGGCCGTCCCCGCTGCCAGCAGAGGAAGGGCCTCCGCCAGTGCCTCCGCGCCGACCTTTGCCAACCGGTCCCACAGAGAGGGCAGATCCTCCTCCGGGTCGATGGGTGTTTTCGCCGTGAGGATCACATCACCGGCATCCAGTTCCTCTGCCATATACATGATGGAAACGCCGGTCTCCGTGTCGCCGTTGAGCATGGCCCAGTTGATAGGGGCAGAACCCCGGTATTTGGGCAGCAGGGACGCATGGACATTCACGCAGCCAAGGGGCGGCACGTCCAGAATGTCCTTGGGCAGAATGCGGCCGTAGGCCACCACCACGATCAGCTCCGGAGCCAGAGATCTCACCAGCTCCAGGGCCGTACCGTCCCGCAGCTTGGTCGGCTGATATACAGCCAGGCCTTGTGACAAGGCATATTCCTTCACAGGAGAAAAGGTCACTTTGTTCCGGTTCCGGGGCTTATCCGGCTGGGTGAACACGCCGCAGAGCTCGTGGCCGTCCTCCACCAGTCGCTTCAGGGACACCGCCGCGAAATCCGGCGTGCCCATAAACAGGATGCGCATTATTCCTCGTCCTCCAGATATTCCTTCAGCTCCTCCTCGGTGAGGAAGTGGTCGATGTGCTCCACGAACAGGTGGCCGTCCAGATGCTCGATCTCATGGCAGAAGGCCCGGGCCGTCAGGCCCTCGGCCTCCGCCTCGAACCAGTCGCCGTCCCGGTCCTGTGCCCGGACCCGCACCCGGTTGGGCCGGGTGACGATGCCCCACTTGCCGGGGACGCTGAGGCAGCCCTCCAGCCCGGTCTGCTCTCCGCTCTGGGCGATGATCTCCGGGTTGATGAGCTCCAAATATTCCTCTGCTTCCTCGTCCAGCACCAGACAGACCCGGCGCAAGATCCCCACCTGGGGTGCCGCCAGTCCCGCGCCGTTGGCGTCTGCCAGCGTCTCCGCCATATCGTCCAGCAGGTCATGCAGCCGCCGGTCAAATTTTGTCACCGGGCGGCAGACCTTTGTCAGACACTCGTCGCCCTGTTCTACGATCTTTCGTAATGCCATGAATGGCACCTCCTTGATATGATCACGGCGGTCAGTCCGCCGCGTTATGGTCCACAAACAGATTCATGCCCCGGTTGGCGCTGTCTTTGGCGAAGTCCTTTTGCAGCCATGCCAGCATTTCCCGGGTGGCCTTGTCATTCTTTCCCACCAGTGTGCAGCGGTAGCGAAACCGGTTATTCACCTTCACCACCGGCGCGGGGGCAGGGCCTAAGACCTCCGGCTCCTCGGCGGCCAACTCCGGCCGCCTGCAAAGCTGCCGCAGCGTCTCCCGGACGGACACGGCGGCCCGGAGCACCCGGCCCTCCTCCGTTCCGGAAACGGTGACAGTGAAAAGGTCCGCAAAGGGAGGATACCGCCGCAGACGGCGCATCCGGATCTCGCTTTCGTAAAAAGCGTCATAATCCTGCCGGGCGGCGCACCGGATCACATCGTTCCCCGGCGTGTAGGTCTGGATCACGGCCCGGCCGGTTTTCCCGCCCCGGCCCGCACGGCCTACCACCTGGGTCAGCAGGCTGAAGGTGCGCTCCGCCGCCCGGTAATTGTCCACATACAGGGAAATATCCGCAGAGAGAACGCCCACCAGCGTTACGTTTTCAAAATCCAGTCCCTTCGCCACCATCTGCGTCCCCAGCAGAATGGGGACGCGCTCCCGCTCAAAGGTCTGCAGGATCTCCTCATGGCCCCCGACGGTGGTATCGGCATCCATCCGCAGGATGCCCGCCTCTGGGAACAGCTCCCGCAGCTCCTCCTCCACCTTTTGCGTACCCGCGCCAACATGCTTCATCCAGCCGCCGCATTCCGGGCAGGTGTCCGCCGCTGGCTCGGAGTGTCCGCAGTAGTGGCACATCAGCCGCCCGTTGGCAGAATGATAGGTCATGGCAGTGCTGCACCGGGGACACTGGGGCACATAGCCACACTCGCCGCACAGCAGCATCCGGCTGCTGCCCCGGCGGTTCAGAAACAGGATACTCTGCTCTCCCGCCGCCAGATTTTTTTCCAGCTCCTGCCGCAGCGGGGTGCTGATCAGGCCCGGGTTTCCGTTCAATATCTCCTGCCGCAGATCCGCAATGAGGACCTCCGGCAAGGCGTTTTCGTTGTAGCGCCGCCGCAGCAGCGCCTTTTGATAGCTTCCCTGTTCCGCCGCCCAGGCGGTCTCCACCGTAGGCGTAGCGGAACCGAACACCAGCGCCGCCTTCTCCCGGACGCAGAGGTATTTGGCGACCTCCCGGGCATCGTACCGGGGTACGTTTTCCGACTGATAGCTTCCCTCCTGCTCCTCGTCCATGACGATGAGGCCCAGATTTTTCAAGGGTGCGAACAGAGCGGAGCGGGTCCCCAGCACCACGTCCACCTCTCCCCGGCGGATGCGCTTCCACTGGTCATAGCGCTCCGTCATTTTCAGGGAGCTGTGGAGCATGGCCACCCGGCTGCCGAAGTAGGAGCTGAATTTCCGCATCATCTGCGGCGTCAGCACGATCTCCGGCACCAGCACCATAGCGGTTTTTCCCAACGCCAGCGTTTCCTGCACCAAGCGCAGATAGACCTGCGTCTTTCCGCTGCCGGTAACACCGTGCAGCAGCGTGACCGACGGCTTTGCCGCCTGTACCCGGCCTAAAATCTCTTCAAAAGCCCGCTGCTGTTCTTCGTTCAAAACGATCTCCGGCCCCGGCTCCACATCGTCCAAGGACGGCACCCGCAACTCTTCCTCCTCGGAAAAGGCGATCAGTCCCGCCTTCTCCATGGACTTCAGCGTCCGGGCGGAGGCCCCGGTATAGTAGCTGACCTCCGCTGCCGGGGTCCGTCCCGCCGTGGCTAAGAAGTTCACCACCTCGTACCGCGCCGGGGCGGAGCGGCGCTTTGGCTCCGTCAGAGCGTAGGCGTCCTCCGTGTTGACCGCCAGCTCCACCATCCGGTGGGACTTATCGGCGATCTTGCGCTTGGCGTCCGTCTCGCAAGTGAGGATCTCCGCCTTTTTCATGGCCTTGAGGGGCTTTTCCGCCCCGTCGCCCAAGGCGTCCCGCAGGACGCGGATATCCGCCTTGCCGCCCTGCTTTTCCAGCAGGTCCAACACCTGCCACGCGCCGGGGATGCCCACGGCGGTGGAGCGGGCGGTCTCCGGCTCCATAGCCAGCGACCAGATTTCCCGCAGACCGTACCACAGTCCGGCGGGGAGAATGGTTTTCACCGCCTCGAACACCGTGCAGAAATACCGGCCCCGCATCCACAGCGCCAGATCGATACCGGCCTTATCCAGCACCGGCTCCGGATCCAATATCTGCCGGATGGCCTTGCTCCCCGGCAGCTTCGGCTCCTGAACACGGGCCAGGATCAGGCCCTCGCTCTCCTTATTGCCCCGACCAAAGGGCACCATGACCCGAACGCCGGGGACTGCCGCCGCTGCCAGCGATTCCGGCACCAGATAGCTATACGGCTTATCAATGGAATAGGGCGCGGCGCTGACCGCAACCTTTACCATGTCCGCGGTCTCCATGCCTCGCCCTCCTCCGATGATGTGTTCGATCAGTTATCGACAGAAATGGTCAGATCCATACCGTTGGCATCGATCTTGCCGTCCGCCACCTCATGGATGGCCAGAGTCACGGGCTTCTCGTCCAGCTGGACGCCGGCTTCCTCGGCATCGTCGGCGATCTGGCGGGCGCGAAGGGCCACCACGTTCACCAGCATATAACGGTTGGGGATATGACTTTTCAGCTTGTTCATAGCGGGATACAGCATCATAATATTCTACTTCCAATCTGCCGCTGTGCGGCTTTAATTTTTTATTGTATCAGGGAATAAACGGCGGTCACTCCGCCAGAACAGACATACGCTCCTTGGGCTTGCAGTGCTCGGCGGTGATGATGGCGTCCAGCTCCCGGACGGCATCCTCCACCGTATCGTTGATGACAAAATAATCGTAGGTATGGGCGGTCTGGAACTCCACCTTGGCCCGGAGCAGACGCTTCTGCACTTTCTCCGGATCGTCGGTGCCGCGGTCCTTCAGACGGCGTTCCAGTTCCTTCCAGCTGGGCGGGGCGATGAAGATCTTCACCGTGTCGGGCCGCTTGCTGGTGACCTGTAAGGCGCCCTGCACCTCAATGTCCAGGATCACATCCTGCCCCTTATCCATGGCCTCATCCACGAACCGCTTGGGGGTGCCGTAGAAGTTGCCCACATATTCGGCGTATTCCAGAAACTGGTCCATGGCAATCCACTTGCGGAAGGACTCCGCATCCATAAAATGATAATGGATGCCGTCCAGTTCACCGGGCCGGGGGTCTCTGGTGGTGGCGGATACTGAAAAATACAGGTTCTTCCGCTTCTCCAGCAGAGCGCTGAGCACCGTGCTCTTGCCTACGCCGGATGGGCCGGAAATAATAAACGTTTTTCCTCTCATGATCCCTCTCCCTCTTGCTCCTTCGGGCTGAACCGCTCCGGCGGCAGCGCCGATAAAATCACGTGATCGCTGTCCATGATGAAAATGGACGCGGTCTTGCGGCCGTAGGTGGCGTCAATGAGCATACCGCGCTCCCGGGTCTCCTGCACCATTCGCTTGATGGGTGCGGAATCCGGGCTGACGATGGCCACCAGCCGCTCCTGGGATACCAGATTTCCAAAACCGATGTTGATAAGCTTCATGGCTTACTCCACGTTCTGGACCTGTTCCCGCATCTTCTCCACCTCTGCCTTGAGGCCAACCACCACCTGAGCGATGGCTACGTCGCAGCACTTGGAGCCGATAGTGTTGGACTCCCGGTTGACCTCTTGGATCAGGAAGTCCATCTTCCGGCCCATAGGCTCATCGGATTCCAGCATGGTCCGCAGCTGGGCCACATGGCTCCGCAGGCGGACGGTCTCCTCGTCCACAGCCACCTTATCGGCGTAGATGGCGGCCTCCTGCAAAATCCGCTGGGGGTCGATGGTGGTGCACTGAAGCACTTCCTCCATCCGGGCCGTCAGCTTGGCGCGGTACTCCGTCACAGTCTCCGGGGAACGCTGTTCCACCTGAGACGTATAGTTCTCAATATAGGTCAGGCGGTTGCCGATGTCCTCCGCCAACTTCCGGCCCTCCACGGCCCGCATGGCGTTGTAAGCTTCCAGCGCCTGCTCTGCCACGGCGCACAGGTCCGCAGACACCGTTTCCAGATCCTCGTCCTCCTTCGTCACCGTCAGGACGTCCGGAAACCGGGAAAGCTGCTCCGGCGTCACCTTGGACTCCGTGCCGCAGACCTCAGACAGCTCTGCCAGTGCAGCGGCATACTGGGCCGCCAGCTCCCGGTTCACCGTGACCTTGGCCACGTCTGCGGCGGAGGCGTCCACCGTGATAAACACATCCACCTTGCCCCGGGAGATGGCCTTCTGGACGCACTGCTTCACGGCATCCTCCGCAAAGCTGTACATCCGAGGCATCTTCACGGTACAGTCCAGATACCGGTTGTTGACGGAGCGGACCTCCACGGTGATATCCCGCTTGTTCCGCACCTCTCTCGCCCGACCGTAGCCGGTCATGCTTTTGATCATGCTGATTCCTCCTATTTTACGGGGAAACGCCTTCCGCAAATGGTCATTCTTCCCTGTCAGAGCACGTTTCCGCCGGTTTTACACGTTATTTATCAGCAGTAGCAGCAGATTGGCACACCGCCGCTGCAAAGTGACCACAGGCAGCACATAGGCAGGCACAGATTACTGCCGCACAGGTCCGTCCCAAAGGTGGTTCCGCCTGGCGTGTAAGCCTGTCGGGGGCCGTTTTCCATATAGTCCAGCGCCCGCTGATATTCCAGATTGCCGGGGTCCATCTGGCAGGCGGTCTCATAGTAACGCTTGGCTTCGTCCATCCAGCCCCGGCGGGCACATACAACGCCCTTCAGGAAATTCCACTCGGCATTGTGGTTGCTGTAATTGGTGAGCAGCGCCTCCGCCCGGCCAAGATCTCCCAGCTGGATAGCGTAGCGCACCTGCTGAAACACGCTGTCCCCGCCGGAGTAGCTCTGGCCGCCGTATCCGCCGTAGGCGCTCTGACGATAGCCGCCGGCGGGGCTGTCTCCCCGTCCGCTGCGCTCCTTAGTGATCTGCTCGTAAGCGGCGTTGATATCCTTCATCTTCTCCTGCGCCAGATCGGCCAGAGGGCTGTCATGATAATTGTCCGGATGATATTTCCGGGCCAGATTCCGGTAAGCCTTTTTGATTTCCTCATCGGTGGCGGTCCGGGGAACTCCCAGGACCTCGTATGGATCGTTCATTCGGTTTCCTCAAACTCTCTGATATTCTTTCTGCTGGGGCGATGGAAGCTGCCGTCCAGCACGGCTTTCCCCACCTGAAACAGCCCTCCGTAAAAGGTGGACTGCAGGACCGGCGTCCACACGCCGAAATCCCACAGCTCAAAGGCTGCGGCCATCTGGTGGATGGAATGGTCCAGGGTCGTGGCAAAGTCCCTGCGGCTCTCCGGCGTCCATGTGCCGTCTGTCAATCCGTACCGCAGAGCTACCGGATTATAATTGCCGCTCTCCGCATCTTTTTTCAAATCGTCCGCCCCGTCGATCAGGTAGATCCAGCGGCCCAGATGATACAGAATCTGCTCCATGATCCGCTTTCGGATGGGGTCCGTCAGCTCCTCCGCAGCGCTGGAAAGCAGTACGGCAAAGCTGTCGGCGGCTCTGTCCATAGACGGGTCCTTTGCCTGCTCCAATGCGCTCAGGAGCTGAAGCTGGCGGCGCACCGCCTGATCGAATTCCGGTCGAAGGGCCGCCGCCCGTTTGTAAGCGGATTCCAGCAGACGGGCACCTGCCCGGTATTTCAGGCCGGAGGCCCAAGCGTGATCCTCCACGCCGTCCCGCAGCTGCCAGTAGGCTAAGATCACGCTCTCGTCCGCCGCCAGCTCCATAGCGGCGGTAGGCTCTAAAAAGGGCCGCTTTTTGATCGGACTGGTATAGCACCGCCCGGCTCCCTGCGCCCCTGCCGTCCCATCGGACAGCAGGATGGCAAGATAGGTAAAATCGTAGTTCAGGATGAAGCGGGCAGCTTGTCCGTACCGCCGGGACAGGGTGTGGCACAGTCCGCAGTACATGGCGCGGAACCGGTCCAGTTCCTCCTCCGGCAGATCCCGGACGGAGGGCCGCACATATCCGAACATCAGAACACCCGCACGATGGTAAAGGACAGCCCGCCCCGGGCCTTCACCCGGCGGTCATACCAGATGGCCAGCAAAATTCCCAGCACGGCTCCGGCCACTGCCGCGGTATACTGCACCGCCACGCTGGTGTTGCAGGCCAGCATGATCAGGTATCCCGCCAGAAACAGGATCACCGGGATCAGGTAAACAAAGCTGACGATCTTGAGCATTTTCTTCGTGTCGCTCTCCACCACCACCTTCTGACCCGGCCGGGCGCCGACGGTGTTCAGTGCCTTGACGTAAACGGAAACGCCGCTGACGCCGCAGCCCGCGCATTCCTCGCAGTCATGGCCGCAGGCGGACTTCCGGGGAACGGAGATCTCCGCGTGGGTATCGTCCAAAATTCTTTCAACTGTTGCAATCTGTGTCATGGTATCGCTCCTAATTTTCTGTCAAATGCTGTGGGCCGCGCCGGTTCAGGATTCGGGAATACGGACCTGAATCTGATAGGTTCCGGAAACGCCGATGGTCTTTCCGTCTCCCACCCGGACCTGAGCCGGGATCATATAGGTGCCGGAGGCCACCGCGTAATCGCTGAGATCCGCCACCACCGCCACATCTTCACCGGTGATGCCCTCCATCTCCGCCGCTGTGCCGAAGATCCGCACGGAGAGTTCCTGTGTCAGAAGTTCCACGTTCCGGCTGGCCGAGGCGTTTTCCACCCGGATGTTGTGAGTGGTCACATCCGCCACCGTCTTATCCGGATAGCCGATCTCCAGTGTGGCCCGGGTCACGCCGCTGAGATTCTCGCAGCCGTCCGGCACCAGAATGGCGTAGCTGTGGCTGGTGCTTTCCGTGGTCACGCTGAGCAGATCAAAGCTGTCCAGCACAATGGAATCCATATCGTTCAGAACAGAGGCGTCACCGGAAACCACAACGCTCTCCGGCTTGATGGCCCAGGTCATGTCCGCCAGCTGTGCGCCGGGAGCTTCCTTGAAGTCCACCGTCAGCTTCAGCTCCTTGGTGACATACACCGGCAGAGTCGCCTGGATCTGACCCGCCTCGGCATGGATGCCGGAGAGGTTCAGCACCTGACCGTCCTCATCATAGAACTGATAATCCAGATCCGCCGTGACGGTCTCCTTGGTATTCTTGCCGATGTCAAAAATCACCTTGGCATAGCTAACCTTGGCAATTTCCTCTTCCTGGCCCCGGACGGCGATGCTGGTCTGAGAAAGCTGGACCTTACCGGCGGAATAGCCCTCCGCCACATTGCCGGTGAGCTCGCAGCGCAGCTCCACTTCCTTATGGCTCAGTTCGCAGATATTGACCGTGGCCATATAGAGGCTCTGCTCCTCTACCGAGGTATTGCCGGAGTTGAATTTCCGGTCCGTATAGGTCAGATCCGGCTTCACGCTCTGGACGCCGGCCTCCGTGATACTGGCCAGATTGGCCGTTACCCGGATCTTGGAACGATCCAGCTGAACAATGTGCCGCCGGTTTCCCTTAAAGGTGATGTCGATGGTGGTGCTGGTACCGCTGTCCTCGCCTTCCGCCAGCATCAGCCCATTGTCTGCCAGTGCGTCCTGATTGATATACTCAATGGGGATCCCCGTAACGGTCTGGGTCACCACCCGGCCGTTGAATTCGTCCACATAGTACCAGATACCGGCGGCGATCACGATGGATAGGACCAGATACAGGATATTCCGCGGATTCTGTGTCTTACGCATCTTCCTCGCCTCCATTCTTTTTGCTCCGCAGGAGGTTCAGCAGGTTGAACTTCAGACGGTCCTCGCTGTCTTCCTCCCGGGGAAGCAATTCGTTCCGCAGGAGATTTTCCAGCGTCTCCGGCTTGAGATGCCGCTTGAGCATTCCGCCGATGGCCACAGAAATGGAGCCGGTCTCCTCGGAGACGATGACCACCACGGCGTCGGAGTTTTCACTCATACCGATACCGGCCCGATGGCGCATACCCAAGTCGCGGGAGAGGTTCACGTTCTTGCTCAGGGGCAGCATACAGCCAGCGCCCAGCACCCGCCCATGGCGCACGATCACCGCGCCGTCATGCATGGGGGCCTTCACGAAGAAAATGTTTTTCAGCAGTTCGGCAGACACTGCCGCGTCCAGCACCGTGCCGCTGCGGACCATATCGTCCAGCAGGATCTCCCGCTCAAAGACGATGAGGGCACCGGTACGGCTCTGGGACATTTCCGTGCATGCCAGCACCGTCTGTCCGATGGCCTGTTCCATCGTGCTGGCGGATTCCTCATGGATGAAGAAGGCCACCAGACGGCGGCTGCCCACCTGCTCCAGTACCCGGCGGATCTCCGGCTGGAACAGAATGATGAGGGCCAGCAGGCCCAGATTGACCATGCGGGTCATGATGTAATTGATCCCGTTCAGATGCAGGGCAGAGGACAGCACCAGCGCCGCCAAAAAGATCAGCAGTCCCTTTACCAGACTGGCCGCCTTGGTGCTCTGCACCAGTGTGAAAATTTTATAGAGGACAAATGCCATGATGGCAATATCCAATATATCTGAAATCCGAATGGTCAGCAGATACCGGACGACCCAGCCGCTGACCTGCGCGAACGTTACATTCATCGCTCCAACTCACCTCTCTGCGGGTTATAGGCATTCATTTTTATATTATAGAGAAGCGGACTGTAAAATTCAAGGAAAACCGTTAAAAATTCATGGTCCGTTCAGAATTATTTTCCGATTTCCATGGATATCCACCTTGTTACCGTTTCGGAACAGGAAAAACCCGGAGCACTGCTCCGGGTTTAGGTTCGGTCTTAGCTTCGGTCTCAGGTCTTATCTTCGGAGAATATCCCCCACGGCCTCCGCCAGCCGGTCCGCCTCCTGAGGCGTGTTGAAGGCGGAAAAGCTGACCCGGACCGTGCCGGTGTCCAGCGTCCCGGCGGTGCGGTGGGCCAGCGGCGCGCAATGCAGCCCCGCCCGCACCGCGATCCCTCGCCGTGCCAGCGCTTCGCCCACGGTCTCTGCGTCCCGCCCCGGCACCCGGAAGGACACCACTCCCGCTTGGGCCAGACAGCCGGGATGGGCGAACGCCTCTACCCCGGGCAGTCGGCACAGACTCTCCGCCGTCCGGCAGGTCAGAGCGTGTTCATGGCGCAAAACGGCCTGTGTCCCCTGTCGGCGGACAAAGCGAACGCCCGCCAGCAGGCCTGCGATCCCCGGCATATTGTGAGTCCCGGCCTCTATGCGGTCCGGCAGGAAGTCCGGCATCTCCTGACTGAGAGAAATACTCCCCGTGCCGCCCTCCAGCAGCGGTCTCGGGATCTGACCGTCCCCGCACAAGAGCACGCCGGTGCCCTGTGGGCCGTACAGCCCCTTGTGTCCCGGCATGGCAATATACGCCGCCCCAAGGCTTTTCATATTGATCGGCAGGATACCGGCAGACTGGGAGGCGTCCACGATCAGCGGCACACCACGGCTGCGGCAAAGCGCCGCCACCTTTTCAACGGGCTGGACAAAGCCGAACACATTGGACACATGATTGCAGATCACAACGTCCACGCCGGGCGCGATCAACTCGTCAAAGGCCCGGATTGCTGCCTCCTGATCGAACAGCGGTCCGCCTGCTACGGACACCTTGGCTTTTAGGGCCGTCAGCGGTCGGGTGACGGCGTTGTGCTCATATCCGGAGATCACCACCCGTCCGCCGGAGGGCACCAAACTTTTGATGGCAATGTTCAGGGCATGAGTGGCGTTCAGTGTAAAGGCCACGCCCTCCGGGCCGTCAAGGCCAAACAGCTCCGCCAGCTCCGTGCGGCACCGGAAGGCGGTGTCCGCGGCCCGCATAGCCAGCGGATGCCCGCCCCGGCCCGGCGAACTCATAGAGGCCAGCGCCTCCGTCATGGCCCGCCCCACCGCAGGCGGCTTTTGGAAGGTGGTGGCCGCGCTGTCCAGATAGATCATAGGCCCACCTCCTGAATATCCCCGCCCCGCTGCACATAGATCCGCAGGGGGCCAAGCCCCTCCCGCCGCAGGAGCGGCAGGGCCGCTCCCAGATCGTAGGGCGAGATCCGCACCACATAGGCGCAGCCCAGATCCGTCAGGTCACGGGGCGCCCGAAAGAGCTGGCTGCGGATTCCTGCACGGTTCAGCGCTCTTTGCATCCGCTGCGCATACGTCACGGAGCGGGCAAGGATCAGATCATATTCCACACTTGTTCCTCCTTCTCTTCGCTCTTTCTGCGACGCGAGCATACCGGCCTTACGTCCGGTATGGCAGCGTAGAAAAAAGGAGACGTACCGAATGTACGTCTCCTTGTAATATATGCAATTGCCCGGTCATTTGACCGTCTCGATCAAAGCCACGGCATGGGCCGCCATCCCGGAGCCGTCCCCGGTGAAGCCGAGGCCCTCCTCCGTGGTGGCCTTCACGTTCACCCGCTCCGGGTCGATGTGCAGCGCCATTGCTATGTTTTCCGTCATCTGCTGCCGGTAGGGGCCTACCTTCGGAGCCTGCGCCAGCAGCGTGGCGTCGATGTTCACCACGGCGCGGCCCGTTTCCGCCAGCAGCCGTCCTACCTCCGCCAGCAGCTTCAGACTGGAAATACCGGCGTAGGCCGGGTCCGTATCCGGGAACAGCTTGCCGATGTCCCCCAGCCGGGCGGCTCCCGTCAGAGCGTCCATCACGGCGTGGACCAGTACATCCGCGTCAGAATGGCCTAAAAGTCCCTTTTCGTAGGGGATCTCCACGCCGCCTAAGATGAGTCTGCGGCCCTCTGTCAGCCGGTGGACATCATATCCGTGTCCAATTCGCAGGTCTGTCATCAGCGTCCCTCCCGTTCCGCTAAAATAGCCTCCGCGATCACCAGATCCACCGGGGTGGTGATCTTCAGATTTTCCTCGTCGCCGTCAATGAGATAGACCACCTTCCCAAGCCGCTCCACAGCGGAGCAGTCATCGGTGACGGGCACCTCGTTTTCCAGCGCCGACTGCAAGGCCGCCTTCAGCAGATCCGCCTCAAACACCTGAGGCGTCTGCACTGCCCGGAGGGTACTGCGGTCTGGGGTGCCGGTCACGGCGCCGTCCTCGGCCACGGTCTTGATGGTGTCCTTCACCGGCACCGCCGGGGCCGCCGCGCCGCACTTGGCCGCCGCCTCCACCGTGCGGTCGATGAGTGCCGGCGTTACCAGCGGGCGGGCGCCGTCCTGCACTGCCAGCAGCTTCGCCTCCGGGGAGGCTTCCAATGCCGCCAGCAGCACGGAATGGCACCGGCTCTCACCGCCCCGCACCACCTTGCTGCATTTCGTAATGCCGTAGGTCTTGCACAGGGTCGAGATGTCCACCAGTGCGTCCTCCCGGGCGGCAATGACGATCTCATCGATAGCGGCTGCCCGCTGTAACGCTGTCAGGGTCCGCATCAGGACAGGAACATTGTCCAGAAATTCCATCAGCTTATCCACGCCGCCCATACGGCTGGAGCTGCCTGCCGCCGCCACCAGCGCCGTGCAGAATGGCCGGTTGGCCTCCCTTATTTTCCGAAACAGGGAACGCATGGTCCCCTCACCCCTTTTTGTCTATGTTTTTCCTAACCTGTCTTATTTCAGCAGCTCCGCGAACTCGTCCTCCGTCAGTACGGGGACGCCTAACTGCTGGGCCTTTGTCAGCTTGCTGCCCGCTGCCTCACCCGCCACCACATAGGTGGTCTTTTTCGACACGGAGCCGCTGGCCTTGCCCCCCCGGAGGACGATCTCGTTCTCCGCCGTTTTCCGGTCGAACCGGGTCAGGGTGCCGGTGAGCACAAAGGTCATGCCGGCAAAGCGGTCATCCACCTTCTGAACGGTGCTGTCCATATTGACCCCGGCGGCCTTCAGCCGGGCAATCAGGTCCTTGGCCTGAGGCTGGTTCAAATAGTTCACAATACACTTGGCCGTGATCTCGCCCACATCCGGGATCTCCGTCAGCTCCTCTGTCGGAGCGGCGGTCAGGGCATCCAGAGTCCCAAAGTGCCGGGCCAGCACGGCGGCGGCCTTCTCCCCCACCTGACGGATGCCCAAGCCGTAGATCAGCTTGCTGAGGTCATTGGCTTTGGATTTTTCAATGGCCCGGATCAGATTCTCCGCCGACTTCGCCCCCATGCGGTCCAGCTGGGCCACATCCTGCGCATGAAGGTCATAGAGATCCGCCACGTTGGCGATGAGTCCGTTTTCCACCAGCTGGGCCACCACCGCCGGGCCAAGGCCCTCAATGTCCATGGCGTCCCGGCTGGCAAAGTGGGTGATGTTCCGCTGAAGCTGGGCGGGACACTCCGCGCCGGTGCAGCGGAGGGCCGCGCCGTCCTCATCCCGGACCACCGGCGCGCCGCAGACCGGGCACACCTCCGGCAGGGTGTAGGGTTTCGTCCCCTCCGGGCGCTTTGTCAGATCCACGGACAAAATCTCCGGGATGATCTCTCCCGCCTTCTGCACCAGCACCGTATCTCCGATGCGGATGTCCTTTTCCGTGATGAAATCCTGATTGTGGAGGGTGGCGTTGGTGACGGTGGTGCCCGCCAGACGCACCGGGGTCAGCACCGCCTTGGGCGTCAGGACGCCGGTGCGCCCCACCTGCACCACGATGTCCGTCACCGTGGCGTATTTCTTCTCCGGGGGATACTTATAGGCCACGGCCCACTTGGGGAATTTGGCCGTGGAGCCGAGGATCGTGCGGTCCGACAGGCTGTTCACCTTCACCACCGCGCCGTCAATATCAAAGGGATAGTCCATCCGCTCGTCATTGATCCGGAAGATCTCCGTCTGGATCTCCGATGTGCCGCGGAGGGTCTTGTGGGGAATGACCTTGAACCGCTGGGAGGCCAGATAATCAAGGGTCTCCGCGTGGGAGGTGAATTCCCGGCCCTCCGCCAACTGCAAATTGAACACGGCGATGTCCAGCTGCCGCTGGGCGCAGATCTTGGAATCCAACTGCCGCAAAGACCCGGCGGCTGCGTTCCGGGGGGTGGCCATCAGAGGCTTGCCCTCCAGCTCCCGCTTGGCGTTGATGCTCTCAAACACGGACCGGGCCATGTAGACCTCGCCCCGGATGATGAGCCGGGGCAGCTTTTCCGGCAGCGTCATGGGAATGGAGCGGACGGTGCGGAGGTTCTCCGTCACGTCCTCCCCCACCCGGCCGTCTCCCCGGGTAGCGCCCCGGACAAACACGCCGTCCCGGTATTCCAGGGCCACGGACAAGCCGTCCACCTTGGGCTCCACGGAATATTCCGCCATGGGGCCGAGGGCCTCCTCCATCTTCTCGCAGAAGGCGGCTACCTCCCCCTCGTTAAACACATCCTGAAGGCTCTCCAAGGGCACCTCATGGGCATAGGGCTGGAAGGCGTCTAAAATTTTGCCGCCTACCCGCTGGGTGGGGGAATCCGGTGTGATCTCCTCCGGGTGCTCCGCCTCCAGCTCCTCCAGACGGCGGTTCAGACGGTCATATTCATAGTCCGGGATCACCGGGGCGTCTAAAACATAATAAAGATACCCCTGTTCCGTAAGATAGGCCCGGAGAAAGGCCAGTTCGTCCTTGTAATCGGCAAACTCCGTGCGAAATTCCATGGAGCGTCCTCCTTAGTCTTTGTTGAGTATGTAATCCTTGGCGTCGCCGGCATAGGCGTCCGGGTCCGTCGCAAAATAGGTGTAGGTCCCCGGCACCTCCCCCACGATCACCGTTTCCGCCACAGTGATCTCGTTGGTCACCTGGGTCACGGTGGAATATCCCGGCAGAAGGATGCTGACGTACACGTCGATTCGCAGGACGATCCGGTGCTTGGTCTGGTTGATCCCGGCGGACTCGAACTGGTTTTCAAACCGGGCCGACGAGGATCCCACCGACTCCATCCGCACGGAGATCCGAGGTCCCCGGCCAGCCAGCAGTGGTGAGCCGGTCAGACTGCCCACCGGGATGGACAATTCTCTTGCGGAAACCTGATCGATGCGGCCCAGAATCAGATCTAAGATCTGGGATTGCAGCCGGTTGAAGGCCGCCATGTTGCTGCGGACCATGGTGATGCGGCCCTCGTTGTCCTTTTCGTAGCTGACTAACTGCTCGTAGGCGATCTGGCCGCTGTCGATGGCCTCGTTCACCGCCTGGTAGACAATGCGGTTCACGGCGTTGGATACCCGGGTGGTGGCAAGGCTCCCCAGCAGAGGCCGCATCTGGGCCCCGGCGTACAGCACAAAGGCCAGCAGGCCGGATACCGCCAGAAACAGCAGCGCCCGCCGGATCTGGGGGCCATCCGGCCCCCGGTGATAGTAGAAAAATCCGGGACCCACAGCCCCACCTCCTCCGCTTTCGGCTCTTATCAGCTTATGCGGAAGGGCTTATTCATTATTTCAGTTCGTTGACGATGGCTTTGAACACCTGGCCTCGCTCCATGAAGTTGGCGAAGCGGTCAAAGGAGGTGCTGGCTGGGGACAGGATCACCACGTCCCCCGGCTGGGAGCGGGCGTCGGCAATGGCCACCGCCTCGTGGTAGTCCGCCACGTCGAGGATCTCCAAGCCGTGATAATTTTCCGCCTGCTCCACGGCCTCCCGGATCACCCCCGCCGTTTTGCCGCACAGCAGCAGCAGCTTGACGTGATCGTTCACCACAGGGCCAAGGGGGGCGTAGCTGATGCCCTTATCCTTGCCGCCGGCGATGAGGATCACCTGCTCCGGGAAGGAATTCAGGCCCGCGATGGTACGGCTGGGGCTGGACGCGATGGAATCGTTGTACCACCGGACGCCCTTCCGGGTGCGGATCAGCTCGATCCGGTGCTCCACGCCGCCGAAGGTCTTTGCGATCTCCCGCATGGTCTCATAGCTGACCATACCCCGCACGGCGGCGAAGGCCGCCATGTAGTTTTCAATATTGTGGACGCCGGGCAGCAGAATGTCCTTTGTCTCCATGATGGGCATCACAGCGCCGTTTACGGCTTCATAAATCACGCCGTTCTCGCAGAACACGCCGTTGTCCACCCGCTGCTTCCGGGAGAACCAACGGACCTCGCCCACCGCTTTCGCGGCCTGACGCACCGTGTCATCGTTGTCGGCGTTGAACACGGCAATATCGCCGGCAGTCTGGTGTGTAAAGATGTTTGCCTTTGCATCCACATACTCCTGATAGTCCTTGTGGACATCCAGATGGTTAGGCGCCAGATTGGTGGTCACCGCGATATGGGGGCTTGTTTGCATGGTCATCAGCTGGAAGGAACTGAGCTCCAGCACCGCCATATCCTCCGGTGCGATCTCCGGGGTGTCGCACAGCAGCGGATGGCCGATATTGCCGCCCACATGGACGATCTTCCCCTCCGCCGCCAGCAGCTTGGAGATAATGGTGGTGGTTGTCGTCTTGCCGTCGGAACCGGTCACCGCCAGAATGGGACAGGGGCAGACTGCAAAGAATGCCTCCATCTCCGAGGTGATGACGCTGCCGCCGGCCACAGCCGCCGCCAGCTCCGGCACATCCGGCCGCAGACCGGGGGTACGGAAGATCACATCCTCATGGAGGTCCGCCAGATATCCGCTCCCCAGACGCAGCTTGCAGCCCTGAGCCGTCAAAGCCTGCCCCAGTTCTCCCAGATCCTCTTTTTTATCCCGGGCGGTGACGTCGATCCCCCGCTCCAGGAGTTTTTCGATCAGGGGACGGTTGGATACGCCCACGCCGATCACACCTACCGTCTTTCCCTTCAGGGAGGACAGATATTCTTCAAAGGTCATAAAAACGCTCCTTTATAAAAGCCGTCTATCATCGCGGCTTTCGCCCGGTTATCATACCACACGCCGCAAAAAAATTCAATGTAAGGGATCTTTTTTTCTGTTTCTCACCGGGCCGCTCCCTCCCTTTGACCTTTTTCGATGTTCTTTCACTTGACAAGCGTCCGTTTTGCAGATACAATGAAATGTAGTATTGAAAACTATTTTCGCCGATCCACTGTCAACATCCTGTGGGTCGAGGTAGGAGTGTGTCATCATGTTGAATCTTGTCAGCGACAGCAGCTGTGATCTGATCTCCGGGGAACTCAATTCCCCTTACGCCCGTCTGACGGTAGCGCCCATGTGCCTGCACGTCGGCGGTCAGGACTATCTGGATACGCCGGAGCTGGATATTCCGGCATTGCTGAGCAAGCTGGCCCATCACCGTTCCTCTTCCGCCTGTCCCTCCCCCGCCGCCTATGCCGAGGCCTTCGAGCAGGGCGAGGAAACCGTCTGCGTGACCATCTCCTCTCAGCTTTCCGGCTCCTATAACGCCGCCATGGCCGCGAGAGATCTGGTTCTGGCGGAGCACCCGGAAAAAAAGATTTTTGTGCTGGATTCCCGTGCCACCTCCGGCGCTATGATCCTGCTGCTGCGCAAGGCCGCCGAGCTGGCGGAACAGGGCCTGCCCTTTGAGGATCTGTGCGCGGAGCTTCAGGTCTGTCAGAAGAATACCCGTCTCTGCTTCACGCTGGAGCATTTTGACAATCTGGTGAATAACGGACGGATGCCGCCTCTGGCCGGCACCCTGCTCCAGACGCTGGGCATCCGCATTGTCGCGGAAGCCACGGCCGAGGGTACGATCCGCGTGGCCAAAAAGGCCCGTGGCGAGGCCCACACCGCCAGAGCCATCGCCCAGCTCATGAGCGATGCCAAGGACTGCACCGGCAGCCATGTGATCATCACCCACTGCCAGAATCCCGAAGGTGCCGAGCGGCTGCGGAACGCGATTCTGGACCGTCTGCCGGTAAAGGCTGTGGAGATCCTGCCCTGCCGGGGTCTCACCAGCTTCTACGCCATGGACAAGGGGCTGATCCTCTCTTATTGATCGACTTCCCATTGACTTTTCCCGCTGTTTTGCGTACAATAGACCCGCGAGGAAAACAGACAGTCGCGCGGAAGGGGCGAAAGACCCTTCCGTGAGGAAAGTCCGGGCTCCACAGGGCAAGGATAACGGGTAACGCCCGCCGAAGGCGACTTCAGGAAAAGTGCAACAGAGATATACCGCCGCCAAGGCTGCGCCATGTTGGTAAGAAGCCGGTGTTGATGAACGCTCCCCCAGCGGGAACCGCAGGGGTGTTGTGTGAAGAGGGACGAAGGGTCCCTCTTCGCGATTACAATCATCCGCCGCAGCGACCGATTCCGTCAGGAATCGGCTTACCGCCAGGGCGTAGCACTGGC
>OLGI01000332.1_pt1 | contig 50672 bp, 48 predicted proteins | sample 1605221 | NCBI WGS metagenome assembly OLGI01 (sample SAMEA3888915, study PRJEB22519) | human gut metagenome | biome: human gut; feature: human-associated habitat; material: faeces | place: Denmark | collected 2010 | reverse complement strand
CGCTGTTTTCTGGAGCTAATGATGTGACTCGAACACACGACCTGCTGATTACGAATCAGCTGCTCTACCGACTGAGCTACATTAGCATATTCACTTTTGGGGTCGCAGACCTGATTCTTACGAATCAGCTGCTCTACGTCAGCATAGGGAACGATGAGATAATTTAAGCAGAAAACATGATACCATACTTTTGCTGGAGCGTCAACCTATTTTCACAGGAAAACGAACTTTTTCTTCTGCTGAACAGGGATAATACGAATTGTATATTATGGATTTTCCGAGGCTTCTAAAAAATGGGCGATTTGCCATCTTTACAAACGCCGGATTCGCGTTCCGCATGTAACTTTCTGTAAAAAGTTCATAATTTGACAAAAACCGCAGCCAGCGTCCGGTTTCGCCTGGAAGCGTTAGTGTTTACATAAAAATGACAATAATTTTTATCTACAAGGAGTTATTCACATTTTCCACAGAGTTATCAACATCGTTTTTCTTTAGTATTATCAACGTATTCAGACAAATATCTCCAAATATCCACAAAACCGCAAACCCTATTTTCAACCAAATGAAAAAGCAAAAATCACTTTACATAACCGTTCTGTATTTGCCCTTTTCTACGTACACGCAAGGCTTTCTCCCTTGACAGCGGTCGATTTTAGCCGAAAAAACGGGACCAGACTTCCGTCCGGTCCCGCCTGTTCAGATTACATAGTCACTTGTCCGCGGCTCGCGCATCAGGTCCGCCAGCGTGACACCGGAAAAGTATTCCCGGCTCAGCTTATAATAGCCGTCCCACACCGACAGGGTACGGCAGTCCGCAGCCCGTGCGCAGGGGGCCGCGCCACTTTGCAGGCAGGCTACCGGAGCCAGATCCCCTTCCGCCAGCCGTAGAATTTCCCACAGGGTATACTGGTCCGGCTCCCGGGTCAGCCGGTAACCGCCGCCGATCCCGTGGACGCTGTCCACCAGACCGGCCGCCTTCAGGGCCGGCATCAGCCGCTCGATGTATTTCAGAGAAATGTTCTGACGGGCGGCAACGTCCTTCATGGGAATGTAGCTTCCGTTGCGGTGTTCGGCCAAGTCCAGCAGGATCCGGATAGAATACCGCCCCTTTGTTGAGATCATAGTATATCCTCCTTGCTCCGTATTTTCGTCTTTATTATACCACCAGTTTTGTAGGTAAATCAACCGCTATTTCCACAGAATTCAAAAAACGTTGATATCCCGTTGATTTTCAGAAATCATCGTGCTATGATGGGGCCGAAAAAAGACGGCGCGTGTCCGCGGCGCACCCAACAGAAAGGAAGTAAACGATTTTGTTGGATTTTTTAGAGCAGGAACAAATCAGTAAGGAGTTGTTGGAGGGCATCCGGGAATACCGGAACGCCTACCCCACCCCTCCGGAGCTGCAAAACCGGATCCCCAAGCCCCGATACCATTACTATGGAAAGGAGGTCTGGGAAGCCTCCATTGCCGCCCTCCTGTGCGGGGAAAATCTGCTGCTGGCCGGCAGCAAGGCTACGGGTAAAAATGTGTTGGCGGAAAATCTGGCCCAAGTCTTTGCACGGCCAAGCTGGGATGTATCCTTTCATGTGAACATGGACGCCGCCAGTCTCATCGGCATGGATACCTTTGAAAACGGACAGGTGACCTTCCGTCCCGGCCCGGTGTATCTCTGCGCGCAGCATGGCGGCTTCGGGATCTTGGACGAGATCAACATGGCGAAAAACGAGGCACTGGCTGTGCTCCACGCCACGCTGGACTTCCGCCGCGCCATTGATGTACCTGGTTATGATCGGGTGGAGGTGGATCCAGCCGCCCGCTTCATTGGCACCATGAACTACGGCTACGCCGGAACACGAGAGTTGAATGAGGCCCTGACCAGCCGGTTTGCGGTGATCCAGATGCCCGCCATTGACGGGGACGGTCTGGACCGGCTTTTGGGAGAGGAATTCCCCTCGCTGGAGAAGAAATACCGGGGACAGTTCGTGCAGCTTTTCCTCGACCTGCAAAAAAAGTGCGAAAGCGCCGAGATCTCCTCTAAGGCGCTGGACCTCCGGGGTATGCTGGACGCTCTGCGGCTGATCCGCCGGGGGATCAGCGCCGGAACGGCGCTGGACATGGGCATCACCAATAAGGCTTTTGACAGCTACGAGCAGGGCCTCATCCGGGATGTTATTGCCGCCCGGATCCCGGCGAAGCTGGACCGCAGCCGACTGTTTACCGACTGATATGGAAACCTCCGGTTACAGCGCCCGCCAGCGGCGGGCCATCAATCAGGTGTGGACTGCCTGCGGGGACTACAAATTTGAACCGCAGTTTCTGGCCATGCAGTCTGACGGCCAGCCTGATCTTTATATGAACTGCGTCATTGGGTTGGTCCACAAATGGTTTGGGGATGAGCTTCCCAAGCAGTTGTTCGCCGCTTGGGCGGGGGACGCACGGCAGGCCGTGTACGATGACCTTGCGTGGCTGGCTCTGGAAAACGCCGTTTATGAGAAGGAATTACCGAAGCGTCCCGCTTTAGCAGCATTGCGGCAGGCCCATGCTTCCGCGTTTTTTGAATCGGAATATCAGCTTTCCCGGCAGGAGTGGATGGAGAAAAACCAGCTGGTGTACGCCATACAGTCCGCCAGATGGAAAACCGTGCTTGGGCAGAGACTGCCTGTGCTGACCCCTTGGGAAAAGGGACTGTCGGAGGCTCTTGCCTGTCCCGGTACCATGAGTGGAGAGGAGGTAGCAGCGGCGATCCGGACTGCCTTCCAAAAATATCTCCGCTTTGACGGCACCGCCCACGCCAAAACGCCCCTTACCCTCCATTTCGGAGAGCGGTGGGCGCCACTGCTGACGAAGCTGTTCACCACGGAGATGGTCCGCACCGACGATCTGGCCATCGGCCGATCTGCGGCGGTGGGAGAAAACGGCATGGTGCGGGCGTCCAATGCCCTGCGCTCCCATTTACGTTCCAATGAGCGGGAAACCGAGGATCGGGACTATGTGGAACGCTGCTTCGGCCGCAGTCTGTACGCTCCCAAGGAATTGGCGCTGATGGAGCAGCGGGACTGCACCGGAAACCATCTGGGCTGCCACCTCTGGTTCACCCGTGGGGAGCCGTCACCCGACAAACCGGTCAGCGCCGATGCCCAGCGGCTTTTTCAACAGGCAGAGGAGCAGGCCAAGCGAAACCGGGCCGCTTACGTCAAAAACAGCGACCTCTATCAAAGCGCCCTCCTGCGGCTGACGGAGCAGATCCGCAACTGTATGCTGATCCACCAGCAGCCGGACGCCGTCTCCGCCCGGCAGGGCCATCTGGACAGCCGGCGGGTCTGGCGGCTGCCGGTGTTGGGAGACGATAAGGTGTTTTTACGCAGCGATGAAGAAAGCGCCCCCGGCTTTACGGTGGACCTGCTGCTGGACGGCTCTGCCTCCCGGCTTCACTGTCAGGAAACCATCGCCGCCCAAGGGTATATTCTGGCGAAAAGCCTTGCGGACTGCGGCATTCCCGTCCGCGTCAGCAGCTTTTGCAGTCTCCGGGGCTATACGGTGCTGCGGGTGCTGAAGGATTTCGGTGAGAAAAATGGAGAACGGAAGATTTTTGACTACTTCGCTGCCGGCTGGAACCGGGACGGACTGGCGCTGCGGATGGCAGCGGAGCTGCTGAACACCGCCCCGGCAGACAAGCACCTGCTGATCCTGTTGACGGATGCCAGCCCCGACGACAGCCACAAGATCCTCCCTACCGGCAAGGTCCCCCTCAGCCGGGACTATGACGGTCAGGTAGGCGTGGAGGACACGGCGGACGAGGTTCGGGCCTTGCGGCGGAAGGGTATCCGGGTGGCCGCCGTCTTTATGGGGGAGAACGCCAACGTTCCCAACGCCCGTGCTATCTACGGGCAAGATCTGGCTCCCATTCGCCAGATGGATCAGCTCTCCGCCGCGGCGGGACGGCTGATCCAAACGGAGATCCGGGAGCTGTCCGGCTGAATAAACAAACAACCACGCCATACCTCCCGGTATGGCGTGGTTGTTTTATTCCCTTGTTCCAATATGCAACATTACTTCATGGTCACCACGGTGACGCCGTTTTCGCCCTCACCGTAGACGCCCAGACGGAAAGACTTCACATTTTTGTTCCGCCGCAGGATATCATGCACCGCATTCCGCAGGGCACCGGTGCCCTTGCCGTGGATGATGGTGACGGTTTCCAAATGGCCCATGACGGCGGTGGAGAGGAAGGTCTCCACCACGCTCTCCGCCTCCAACGTCTCCATGCCCCGGATGTCCAGCTCCCGGCTGGCAGCAGTGCGGAGACCGGTCACAGCGGTCCGGGTGGGCTTGGGGGCCTTTTTCTTCATGGCGGCCCGCTCATCGTCCTCAATGAGCCGTACTTCGTCGGCCTTGGCCTTCATTTTCAAAATACCGGCCTTTAGCTGCAAGGTGCCGTCCCCGCCCACGCTCACCACCTCTGCCGGTGTGGAAACACCGGGGATCTCCACCAGATCCCCCTTCTGGATGGGGCGGCTGGGTTTTGGGATCGGCTCGGAGCGGGCGTCCCGCTTGTCGATGGCGTCCTCCGCCTCGTTCAGCTGGCGACGCAGTTCGGCTCTGGCTTCATTGGCGTTGATGGCCCGGTCTGCCTTGGCCTGCTCCTTCCGCATCCGTTCCAGTTCGGCAAACACCGAGTCAGAGGCAGAGCGGGCATCCCGCAGGATGCGTTTGGCCTCAGCCTCGCCCCGGCTGCGGGCATTTTCCTTGGCCCGCTGCATCTGTTCCCGGAATTCCCGTGCTTTCCGGGCGTCCTCCTCCCGCTGGCGGTACAGCCGGTCAGTCTCCTGCTCTCGCTTTTCCAACGCCTGCCGCTTGGCCTCTAACTGGGTCAGCACGTCCTCAAACCGAACGCTGTCCTTGCTCATCTGGGCTTGGGCGTTGGTGATAACTTCATCGGGCAGACCCAGCCGCCGGGAGATGGCAAAGGCATTGGACTTGCCGGGGATACCGATCAGCAGTCGATAAGTAGGGCTGAGGGTCTCCACATTGAATTCGCAGGAGGCGTTCTCTACTCCCGGCGTGGTCATGGCAAAGGTTTTCAGCTCTGCGTAGTGGGTGGTGGCGGCAGCTCTGGCCCCCAGTGCCCGGACGTGCTGAATGATGGCGATGGCCAGCGCCGCACCCTCCACCGGGTCGGTACCGGCTCCCAGCTCGTCGAACAGGATCAGACTATCCCGGTCCGCCTCCTGTAAAATCTCCACAATGGTTTTCATGTGGGCGGAGAAGGTGGACAAGCTCTGCTCGATGCTTTGCTCGTCCCCGATATCCGCCAGCACCCGTTCGTAAACGGACACCTCGCTGCGGTCTCCGGCGGGGATATGCAGGCCGCATTGGGTCATCAGGGTCAGCAGACCCAGTGTTTTCAGAGAAACAGTCTTACCGCCGGTGTTGGGGCCGGTGATGACCAGGGTATCAAACGCACCGCCCAGTTCAATGTCAATGGGTACCGCCGTTTTTTTGTCCAGCAGGGGATGCCGCGCCTTCCGCAGACGGATCAAGCCGTCCCGCCGCACCTGGGGGCGGATCGCGTCCATCTTATAGCTCAATTCGCCCCGGGCGAAGATCAGATCCAGCTGCACCAATGCGTCATGGTCCCACTGAATGTCCCGCCGGTGGGCGGCGGCATCGGCGGACAGCTCCGCCAAAATGCGGTCGATCTCCGCCTGTTCCTTGGCCTGTAATTCCGCGTATTCGTTGTTGGCCTGCACCACTCCCATCGGCTCTACGAATACCGTAGCGCCGGTGGAGGAAACATCGTGGATCAGTCCCGGCAGATTGCCCTTCTGATCCGCCTTGACGGGGACCACAAAGCGCCCATCCCGCTGGGTGATGATGTTGTCCTGCAAAACCTTGGAATAGCTGGGGGAAGAGATAATCTTCTGCAAAATCTGCCGGCTTTTTGCCAGCGCCGCCCGCATGTGACGGCGAATGTCCGCCAGCTCCGGGCTGGCGGCGTCGGCCACGGTGTTCTCGTCGCTGATGCACCGCCGGATCTTATCCTCCAAGAACCGATTGCCGTGGATGGACAGGAAAATCTGGTCAAGGGCGGTAGACTCTGCCGCGTCGGCGTTGAAATACTCCTTGGCCCGGCGGGCGGCGTACAGCAGATCGCCGATCCGGATCAGCTCCGGGATGTTGAGGCTGCCGCCCCGGTCCGCCCGGTCCAGCAGGTCCTTTACCGGCTTGACGCCGGAAAAACCCGGCGCCCCTCGCAGGACGATCATGGCCCGTGCGCCGTCGGTCTGATCCAGCAGGCGCAGCACGTCCTCATAATCTGTTTCCGGCCGGACCGCCAGTGCCAGCTCCTTGGCCTCCGGGCTGACCGCCTGCTCAGACAGTAGTTGAAGGACCCGCGGCAGCTCCAAGGTGCGGATGGATTTATCAAATAATTCGCTCATAATCGCTCCTTACCGTATAAAAGGCACGGTATCATACAAAATGTAATCAATCAGGATGGCTCATCCATGCACCGGACACTCTTATAGAAGTCCAGCGTCCGGAATCCCCGCTCCAACTGGGCGGAGACAAAGGCTTCGGCGGCAGCGGACAGCCGCTTTTGGGCCTCCGGTCCCAGTGTGAAGGAATAAAGCCGCTTGGGGTCGCCGTAAACGATGTGCCGCAGGGCGGCCAGTGAATCCCGACACAGGGGAAACCCTCGGCGCCCCTCTCCGCAGGTCCCGCAGCGGAGAACGCCCTGCAAAACGTCGAAATACGGCTGTTGGGGATCGGGGCAACCGCAGTAGGCGCAGGCGTCCGCCAGAGGCTCGTAGCCCGCCAGACACAGCAGCTTGATCTCAAACGCCGCTTTCACCAGCGGCAAAGGCTTTCGCAGAACGGAAACGGCGTACAGCCCGTTGAGCAGGTGGCTCAAAAGCCCCTGATGGGGCGCGTCCTCCGTGGTGACGGCCTCCGTCAGCTCCGCTAAATAAAATCCCAGCGCCATCGCGTCCAGATCCGCCCGCAAGCCGTTGAACAGTTCCAGAGTTGTTCCCTCGTTGGCATAGTACCAGTCGCCCTTTTTGTAGAGCGTCCACTCGGAGTAGGCCAACGGCTGGGCGCAGGCGGCGAATTTGCACCCCTTGCGGCAGACGCCCCGGGCGATGACAGAGAGCTTGCCCCGCTCCGCTGTCAGGAGGGTTAGGATCTTATCGGCGTCCCTTGTCTCCGTCTCCCGGAGGACTACGCCCTTTGTCACAATGTACGGCGACAACGCCATCAATTCACCACCTATGTACGGAGGCCCCGCCTCCGAAAGAAAATCAGCGTCCGGCAGACCCGGCGCGGTAAAGCAGATAGGCCAACGGATCTCCGGTATCCGAAAACAATGTCCAAAGCGAAGGTTCTTTCATCGTACAGCCCTCCCTGATGGATAGTCTGTGTCGAAAAGTCCCGCTTATAGCTGGAAAATGCTTCGTACAGACCCAATTATAGCAACCGGACAGCTTTTTTTCAAGCGGAGGTTGCTGCATGCGCTCCTCCGCTTTATCCGTGTCGAAACTGCCGCAAGGCATGGCACGAATGAAAAACAGCCGCAAGCCATCAGAACATGGCTTGCGGCTGTTTGCGCCTATTACTTGCTTTGTTGTCAAAAAGCGAATTACTTCAGTGCCTCATAGGCGGTCAGAGCTTCCCGGATCGCCGCTTTGTCGCCGTCCGTCACGGAGCAAGGGTGCGATCCCACAGGGAGCCACCTGTTCCTTTAGCAGCGTTTCCAAAAGAGTGTTCCCGCTTTCTGAGAGTTTTCGAATGACAGCCCCGCCAAAGCGGTATTTGCTGTCCGGTCTGCGCGTTATACAGCTCCGCAAAGTTGGAGGTGGCAACCTCAATCATGTAGCTCTCAACCGTTCTGTCAGCATTTTCAATGCGGAACATGACGTTTCCCTCTCCCTTTAATGCTGTCAGCACCTCATCGATATAAGCATCATCAATATTAACTCTATCATCACTACAATACATAGTACCTGTTATCTTGTGGTCTGCACCATCGGGCGTTCTCATGGTGATGTTATATTCATCCCAATAGCGCTCAGAGCTGTTTTTGACCTGTCTGCTGCCATATTCATAGAGGAATATCATAACATTATCGTCCAGATCCGCCATTACATTCGCATACAATTTTGAATTTGTTGTTGCGCTGTTGCTAAAAGTACCTACGAGATATTCGTCTTCCGTAATATACCATTCATCTGTTGGCTGATTGAAGTCATCCACATAATAGTCGATGCGCCAATCGCCGAATGACTGTCCGCATCTTTCGCAGGTACCGCTTTCGGTCGTGCGGCCCAGAGCGGGAACGGTTTCCTGTGCCACCAGAACCTCGCCGCACTCGGAGCAGCGCTTGCCCTCTGTCATGTCAGCCCGGTCTTCGTGCAGGTGGGCTCCACTGCCGGCATAACTTCCTCCACATGGGTATGCTTGTCGGTGCTTCCGCTGTTGGTATTTCCGCCATTGGTATTTCCGGCGTTCCCGCCTCCGCAAGCCACCAGAGGCAGCGTCATTGCCACCGCAAGCAAAATTGTTGTCAACTTTTTCATCTTCTGTCTCCCTTTCGTTGTCTTTATATTTGCAGTGCGTTTTCCGCACAGGCAAATCCTTCCCAGCGCCCGGTCAAAACAAGGTTTTTTCCTGCTCCGCAAACAGCTTGTCATTGATCTCCCCCAGGGGCAGCTGATGGACCACGCCATAGCTGATAATGGCGTCCCGTCTGGTGCGGGGATACAGTTGGGCGTAGCCCCCCTGCGTCAGCATCCGCTGGGTCTCATCCAGCGTGATGCCAAGACCGACGCAGATGCACAGCAGCCGATCCCTAGAAGGATTCCGCCGCCCCGCAAACACCTGATGCAGATAGACCTCGCCGATGCCGGACCGGCGGGCCAGCTCCGCTTTGGTCAGATCCTTCGTTTCGTAAAGTCGCGTCAGCCCCGCCAAGCGGTATAAAAACGTTCTTCGTCTGATGGAGGCATTTTAAAGATGAAAGAGTCCAAAATCACCCCGGAAAAGCAAAATCTCTGCTCGCTTTGCAGAGTTCCCCTCCCGGATGGCGCATCCTTCTGTCCCCACTGCGCCCGCAGTATCAAGCCCTGGACACGGCAAAAGGCCCCCAAGCCACTGCAAAAGAAGTTCCTGCACATTGCCGCACTGGTGACAGCGCTGGCCGTGATCGCCAGCTGCACCTGACAAGCTGTACTGTTTCCGGCTGGAAAACCGGCGTGCTGGCCTACGGCACCACCTGGGTCAACGCCATGGACTGCCGCTTCGAGGACAATCAGGTGGGATTCCGCTTCAACGCCGAGGGTACCGTCATCACCCACACTCAGTATGCGAACAACGAGTTCTTCCACAACGGCACCGCCGTTCTGCTGAAGAGCGTACCCGCCGAAAGCCCCCTGTCCTTCCCTGGCAGCGTGTTCGAGGACAACGATACCGACATTGACAACCGCTGCGGACGGGAAGTGAACATTTCGCAGACAACCTTCCGCTGACAGCTATTTGAAAAGAGGACCCATCCGCATTGGATGGGTCCTCTTTTGCGCGACGGGAATCGCCGGTGCATACTGCCGCTGATTTCTTTGCCGATTCGATCTTCTGTCATTATCTCGTCCCATTCAGCGTCAGCTTGGCTTTCTCCATTGTGATGACAAGAATGGGAATCAGGATGATCTGTACAAGGATGCCGGGAAGCGCATTGGTCACTGCGCCTGCAAGAAAAAGAGAGCGGTCAAACACGGTATGCTGTAAGCCCGCCATCATAAACTGTACACCGCCCCACACCAGGCGGCCCACGATCATAGCGGCGATCAAAGTGACATACACAGACCAATTTCTGCGGGGGAAAATGCGGTATAAGATCCCGGAAACCGCGCCATAGGCGGCCAGTTCAAACGCCATGGCCGCCGCCGTATAAGCTGTCGGCATCCCAAAGAGAAGGGACCGCAGCAGCGGGGAAACAAATCCCACCGCCAGTCCCCACGGCCAGCCGCAAACAAAGCCGCACAGCAATGCCGGAATGTGCATTGGGCAGAGCATGGATCCAATCTCAGGGATCTGTCCCGTCAGAAACGGCAGGACCAATGCAATGGCAAGATACAGCGCCGAGTAGGTAAGCTTTCTGATCTGCACAGAAGAACGTGTATCGTTCCGGGTCATAGGCATGCAGTATCTCCCATCTCCGTCAGCAGTTGGCGAATATGCTCCATCGCGTCATCCATGATGGCAGAAGATTTCTGGCTGACGCCTGCCACATAGGTGTCGCAGAGATTCATGGGGATCAGCACCCGGTAGGCCGCGCTGGCAGCAACGGCATTGGCCATTGACGGAGAGATCTCTCCCATCAGCGCGTCGGCAAGGGCTATCCCCATAGGGCCAACGATAATCCGGGCAGTCCGACTGGCAACGATGACGGGGTTTTCGCCGGTCGCCACCCAGTCCGCACCGGCACGCATCATGCTCTCTGACGCGGCGCTGTTGGTCCCGACGGCCATGACCTCCACCTGCGGGAAGGATTTTTTGATGCTTTCCACCAGCCGTTTTCCAAGCTTTCCGCCCTGACCGTCAATCACAAGGATCGTCATATCAAAACCATTCCTTTCATCCCACATAAATAAACGTACCGGACGCAGGCGCGCCGTATGCTTCCTGAGTGAGTGCACGGAGCGCCTCTTCCGCGTCTGTATCACTGAACAGGCTCGGATACATGGCCTTGGCAAGCAAAACCGCCGCGCCGGTCCGTCTGACCTGACTGGAAAGCAGCTCCTCGGAAAGCAGAATGACCCGGCCATTCCGGACGGCATCCAGCCCGGACCAGCCCTCCCGTGCTTTCAACGCACTGCAAACCGTTTCCGCCTGTCGGGTGGATGACACTCCGCTGCCAAGGACGGAGCGCTCCACGACCTTGACGATCACGCCGGGATCTTTACGCTGGATCCAGCCGTCATCCACAATCAGTGCGTCATTTTGCAGCTTTGCGGACACGTCATACGCCCCGGCATTCGAGATGATCTGATGCTCGTCAGATGATTTATGGACAGTGTGGTAGTCCTCCGCCGTCTCCCAGTAAATATAGAAGCGCTGGCACTCAAAGAGACCGCTCAAACGGTCCTCCAGCAGTGTTTGATAGTAAAGCAACGCGGTTTCTGCCGTTTGACCGCTTTCATCCGCGCCGGTGTTTTCTGCCTGATCGGCAGGAACAGTTTCCGTTGCGGTCAGCTCACCGGTGGTCGCATCCTTTGCGCCGGTAGTTCCCCCATTGGCATCATGCTCCGGTGTTTTTCCGCCGTCCCCCTGCTGCATGAGGGACTGGTCCGCACCGGGAACGATCTCAGCGTCTGCGTCCTCCGCATACGTCTTTCGGTCGGAATCCGGGTCCGTTGCGGTCGGGGCATCCGCATCCGGTCTGGCATCCTCTTCTGCTGCGGAATCGCTTTCCGCCTCCTCAGCACGATCGGTCTGTCCCAGTTGGTCCTCCGCCGTCTCGCCGTTCTCATCGGGGATCGGATCCACAGGCACGGTGGTCCGGGTACGGCAACCCGTCAGGGTCAGCAGCAGCACCACAGTCAACAATAAAAGCTTTGAGTTTTTCATTCTTGCTTCCTCTCAGGCGTGGAGACACTCCACATACTTCAAGCGAAATTTTGTTCTCCGGTCTGCATTGTCATACAGCAGCCGCTCCGTTTCGGTTAAAAGACTTCGCAGTTCGGCCCGCTGTTCCTCCCCCATGGCATGGGTACTGTATGCAGCCTCCTCAAAAAGCGCGGCGGCATGACGGAACAGCGCGGCGTATTCCGGAGAAACGGTTTGGGCCAGTGCAGCGTCCCATTGGGAGAAGGGGCGATTCCCAACGCCTTTTCCGCATCGATCCAGATAGGCAGCCAGATGCAGAAACATGGCGCGGATCGCCTCCCCGCAGTCAGGGGAATCAAACGCTGCCCGCCGTTCCATTGCCTTGCGCCGTCGGGCGTCAAACAGGATGAACGGCAGAAAGGGCAACGTCAGCAGAGCCAAAATCAGAATCGTCAGTACGGCGATTTTTAGATAGTCGATGCGCTTGGGACGGCTGATTTCCTGTTCCTGTTCATAAATATGCTGATAGTCCTGCGTATTCTGCGTATCTCCGGACGTCTCTCCGGCGGTTTCCGTATCCAGCCGGTTTTCCTCACGGGCGGTCTGGGGCGGTTCCTGCTGCGGCGTATAGTCTGCGCCGGAAGCAAGCTGTTCGGCAGCATCCAGCCGATCCCGCACATGCTCAGAGGCTTCTTCCACCCCTATGCGAACACCGGGAGCCAAGAGCTGTACCGTCAGAAAAACGGCCATGACCGCCAGCAGAAATACCAGTCTGCCCCGCAGGGTATCCACAGGCAGGGCCAACAGCGCCAGCAGCGCAAAAATCAGCACATTGACAGCCGCCGGAGGAGTCAGTCCGAACCAGATCTCCCCGCCGGCCAGGGCCAACGCCGCCAGAAGCGGAACGATCTTGCTGCCGCGCAGGTATGCAAGCAGAAGAACACCGGCCGCTGCCGTCACCAGCAGGCCCAATGCCAGAACCGGGCTGGCCGCGTCCGAAACCTCAAAATAATCGTAGGCATAGGCATTGACCGCCTCGCTGGCCGCAAACACCAGATTGCACAAGCACTTCAGGCTTTCTCTGGCAGGCTTGAGGGCCAGAAGCAGCACTGCCGCAAGCAGTGGCACACCGACAATGGGGAGTGCTGTTTTCCACGGTTTTGCCCGCTCACTTTTTTGAAAATCAAATTGTAACCCAACCGTTTGATGTTTCATGAACATTCCTTAAATTTCAAGATATTCCAATTCCTGCGCCATGTTCTTCCGCGAAAAGGGTATGACCATCACCCCGTCGCAGCTCTGTGCGCCGCCGTCAGACAGCAGCACGGTCACACGGTTGCCAGCCTGCAGCAGGGAAAGGCCCCGGGGCAAGGACGGCGCGCAGACAACGGTATGCGCATAGACATCCCCGGACCATTTGCGGAAGCAGTCGCAGATGCTTTCCGCATCCGGTGCGGCAGCGGCAGTCAAAATCTGCTCACGCACCGCTGTGCAGTCCTGCTGATCCCGTACCGTGCACAGAGAGAGCTCCTCTAATTCCCTGTTTTTCCAGCCAACAGAATGGGCGATCCCCTGTTCTGTCAAGGATCGGGACAAGGACAGCAGCGCTGTCATGGCCGCGTCCAGCGCATCCGCGGCATCTTCCTTCCCAGTGGTGGAGGTATCCAACAGCAGCAGGACCTCCTCCGCTACCGGAAGCCCCAGTTCCCGCACCATCAGGGAGTCTGTCTTTTGGGAAAGCTTCCAGTGGATCTGCCGGATGGGATCGCCGGGGACGTATGTACGGAATCCGAAGGTCTCACTGGGATCGTGCCCCGGATGGTTGGAAGACCAGCGCTCGCTGTCCGCCGTGACCGTTTCATTTTCCGCAAGGGAGATCTGCATGTCAAACAGCAGCGGTTCGACGGTCACGAAGCGGGTGCTCCGAACTGTCAGGGCACAGCGGTACAAGCCAAACCAGTCCTGCACAGCCGCGTCGCTGAGAGAAAGTATGACCGTACCGCAATGGGCGGTACGCAGCGTACCTGCCGCGTCAGGCGCAAACCGCGAAACTGAGAGCTTCACCGCCATTTCCTCTCCGGTCAGGCGGCTGCGGCCCCGGAGCACAGCCGTCAGCACCGCTCCGGGCAGAAGGCCCTCTGCCCGCACGGAGCATTCCGCGGCATCTCCCTGTTTGCAGCAGTCCGGCACAGATAGATGAACCGTTACCCGTCTGACTGAACGCACCGCGCAGAGGACCGACGCAGCCGGCAGGAAAACCGAAGCGGCCAAAATCGCCCGAGTACCGGTATTGTTCTCAAAGAAATACAGCAAAACGGCCAACAGCAGCCATGCGCCGTAAGCAAGCCTTCGTTTTTGCATCATGCCTGTCTGCGGTCCGGAACTTCCACCGTTTCCAGCAGCTCGTCCAGCACCTGTGTGACCGTTCCGCCGGACAGCCGGGATTTCTGGTTGAGGATCACCCGATGGGTGCAGACATCATGGAACACCGCCTGCACATCGCCGCCTGTCACATAATCCCGACCCTCCAGATAGGCATGGGCCTTGGCCATGCGGTCAAGGAACAGGGTGCCGCGGGGGCTGATGCCTACCTCCACCATGGGATGCTCCCGGGACGCCATGGCCAGACGGGTAATATAGTCCAGAATACTGTCCTTTGCTGTGACGGCCCGCACCTCCGCCTGCATCCGTAGCACATCGTCATGGGTGACCACCTGCGCCACGGAACCAATGGGGTCTGTGCTCTGGCGGTCCCGGAGGATGGACATCTGGGCCTCATAATCGGGATAACCGATGGAAAGCCGGACAAGGAACCGGTCCATCTGGGCATAGGGCAGCAATTGGGTGCCTGCGGTTCCTACATTGTTCTGGGTCGCGATCACCGCAAAGGGCTTTTGCAGCGGATAAGTTGTGCCGTCCACCGTGACCTGACGTTCTTCCATCGCTTCCAGCAGGGCGGACTGGGTTTTGCTGGACGTCCGGTTGATCTCGTCCCCAAGCAGCAGGTTGGTATTGCTCACCACGCCGCTCTTGTACTCAAAGCAGCCGCTGTCCTTGTTGTAAATGGAAAAGCCCACAATATCGGACGGCAGCACATCCGGCGTGAACTGGATGCGGTTATAGGTCAGGCCCAGTGTGCGGCTCAGGGCCACCGCCAGCGTTGTTTTGCCGACGCCGGGGATATCGTCCAGCAGAACATGTCCGTCGGCCAGCAGCGCCATCAGGATCTTTTCTATGACCTCACGCTTGCCTACCACGGCCTTTTCCACTTCAACAATGATCGTTTGCAATTCACGGTTCATACGATAAGTCCTCATTTTCTACCATCGCTTGACAAGGGCAGACACGGTTTTGACGGGCAGAAATATCTGCACCTGACAGGGATGGATTTTCGAGTGATTTTTGTTTTTTTGAGATGCAGGCGGGCTGGCGCCCGCCAAGGTGAAAAGAGCAAAAAGCGCCGGAAAGACGCGCTGTCAGGCGTGTTTGCCCTTGTCGAGCGATGGTATGGTTTTGATTGCCGTACAACACAGCAGTCCCAAGTGGTCCGCTCTGTTCTAAAGCAATAAGGATGCCCGCACATCCGTCTTGTGACGGATGTGCAGGTCTTCTGCGGCTTGTGCCTCGTGATTTACTTTGCGGGAACGGTCAGCGTCTGACCCACATAGATCATAGATGCATTCTTGATCTGGGGATTGGCAGAGAAGATCTTGCTCCACAGCTTGCCGCTGCCGTAGACCTTAGATGCGATCTTCCAGAGGGAGTCGCCGGACACAACGGTGTAGGTTCCATTCTCTGTCGTGGTCGCGGACTGGCCGGGCTTCGCAGACTCAGCCGGCGCCGCGGTGGCCGTTACCGTGATGCGGCCCTGAGGGGCGGCATAGGCGTCGTCTACCATATTTCCCAGCTCTTCGCTGATGTACATCCACACCACATCCCGCACAACGGCCTTGGTGATGGCAGACTTCTCGTTAGCCTCCGCAGCCGCCTTGAACATATAAGAGGAGTCCATGCCGTTAAAGTTTGCGTTGTGGGTAATGACCGCATAGATAGCGTTCGGATCGAACGCTTTGCCGTTTACATCGGTGATCGTCACACGGCTGACGGAATTTGCCTTGAACCAGTGCTTGCCGTAGGCTTCTCCCTTATCATAGGCCTGATCCGCGTTGACGCTGTAAGTCAGGCCCGCAGCCTGCATAAAGGAAGCGCAGGCATCGGCGGATGCATCGCCGTAGGGCAGCGCCTGAGCAGCCGCCTCCAGAGCTTCCAGCAGTTCAGCGCCGCTCATGTAGATCACAGCCACCTTGTTGGGATAGGGCAGGACGGATGCCAGCTCCGCCGCGCCGAACTTGTCGGCAGCAATGTCGGCGCGCAGATTGCCGCCGTTCCAGAGGGCAACAATGTGATCGGCGTCCACCTCCACCTTGGTGTTGCCGGCGGTCACATCGTCCTCGTCAAAATACGCATTGATCTTGCCGGACACGGCGAACCACCGCAGCGCGTCGGTCCACAGATCGCCCAAATTGGTCTCCGCCTTACGGGCCGCGTTGTCTGCGCCGGACAGCACCACACTGCTGTAAGCCTCCAGCGTGTCATCCAGTTCCAACTCATTGCCGTGGGCATCCACGAACTTGGATGCGGACACGGACGTGGCCATCACGCTGAGTGCAAGCCCCAGCGTCAGCACAAGGCTGATAAATCTGTTTCGTTTTTTCATAGTTTCCTCCCAAAATAAGTTATGCAAGCATTTCCCGCAGCATCAAACAAAAAAGGCACCAATACCCTCCTTGGGAGGACACTGATACCTTCGTAATATCTGTATTGCCTGAGCGTATAAAAACATATGCGGAAAATGTCAGCTTGTGCCAACTTTGCCAGCTTGTGCTGACGGAGGAATTTTATCAAAAAAGTTTTATGTTGTCAATACGCCATTTGCCATGCTGCAATTTCCGAAAGATTCCGGTTGCGCGGGGTGGCAAAATCCGGTATGATAGAGAAAATGCAAAAAGGAGAACTGCCATGATCGAAGAAATGCTGGCATATAACCGCGAATTTGTCCGGTCCAAGGGCTATGAAAAGTTCCAGACCAGTAAGTTCCCAGACAAGAAAATCGCCATCCTCACCTGCATGGATACCCGGCTGGTGGAGTTGCTCCCCGCAGCGCTGGGCATCCGCAACGGTGATGTGAAGCTGATCAAAAACGCCGGCGGCATGATCACCGGCCCCTTTGACAGTGCCGTGCGCAGCCTGCTGGTGGGCATCATCGAGCTGGGCGTGGAGGAGGTCATGGTCATCGGCCACACGGACTGCGGCGTAGCCCACATCAATGCCGACATGATGATCCGCCACCTGATCCAGCGGGGCGTTTCTCAGGACCATATCGACATGATGCGCTACTGCGGCATTGACTTTGAGGCGTGGCTCCGGGGCTTTGACTGCGTGGAGAACTCCGTGGCGGAAACCGTGGACCTGCTGCGCAACCATCCCCTTATGCCCGCCGATGTCACCATCCGAGGCTACGTCATCAACACCGAGACCGGCGAGTTGACCCCGCAGGAGTAAAATCCGCAGCAGGCTCCGATCCCAACTGGGCCGACGGTGTATATTTTCGGCCTGAAACTGTCGATAAAGTGGTAAATCCTCCGTAACGGTAAGGAAGGGTGTGCGCGGGAAGCCCAAGAAGGGGAAACGGGCGATGCGCCGCCAGCGGCGGAGAAAGCGAGCCCGTTTCGAGGAAGGCCCCGATTTCCGGGCGCAAAGCGCACGGAAACCGGCTGGGCCGACGGTGTATTCCTGCCCCGCGCGGGGGAGAAAAGGCTTTTTCGACACGCTGAGGACAGTGCTTTTTAAGCACTGTCCTCTTTCGCCATGTCATTATTTTATCGTGCAAAGAAGCGGAAAGCCGTCCACTGTTGCAGCGTCTCTCCCTTGCGCAGGATCGGCGACGGGAACGCTGGGCAGTTCACCGCGTTGGGAAAATGCTGCGTCTCCAGACAGACGCCGTGGGCCTGACCGTAGACCGCACCGCCCTTTCCCTTGCGCTCCGTCAGCCAACCCGCCGTGTAGAGCTGCATTCCCTCCATCGAGGTGGTCATTTCCAGACCGATGCCGGTGGCGGGGCACCACAGCTCCGCCACCGGGCCTTCTCCGCCGTCCAGCGCATAGTTGTGGTCATATCCCCGCCCGCCGTTAAAGGCTTTATCGTGGAGACGGCTCCCAAATGCCGCAGGTGTCCGGAAATCCAGCGGCGTTCCCTCCACCGGCGCCAGCGTCCCCACGGGGATATTCCCGCTATCCATGGGCGTATACCGGCTGGCCCGCAGGGTCAGCACATGATCCTCCACTGTGCCGCTGCTGTGGCCGCCCAAATTGAAGTAGGTATGGTTGGTGAGATTCACCACCGTGCTCTGCTCCGCCGCCGCCTTGTAGGTGATGGTGAGCTGATTGTCGATCAGGCGATAGGTGACCTCCACCCGGACAGCACCGGGAAAACCCTCCTCACCGTCGGGAGAGGTGTAGGAGAAGGTGACCGCGTTTTCCTCGCAGGTAAATTCCCACAGTTTCTTGTGGAAGCCCTCGTTTCCGCCGTGGAGGCAGTTCTCCCCCTCGTTGGCCGTAACACGGTACCCTCTGCCGTCGATGGTGAATCGTGCCCCGCCGATGCGGTTGGCGCAGCGGCCGATGGTTCCGCCAAAGCAGGCGTCCAGCGTCCGGTAGCTCTCCAGATCGTCATAGCCCAAGCAGATGTCCGTCAGTTTGTCGGTTCGGTCCGGCACGCGGATAGCCCGGACAGCCGCGCCGTAGGGCAGCAGCTCCACGGCACATTTGTCACTGAACAACTCAATGACGGGCATCTCTCTGCCATTCAGCACGCCAAACGGCTTCAGTCGATACATCTTTTATCCCTCATAGCCGTTGGGATGGCCGCTGTGCCACGCCCACGCGTCGGAAATGATCTGATCCAGCCCCAGAACAGGCTTCCAGCCAAGAACCTCGGCGGCCTTCTTGTTGGAGGCGATCAGGACAGAGGGGTCGCCGCCCCGGCGGGGCTCCACAACGGCCTTGATCTCCTTGCCGGTGATCCGGCGGGCCGTTTCGATAATCTCCCGCACGGAATAACCGGCACCATTGCCCAGATTGAACACGTCACTGCTGCCGCCCCGCTCCAGATACTCCAGCGCCAGCAGATGAGCCTCTGCCAAGTCCTTCACATGGATGTAGTCCCGCACGCAGGTGCCGTCCGGCGTGGGGTAGTCCTCGCCGAAGATGCCGATGTGATCCCGCTGACCCAGAGCCGTTTTCATCACCAGCGGGATCAGGTGGGATTCGGGGTTGTGATCTTCGCCGATGCCTGCCTCCGTGTCGGAGCCAGCGGCGTTGAAGTAGCGCAGCGCCACATAGCGAATCTTGTAGGCGCAGTCGCACCATTTCAGCATATTTTCAATGGCCAGCTTCGTTGCGCCGTAGGGGTTGGTGGGTTCCGTGCGGTCCCCTTCTTCAATGGGCTGCTTCTCCGGCTCGCCGTAGGCCGCCGCCGTGGAGGAAAACACGATCCTGTCCACGCCGTGAGCCTGCATGGCCGACAGCAGGGACACCGCGCCCTCCACGTTGTTGCCGTAGTACTTCAGCGGGTTGGTCACGCTCTCGCCCACCAGCGAAAATGCCGCGAAGTTGATGACGCCGTCGATTTTGTTTTCCGTGAAGATCTGATGCAGGAACGCGCCGTCCCGCAGATCGCCTACATACATCTTCCGCGCGCCCTTGACGGCCTGCCAGTGTCCGGTGCGCAGATTGTCCGCCACCACAACTTCGTAGCCCCGCTTGACCAACAGCGCTACCATGTGGCTGCCGATATAGCCGGCTCCGCCGGCCACCAGAATGGTTTTCATATACACGTCCTCCTTATTTTTTCACGTCTATATCCAGCTTACACGCTCTGAACAAATCTTAAGAAGGCTTCCCTGCCCTCTGGTGTACACTTGTAAACGCCGGCGTGCTCCAAAACCGTGGCGAACACCACGCCGACTTCCCGCCGCAGGATCTCCTCCGCGTTTTCCTCGGTAAACGTATAGCGGGCTTTCAGCTCCTCGGTCCAGTCCGCGTGCTTTGCCAGCGTCTCATCGGCCCGCAGGTCCTCGCCACGGGCCAGTGCCCGGGCCACGCCGTTCAGCTCGGCTTTCAGCCGGGCGGGAAGCACTGCAAGGCCCATGACCTCGATGAGGCCGATGTTCTCCTTCTTGATGTGGTGCAGCTCCTGATGGGGGTGGTACACGCCCAGAGGGTATTCCGCCGTGGTGATGTTGTTCCGCAGCACCAGATCCAGTTCAAACTTCCCGTCCCGCATCCGGGCGATGGGGGTGATGGTGTTGTGGGGCTCACCGTCGGTCTCCGCGAACACAAAGGCCGCCTCGTCCGTATAGCTCCGCCATGCGGTGAGGATGCGGTCTGCCAGCTCCACAAGACGCTGATCGTCTCCGCAGCGGAGCCGGATCACGGACATAGGCCACTTGACGATGCCCGCCTCCACATCCTCAAAGCCCCGGAAGGCGATGGGCCGCTCAATGGGGGCCTTCTCCATGGCAAAGGTGTAGCAGCCGCCCTGGAAATGGTCATGGCTCAGAATGGAGCCGCCCACGATGGGAAGATCTGCGTTGCTGCCCACAAAGTAGTGGGGGAACTGCTTAACGAAGTCCAGCAGCTTGCGGAAGGTAGCTTTGTCGATCTTCATAGGGGTATGATGCCCGTTCAGAACGATGCAGTGCTCGTTATAGTAGACGTAGGGGCTGTACTGGAGGAACCAGTCCTCCTGATTGATGGTAATGGGGATAATCCGGTGGTTCTGCCGGGCGGGATGGTTGAGCCGTCCCGCGTAGCCCTCGTTTTCCCGGCAAAGCTGGCACTTGGGATAACATGTCTGAGGGGCCGCCTTTGCCGCCGCGATGGCCTTGGGGTCCTTCTCCGGCTTGGAGAGGTTAATGGTGATGTCCAGCTCCCCGTAGGGGGTGGCCGCCTTCCACTTCACATCCCTTGCGATGCGGTAGCGCCGGATGTAGTCCGTGTCTTGACTGAAGCGGTAAAACCAGTCCGTGGCGTCCTTCGGGTCAGCTTGATACCGCCGCCGGAACTCGCTGATGACCTGAGAGGGCCGGGGCGTCAGCCGCCCCATCAGCTCCGTGTCAAAGAGATCCCGGTTCGTGGTATCATCCTCGATCCGTCCCCGGGCCGCCGCGTCATCCAGCAGCTCCTTCAGGATGTCCTCTAAGGGGCGCTCATGCGTTTCCGCCGGCTCCTCCCATGCATCCATCCCCATAGCCTTCAGCAGCTCGTTCACCGCCCAAGGGCGGTCATATTCATCGATCAGTCCCGTGCGGAGGGCGTAGCCCACCAGGTCCTTGATGGCTTGGTAACTCATGCGTCCGTTCTCCTTATCCCAATCTGACGCCGCCGGCTGGCCGGATCATCACCACATGGCAGCAGTCCTGACCCAGCGCCGCCTCCGTCGCTTTCTTGAAGGTGTCCAACATATCCAGCGGCACAAAGGCCTGGGCGGTACCACCGAAGCCACCGCCGTGGACACGGACAGCGCCCCGCCCCTCCAGAATACGCTCGCACAGGGCGATGGTCACCATCAGCTCCTGCGCCGCCGTGCTTCCGGTGGGAATAACATTCTGCAAATACATGGCGGAGGACCGGCCGGACTCCCGCACCAATGCAAGGAACTTGTCGAAATCCCCCTGACGGAGCGCCTCTTTTTCCGCCAGTGCCCGACGGTTTTCCGCGTAGACATGGAACGCCCGGTTTACCGCCCGGTCCCCTGCCGCTGCTCTGACCTTGGACAGCTCCGCAAGAAACGCTTCCTCCGGCACCTCACGCAGCACCGCTTTGCCGAAAACGTTGCAGACCGCCCGCAGTTCGTTGGTGATGGCGCTGTATTCATTGGTCAGATCCTCGTGGCCCGCGCCGGAATCCAGAATACACAGGGCGTAGCCGTAGGCATGGAGATCCACATCCAGCTGCTCCACCGCCGGGTGGGCCGTATTCTCGAAATCAATAGATACCACGCCGCCCACGGAGGAGGCCATCTGATCCATCAGACCGCAGGGCTTTCCGAAGAACACATTCTCCGCGTACTGGCCGATCTGGGCCAGCTCCACCGCCGTGCAGCGCCCCTCCCAGAAAAGCTCGTTGAGCATGGTCCCCATCAGCACCTCATAGGCAGCGGAAGAACTCAAACCGCTGCCCTTGGGGACGGTGGAGGTCATGTACACATCCAGTCCCCGCTCCCGCAGATCACAGCCCATGGCGCTCATGCGGGACGCTACGCCCCGGATCAGCGCCGCTGAGGTATTGATCTCTTCCTCCTTCGGGTCAAGCTCGCGGAGATCCACCTCGATCATGGGATATCCCTGAGACAGCACCCGGATGATCCCGCTCTGCGTAGGCGCCACGGCCGCCAGAATATCCAGATCAACAGAGGCGGCCAGTACGCAGCCCTTCTGATGATCGGTGTGGTTTCCTCCGATCTCCGTACGGCCGGGTGCGCTGAACAGCGCCTCCGCCGGACGGTCAAAGGTCTTATAAAACTCTTCCATGACCTCCATGCAGCGGGAATGGGCCTTTTCCGCCCCCTCCGCGCCATATAGCCGAGAGAGTGTTTTATGAAATGCAGCCTGCTGCACATAGGTCTCCAGCCCTGTATATGTCATACCTCGCGCCTCCTTGTTTTCTTCGTACATCCAACCCTCTGCGGGCTTCTATTCTATGTCCGCCGTTCTTATGAAACGGCCTGATCATCTAAGTTCTCCGCCGTGACCGCCTCATACCGCAGCCACACATACCGCTCATCCGTCAATTCCAGATCCTGAGAAGGTTCTCCATCCACGGATAGGGAAACGGCCAGCTCCATCATGTTCTCTGCTAATCCGACAGCGTCATTGCGAACGGTCCCCTTCAGCGTTCCCTCCCGCAGTGCCTCTAACGCTGGCGGCGTGGCGTCCACACCCACGACGAAGGGCATGGAGCGCTTGTCCAGGCCGGCCTCCGCGCAGGCGTCGATCGCTCCCAATGCCATGTCATCATTATTGGCAAAGACTACCTCGATGTTCTCTCCGAACTCCTGCAGCCATTGGCGCATACTGACGCTGGCCTGGCCCCGCTGCCAGTTGGCTGCGTCACTGGCCAGCTTTTCCGCAGAGACCCCTGCGTTTGCCAGGGTGGAGATACAGTATTCCGTCCGGAGCAGGGCATCCTGATGTCCCGGTTCTCCCTCCAGCATCACATACTGGATCACGCCGTCGCCGTTACGGTCCAGCGTGTCTCTTTGGGTCCGCCATGCGTCCAGTACCAGCTCACCCTGTAAAACTCCGGCATCTCCCGCTGGAAGGCCCACATAGTAGGCGTGTTTCCAGCGGCGCAGATCCTCCTCCACCGGTTCCCGGTTGAAAAAGATCACCGGCACCCCCGCAGCCTGTGCCTTGTCGACGATCACCGCCGCCGCCGTGCGATCCACGATGTTGACGCAGATCACGTCATATCCCCTTTCCAGGAAGCGGTCCACCTGCTCATTCTGGCTGGTCTGGCTCTCTTTTCCATCGGTGATATATAAGTTGATTTTGCAGTTCTGCGCCTGTTCTTTCTCCAGGGCTACCCGCTGCAATTCTCTGGTCACGGTCTCAATAAATGTGTCCTCCTGCTGATACAGCGCCACGCCGATCCGAAGCGTTGGCTCAGCTTCCCCGCCTGTATGGCAGGCAGAGAGCGTCATCAGCAGAGACAGTGCGGCGATCAGACAACCGATTCTTTTCATCCGTCTTCTCTCCTTCCTGTCTTAGGTCACAGGGAACAACAGCTTCTGATTATCGCTGCTGTACATCGTTTCCTGCCGGACGATGGAAAAGCCCACAGATGAGGCCCCCGTCCAGCTTTCATGCCGGGCCAGCTTTGCCGCAGCCTCCACTGCCAGATACCCGGCAGAGAACACGTTGACTGCCGCAATGGCCGTCACACGGCCCTTTTCCAGCGCGGCGGCAATGCCGGCGGTGGAGCCGCAGCCATAGAGCAGTGGGAAAGCTTCCTCTCCCCGTGACAGCTCCGCCATTTCCGTCAACGCAGCTGCTTCAAAGGCGATCACGGCCTTCGGGCGCTCGATCCGCAAAATATTGGCGAAGGCTGTACTGTCAGAGGTCCACCGGTAAATGCGCACCTGCCGGCCTTTTTCTTCCAAAAGTGCCTTGGTCGCTTCCATTCTCTCCCGGATCCCGTTGTCCCCGGGCAGGCTGTCCAGCAGCAGCACCGTGCCGCCGAAGGGCACACCGTTCAGCGCCGCTTTCCCAAGCGCCTCGCCAAGGGCCTGATGATCCATACTGATAGAGGCATCGGCTCCCCACGCAGTCATATCGCTCTCCACCGTCACAAGGGTCGTCTTTCCTGCGGCGGCGGATACCGCCTCGCCCAGCGCCTCCCGGTCCGCCGGTATCAGCAGAATGGCCGGAGCCGCTCCCGACACCTCATGTTCCAGCAACTGCACCTGTTCAACGGCACTGTTGTCCTCCGCCGGGGTCAGGAAGCGCAGCTCCACGTTCAGATCCTTGGCCGCCTGCTCCATGCCCTTTCGCATGGCGGAAACATTGCCGTCTCCATCCCGCAGAATAACGGACATTTCCAGCAGGGCTGGCTGGTGATGCTTATCACCGGGAGCGAAGGCCAGCAGCCAGAACAGCACGCTCAATCCAATCAGGGGAAGCACCAGCTGCAATAATACTTTCCGGCTCATCGCTCCCCCTCCTTCCGGTACTTCCGGGCGTCCTCTTCCTCCAATACAGGCAGGCAGATCCGCACCACCGTCCCGTTATCCGGCTCGCTGCGGATGGTCAGGCCATAAGCGCTGCCAAAGGTCAGCTGGATCCGCTGGTGAACGTTGCGGAAGCCGATACCGGAGCCCTTTGCCTTCGGGACACTCACATCCCTTGTGGGCTTCAAAAGCTGCTCCACGATCTCCTCCGACATACCCGGCCCGTTGTCCTCCACCTCGATGACCACCGTTTCTTCCTCGCGGAAGGCCCGGATGTGGATCTCGCCGTCACCGTCGGCATACTCCATGCCGTGATAGATTGCGTTTTCCAAAATTGGCTGGATGATGAGCTTGATGGTATACAGCTTCTCCACCCCCGGCTCCACGGAAATGTCGGCAGAGAACTTATTCTTATAGCGCATTTTCTGGATGGTCAGATAGTTCCGGGCGTGTTCGATCTCGTCCCCGATGGGAATGATGTTGCTGCCCTTGCTGAGAGAGATCCGGAAAAACCGGGCCAGCGCCGTCAGCATGACCACAGCCTCCTGTGTCCGGCCGTTCTCCGTCATCCACACCACGCTGTCCAGGGTGTTGTACAGGAAGTGCGGATTGATCTGGGATTGCAGCACGTCCAGCTCGCTGCGGCGCTTTTCCTCCTCCTGATGGAGAACATCCTCCATCAGGTGCCGCATGGTGGAGATCATGGATTGCACGGAATGGCTCAGATGCTCCACCTCGTAGGGACCGTCCACATTGAAGTCAACGGATTCCACACCCTTTTCCAGCTCTCTCACCGCATGATCCAGCTTTTTCATAGGTGCTGTGATCCATTCCGAAAGCCGCAGGTTCACGAATACCAGCAAAAAGATGGAGAAGGACACTATAAACAGGGCAAACAGCAAAAGCTGACTGTAATTGTCTCGCAGCGTCTCCGCCGGCACCACGCCCACCAGCTTCCAGCCAGTGTAGCCCACTGTTTTCACCGTCACCTGCCGGCGCTGGGAGTGGAAAATCTCCGTATGCGTCCCGTCGGAATACCCGGCGGCCGTCAGGTTGTTTTCCTCCTGCAAGCCCACATAGAGAAGCTGCTGACGGGGGTGGTAGATGATCTCTCCGTTTCCGTCGATCAGGTAGAGATAACCCTGCCCGTCAAAAAAGGATACATCCTTGCAGATCTGCTCAATACCGCTGAAGTTCATATCCACCAGCAGCACGCCGCTTTGGATCACGCCCCCTCGGGTCAACTCCACATGGCGGCTGAGGGACACCACCCAATGATACCGCGCGTCGGGGTCCTCAAACAGGTGCTGCACATGAGGCGTGGAAAAATGCAGGTTTTCAATGCGCTCCATGGCGGCGGTGAACCACCCCTCACGGCTGGGCGTCACACTGTTTTTCAATTCTGTCAGGGGCGTGGCGGAGATCAGCTCGCCGTTCCCATCAAACACCGCCAGAGACACCAGTACATCCCGGTCCTTGGCGTACAGCAGCTTCAAAGCGTCGCGCAGCTCCCGGGCCGTGTCGCTCTGCTCCAGATCCGCACTCTTGATGACCCGGTAGTACACCGTGTCGGATACCCGCATCATGTTCCGCAGATAGCTGTCCAGATTCCAGTTCACCTGTGCCAGCACACGCTGGCTGCTCTCCGCCGCCATCTCGTTGGCGGAGGAGGAAAAGCGCAGCAGCAGCGCCATCCCCAGAAACAGCATTCCAATCACGGCCACCGCCGTAAAGGCGATGGACAGGATCAACTGAATACTGGCATGGTGATACCGCGCTTTCCACCTTGCTTTAAAGCCGGAAGGTTTCTTATCCACAGGTGGCTCCTCTCTCCGTCCGTCACTTACCCTCGCTGCGGTACTTCGTCGGTGTCACGCCGAAATGCCGCTTGAACACATAGCTGAAATAGTTGGGGTCCTCATAGCCGCACCGCTGGGCAATGAGATACGTTTTCTCCTCTGTGCCGCGGATCGCTTCCGCAGCCGCCTCCATCCGCACCGTGGTAACATAGGCTGTGAAGCTGGTCCCCGTTTCCCGCTTGAACAGCGTGGAAAAATAGGTGGAGCTCAAATGCAGATACGCGCACAGCTTTTCCACCGACAGGTCGCTCTCCGCGTAATGCTGCCGGATATACTCCTTGGCCGCTTCCACCGTCTGTCCCGCCGAATCCGTCTGACGGCGGCGGATCAGCGTGCGGAGCCGCAGATAGCGCTCCGCACACCAGCCCTCCAGTTCCTCCAGACTGGGCAGCGCGGAGTCCTGAATGGGTAAGGAAAAGCCCGTGCCGAAAACCTCCTCCACGCCCACGCCGGAGCGCCGGGTCATTTTCATCAGGTGCGTCACCAGTTCCATAAGGAACAGGTTGTACTGTCCGGCGGAGGGGTTCGCCTCCCGGATCTTGCCCGCCAGAGCCGCCGCCGCGTCCCGGACCTCCTGTTCGCTGCCCAGTCTCACCGCCGCAGTCAGGGTCCGCTCGTCCGCTTCTTCAAAGGTGAGCACCTGACCGCCGTCCGGCTCCAGGTCTCCGATGTAGATGACCTGTCCCCGGCCCACCATGGAACGGTATTCCAGCGCCGTTCTCGCTTCAGCTGCGGACCGCGCCATCCCGGAAAGCTCTTTGCAGGGGGCGCCCACGCCCACCGTCAGCGTCAGGCCCAGATAGGATGCCGCCAATGTACAGACCCGGTCCAGCACGCGGATCAGGTCATAGATGGTAAACGATTCTGTCAGGCTGACGATCACCGCTACCCAGTCGTTATACAGGGTGAGGCGGCACCGATCCGCCGTCAGGGATTCCTCCAGCAGCTTTTGGACGGACAATGTGGACAGGGCGTCTCTCCGGTCGCTGCCGATGTAGGCCAGTCCCACCGCCCATTCCTCGCCTTGCAGGTCGATGTCCAGATGCGCCGCCCGTTCCCGCTCCGTTCCCGGCTCGATGTGCCCGTCCAGCAGATTGGCGTAGAACAACTCCCGCAAAACAGGCAGGTTTTCCGTATAGCGGCTGCGGAGAAGCTCCACGTTCCGCCGCTCCGCCCGCTCCCGGTCCAGCTGGTCCTTCAGCCGCCGCAGCACGGCGGACAGTTCATCGGCGTTGATGGGCTTCAAAATGTACTCCACCACGTTCATCTGGATGGCCTGCTTGGCGTACTCAAAGGCGTCAAAGCCGGAAAAGACCACGAACCGGGCCGCCGGGAGCCGGTCTGTCAAAATGCGGCACAGCTCCAGCCCATCCATAAACGGCATCTTGATGTCCGTCAGGATCACGTCAGGCCGCAAACTCTCCGCCAGTTCCAAAGCGTCCTGACCGTTGGCGGCCTCCCCCACCAGAGAGAATCCCAGCCCCAGCCAGTCCATTTTCCGGCTGATACCCTCGCGGATATCCTCCTCGTCATCTACCAACAGCACCCGGTACAGTTCCATGGCTCCGACCTTCTTTCTTGTCTACGGCACCTCCGCCGCCCGGTCCTCCGGCTTTGCCGGATGGAAAAGCAGCGATCCGATAGCAGCCTCTTTTGCGGCTATTATACCACGAAGTGAAGCGAAGCGAAACGGTATGTCCATGTTTTTCGAGTTCAAGGGGAAGTCCGAACGCGAATTGGCTGGATTGCAGAAAGAACGGCGGTTTTTGCCGCCGTTTCGCCGCAAAAAGTTCCAGATAAAGCAAAGATGGCTCGCAAAGGCGGGCCATCTTTGTCGCAGATCATTTTTTCACAAGGTATTTCCGCATATCCAGTGCGCAGGCAAACAGGATGATAGCGCCCTTGATGAGGTATTGCAGATCCTGCGGCACACCCACCATGGTCAGACCCACGAAGATCAGCCGCAGCATGACAACGCCGATAACGATACCTCTGATCTTACCGATGCCGCCCACGAAGGACACGCCGCCGATGACGCAGGCCGCGATTGCGTCCAACTCATAGTTCAGGCCGGTGTTGGCCGTGTTGGAGCCGATACGTGCGCCCTCGATGAAGCCGGTAAAACCATACATAGCGCCGGCCAAGGCGAAAACGCCCACCGTCACGCCGAACACATTGACGCCGGAAACTCTGGCAGCTTCCTCATTGGAGCCCAGAGCAAACATGTTCTTGCCAAAGGTGGTCTTGTTCCAGACGAACCACATGACCGCCGTCAGCACGATGGCGAACAGCACATAGTTGGGAATGGGCGTACCGCCGATGCTGAACAGGCTGCCCTTGACAAAGCCGGTGTAGGACGGGTCCAGATTGGAAATGGCCATACCCTTGTTATTGCCCTGCTGGACATACAAAAGCAGTACGGTGTAGAGGATCAGCTGTGTGCCCAGAGTCACGATGAAAGGATGCAGCTTGAATTTTGCCACGAAGAAGCCGTTGAAGCAGCCGATCGCCGCGCCGATGAGCATGGCAAGCACAATGACCACGGGAATAGGCAGAGTACCGATCTGCGGCCACATCTTGTTGGCCATGTTAGCGGCGTTCTGCAGCAGAGATGCAGAGATACAGGCGGTGATGCCCACGGCACGGCCTGCGGACAGGTCGGTACCGGTCAGCACGATACAGCCGCCGATGCCCAATGCGGCAGGCAGATAGGCCGCCGTCTGGGAGAGGATGTTGATGAGTGATGCGGGTTTGATGAAGTTGGGGTTCTTGATGGCGATGTAAACGACCGCAATGGCCATGATGATGAGCAATGCGTTATTTAAAAGGATGTCTCCCACCCGCTGGGCCGTCCACGGCTGCCGGACACGGGCTTCCTTTTCCTGTACGTTCGTTTCTTGATTCACAGTGCGCTCCTCCTTACACATATTTGGCCGCCAGCGTCAGGATCTCCTCCTGGCTGGTGTTCCGGGCATCCACCTCGCCGGCCAGAACACCGCCGGACATGACCAGAATACGGTCACAAATGCCCAACAGCTCCGGCATTTCGGAGGACACCATGATGACACCCTTCCCCTCCTTGGCAAGGTCGAGGATCAGCTGGTAGATCTCGTATTTCGCGCCCACGTCGATACCGCGGGTCGGCTCGTCCAGCAGCAGGACCTCAGGCTTGGTCAGAAGCCAGCGGCCGATAATGACCTTCTGCTGGTTTCCGCCGGAGAGGGAGCGGATCTGTGTGGATTGACTGGGCGTTTTGATGTGCATGGCCTGGATCGCCCAGTCGGTATCTTCTTTCATTTTCTTATCGCTGAGGCAGAAACCGCCTGCCAGATAGCTTTTCAGGTTAGAAATGACGGTGTTTTCCTTGATGTCACGGATCCCGAAGATACCCGTGGCCCGGCGTTCCTCCGTCAGCAGGGCGAAGCCGTTTTTAATGGCTTCCCGGGGGGTCTTGTTCTTGATCTCCTTACCGTGGAGGCGGATGGTGCCGCTCTCCTTGGTCATGGCGCCGAACAGATTCTCCAGCACCTCCGTGCGTCCGGAGCCGTCCAGTCCGGCGATGCCCAGCACCTCGCCCTTGCGCAGCTGGAAGCTGGCGTCCTTCAGGCGGGTGTATTTGCCCGCCAGATGCTCCACTTCCAGAATCACCTCGCCGGGCTTATTGTCCTTGGGGGGGAAGCGGTTGGTCAGCTCGCGGCCTACCATCAGCTTGATGATCTCCTCCATGGTCAGGTCCTTGGCGTGGCGCGTTGCCACCCACTGACCGTCACGCATGATGGTGACCTCGTCACTGATGCGGAGGATCTCGTCCATCTTGTGGCTGATGTAAATGATGCCGCAGCCCCGCTCCTTCAGCATATTGATGATGCGGAACAGGTGCTCGACCTCCGCCTCCGTCAGAGAGGAGGTAGGCTCATCGAACACGATGATCTTCGCGTTGTAGCTGACCGCCTTGGCGATCTCCACCATCTGCCGCTGGGAAACGGGCAGGGTGGACATGATGGCCTTGGGGTCCACATGGACATCCAGCTCCTCAAAGATCTCCCGGGTGCGCTTGCGCATGACAGACTCGCTGACCATGAGACCCGCCACCTTGGGATAGCGGCCCAGCCACAGGTTATCCATGACGCTGCGGGTCAGGGCCTGGTTCAGTTCCTGATGGACCATGGCCACGCCGTTTTCCAGCGCCTCTTTTGAACTTTTGAAATCAACTTCCTTACCGTCCAGAACGATGGTACCTGCATTCTTGGCATAAATGCCAAACAGACATTTCATCAGGGTGGACTTTCCTGCGCCGTTCTCACCCATCAGGGCGTGGACGGTGCCGGGCCGGACGGTAAGGGAAACGCCATCCAGCGCCTTGACACCAGGGAATTCCTTTGTGATATTCCGCATTTCCAGCAATGCCGGCTGCTCCATATTGCGTTTACCTCCTATCTGCGTGATTCCCGTGGCAGACCCCTTACGGCACGTTCCGCCCCGGGGTTCGTTCCACTGCGGGTTGAAAAGCGGCCCGAACCGGAACCGCTTGAATTGTAAAGCGGGGCTGTCGAACCGACAGCCCCGCTTATCCTTACTGTTTAATGGGGCGAGAGAAGCGATGGTCTGGCTTATTCGCCGGTGTAGGTGGCGTAAGGCACACGGATCTTGGCAACACCCTCGTCCACGTTGAAGGAAGAAGTGTTGTCCATCAGCTCACCGCCGCCCTGAACGCTGCTGACCAGGTTCAGAATGGTGGAAGCCATGCCCTCGGCATCCTGCTTGATGGTGCCGGTCATCTTGCCCTCGTTGATGAGCTGCTTGGCAGAATCGGTAGCGTCAACGCCGAACACGGGGATGGTCTTGCCGTCGCCGGTGTTGTAGCCGGCGCCCTGCAGAGCAGAGACAGCGCCCTCGGCCATGCCGTCATTGTTGCAGATGATCAGCTCGACCATGTTGCCGTTAGCCTCGGAATACTCGGGGAGGATGGTGGCCATGTAGTCGTTAGCAGCCTGAGCGGACCACTTGCCGCCCTGATCGACCAGGTACTTATCGGTAGCGGAAGCGTTGTAGTAAGCCAGTTCGGGCTTGCCAGCGGCAGTCAGGACAGCGTTGGCGTCCTCCACGCCGAACTGAGTACGGGCCTCAGCCTCAGCGTTGCCTTCCTGGCCCTTGAACATCACGTAGGAGATGACGCCGTCGCCGTTCAGGTCCACGGTGTCATAGTTCTCCAGCAGATACTCGCCGACCATCTGGCCCTGCATGTGACCGGCCTCGGGAGCGTTGGTGCCGACGAAGGCGCACTTCTCATAGCTGTTCACAACATCGTCAGAAACCTCACGGTTGAAGAAGATGATGGGGATACCGGCGGTCTTAGCGGCCTCAACAGCGTTCTGAGCGGCATCGGGAGAGGAAGTCTCAACGATGTTGACGATCAGCAGGTTGGCGCCGTTGGAGATGGCGGTGTTGATCTGGTCGGTCTGCTGGGCCTGGTTGCCAGCACCGTCATAGTTGGTGTAGTTCACGCCCATAGCCTTGAGCTGCTCATCCATGGAGCTGCGGACGCTGGAGATGTACACGTCAGAGTAGTCATAGTAGAACACGCCCACGTTCAGCGCGGCGGTCTCCGTGTTCTCAGTGCCAGAGGTAGAGGGCTGCTCCGTGGTCTTGCTGCCGCAGCCGGCCAACAGGCCCAGCATCATGACAGCAGACAGGAGAATTGCAAGTGTCTTTTTCATCTTAGTTCCTCCTCAAGATCATTGATCATCCGTTCAAGGCGGCCAGGCCGCCTCGCCGTTATGATGCTATTATCGGCTCCCCCCTGAAAAAGCGATAGAAAAAACTTCGCTGACATAGGAAAAAACTCATGGACTTCTTGGTATTTTCATAGAATTTTCGACGTAATCGATTGCGGCAATTGTCAAAAATCCCAATCAACATATTTCGACACGCACGTTCCAAAATCCGCAGGCTTATGCACCACGCCCGCAAATCAAGAAACAGCCGCCTTCATTAAGAAAACGGCTGCTTAACATATTGAAAAAGCTCTTTCTGCCCGCTGCGGAAAGCTCACTGCTCTATTGACAGGCTCTCAGGTATTGTCCCGGCTGATAGGTTCCCGGACCAGCAGCCGCAGCAGCGCCTTGCCGTTGAAGGGAACCAGTGGATAGAGATACCCTTTCCCTACCAGCGGCTTTGTGGTGCACAGCAGGATGAAGATCCCCACTACGCCCAGGCAAAACCCCCAGACGTCAAAGGCCGCCGTCACCAGCAGCAGCGCCACCCGCAGCAGCTTGAAGGCGTAGCCCAACTCGTAGCTGGGCTGGGCGAACCCCGCCACGGACACGAAGGCCATATACACCAGCACCTCCGGCCCCAGCCACCCGGCCTGCACGGCAAAATCCCCCAGAACCAAGGCTCCCAGCATGGAAAAGGAATTGGAAAGGCTGTCCGGTGTGTTCAGGGACGCCAGCTTTAATACGTCGATGAGAAATTCCACCACCAGAAGCTGACTCAGCAGGCTCAAGGACACCGGTTCCGGGGAAGACAGGAAATTCAGCCACCCAGGCAAACGGTTCGGTTCGCTGACCATGAGATACCACGCCGGGGTAATAAATAAAGAAAGGAGAAATACCGTTACCCGTAGGACCCGGAGATAGGTGCCCACCAAGGGCGGAAAGTAATAGTCATTGGATTCCTGTGTGAAATCGAAAAAACCGGTGGGCAAAATCATCACAGAGGGGGAATTGTCTACCATCAGGACAATGCTCCCTTCCATGATGCTGGCCGCCGCCGCGTCGGGCCGCTCTGTATAGCGCACTTTCGGAAACGGATTGTACCATTGTTTAGGCCGAATGGCCTCTGCCAGACTTTCCTGGGCCATGGAGAGGGAGCGGACATCCAGCCCCAGCAGCTTGCCCCGGAGCTTCCGCAGCAGGTCCTGATCCACCTTGTCATCCAGATAGCAGAGGACCGCGTCATTATGGGTGCGGGAACCAACCTTGTGCCCCTCCATAGTGAGGTGCGGGTCCCGGATGCGGCGGCGCAGCAGCGCCATATTGGGCACCACTGCCTCTACAAAGCCGTCGTGGCTGCCCCGGAGCACCTTGCCGTCCGGCGGCTCGTGTACGCTCCGGCTGGGGTAGCCCTTGGCATCCATCAGCGCCACCCCCGCCAGTCCCTCCACCGCCAGCAGGGATTTTCCCAAAAATACGGAGGTCACGGCGTCGGATATGTCAAAGGTGACGTTGGATTCTGAAAAGGTAATATACCGATCCAGAAAGTCCTGCATTTCGGTGAGGCCCACCACGTTTTCCGGCTTCAGTGTCAGCCAGAAGGCCCCCATCCGCTCAAGGATGCTGTCGCTGCCAAAGCCGTCCACCACCCATAGCCGGGCCCGCCGTCCGCCGATCAGGTAATCCCGGCTCACCATGTCGCAGCTGCGGCCCACGCCTAAAAGGCCGTCCAGCATCCGGACGTTTTCCCGGTAATCATTTGAGATTTTTTCCATGCGATCCCTCCGTTTCTGGAGGTAGTATGTGCCGGGAATCAAATTTTATGGCAAAAAGGAACAGACCCACAAAGGTCTGTTCCTTTTACATTTTATAATGTTATGCCTTCTTCGGACGGACGGCCCGGAAAATCAGGCCAATAACCAGCCCCAGGATCGCGGGGCAGATCCAGCCCAGGCCGATGGTGGCAAAGGGCAGCGCCTTGCCCACAGTGTCGACCAAACCATTCACATGGAGCACCGCACGGAGATGATCCGGCAGCGTCCGCAGCAGATCGTAGAAGGCTGCCACCAAGGTCAGGCCGGTGACCCAGACGTACACCGCCCGGTCATGGTCAAAGAAGTGGCCCAGCAACGCCAGCAGGATCAAGGTGATGGCCAGGGGATACAGGAACATCAGCACCGGCACAGCGTAGGTGATGATGGCGGTCAGGCCCACATTGGCCAGTAGGAAGGAAATGCCTGTGAACACGAACACCCAATTCCGGTAGGACAGGCCCTTGGGGAACATCCCCACGAAGGTCTCCGCGCAGCTGGTGATAAGGCCCACCGCCGTTTTCAGGCAGGCCAGCGTCACGGTGGCAGCCAGCACCAACAAGCCCGCCTTGCCCAGATAGTGCTGGGCGATCTGTGCCAGCGCCGTGCCGCCGTTGGGAGCGGCTTCCAGCGCCCCACGGCTCCAGACGCCCATCAGCGTCACCAGCAGGTAGATCACGCCCATCAGCAGGCAGCTAAGAATACCGGAGCGGACGGTGGTCATGGCCACGGATTCCGCCTTTTCCACACCCAAACCCTGGATCACCTGCACTACCACGATACCGAAGGCAAGGCTTGCCAGGGCGTCCATGGTGTTATAGCCCTCCAGAAAGCCGGTGAAGAAGGGCTGTGCGGCATAAGCACCCTGAGGCTCCACCGCGCCGATGCTGGTGGTGGGATGCAGGATCGTCACGAACACCATAATCGCCAGGAACACCAGGAAGCAGGGAGTCAGGACCTTGCCCACATAAGTGAGGATCTTGCCCGGCCGCAGAGAAAGGATCAGCGTTACAGCGAAAAACAGCAGAGAGAACAGCAGCAGGTAGAGCCAGCTTTTGTCATCGTGGGGCAGGATCTGCTCCAGACCCACGGTGAAGGAAGTCGTTGCGCACCGGGGAATGGCGAAAAACGGCCCGATGGTCAGATAAAGAGCGCAGGTAAAGAAGAACGCATAGGGACGGCCCACCTTATGGCTGAGGTCAAAAAGGCCGTTGCTGCGGCTTCTGCCCAAGGCAGCCACGCCCAGCAGAGGCAGGCCCACGCCGGTGATCAGGAAGCCAAGAACGGCCGCCCACATGTTCCGGCCAGCCACCTGTCCCATATAAACCGGAAAAATCAGGTTTCCTGCGCCGAAGAACATGCCGAACAGCATACTGGCCACATAGATGTATTCTTTAAAACTCAGTTTTTGCTTCATGGATCGATTTCTCCTCCTCGTGTTTCTTCCCTTAGAACACTGTAACCCCTAAAACAGCTCTGCCGGTTGGGAAGCTGCTTTGCCGTCTCCCATCCGACAGTAATTAGCTCATTATAGCATCTGAATAGCTGAAAGGCAACTGAAAACACATATTTTAACGTATTTCAACGGACTGCTTGCGCTTCTTTGATTCATATGCTATTATCAGTTAGATCTATCTAACTTCTATAAAGGAGTATTCTATGCGTTTTTCCACTTCTGCTTTCGCGCCCGCCTGCACATCCCCCAACCACTGCGAGGCCGATCCTCTGCGCCTCTATCCGGACGCCTCCGACGGTGAAGCCGCTGTGACCCGGTACCGGGTATTCCCCGGTATGGAGCTGGACTACCGGGATGTTCATGCCCGTGCCTGCCGGGAACTGCGGGATGGTTCCGGGGAACGGCTGGAGATCCATCACTGTCTGGAGGGGCGGGTGGAATACCGGCAGAACGGCCGCTATTTCTATCTGTCTCCGGGAGATCTGGCGGTAGCCCGCACCTCTTCCCTGCCTCCGGACAGCCGCTTCCCCACCGGCCATTACCACGGGATCACCGTCACCATTGATCCCGCTGCCGCGCCGGAGTGCCTTTCCTGTATTCTCAGCGATGTGGAGGTGCGGCCGGCCACCCTGATGGAAAAGCTGTGCCCCGGCGGGACGGTTTTCACCGCCCGGTCCTCCCGGCGGGTAAAGCACGTATTTTCTGAGCTGTACGCCGTCCCGGAGGACATCCGCAAGGGATATTTAAAGGTAAAGCTTCTGGAGCTCCTCCTGTTTCTCAGCACCCTGTCCCCGGAGGATGGGCAGACCCCTCACGGCTGCACCGCCGCACAGGTCACTCTGGCGGAGCAGGTCAAAGCCCGTCTGTTGGCAGAACCAGACCGGACCTTGACCCTCAAAAGCTTATCCCTGCAGTTCAATGTCTCCGAGGCGCAGATCAAGAGCAGCTTCACCGGAGTCTACGGTATGTCTCCGGCAGCCTACGCCCGCTCACAGCGGATGCACGGCGCGGCGGCGCTGTTGCGGGAAACCGACCGGACGGTGCTGGACATCGCCTGTCAGTTTGGCTATGACAATGCCAGCAAATTCGCCAGAGCCTTCCGGGATGTGATCGGCGTTTCTCCCCGGGAGTACCGGGCCGGTGCGGAATATGACAGCTGCGCGCCCCAACTGGGCGAAAAAACCGGTTTCCCTCTCGGATGCTGACGTGGAAAGGCGGATTTGATCACAATCATACAGGAGCGGAAGTCTGACATGGACTTCCGCTTCTTCTGTTCAGGATTATTTTGCCGCATTCACTGTTTTGGAGCCGTACCCGACGTTTTGGAGCGGATACGGCTCCAAGCTTTTGATAAGATACAGTCACAGGGGTCAAGCTTCACTTTTTCTCCCCCAGCAGTTAAGGTTATCTAACCACAATCATCACCGCACAGGCGGACGCTTCTCACACCGGCGTGCCGCTTGTGCCGTGAGAACCGCCGTTAGCAGTCCGAGCAAGCAAGGAGGTCACGGTATGTCTGAGGAAAATCTGGTGCGGCAATGCGCACCGACTCTGGCCGGGATCAAAACCGGCACCATCTTCCCCACGCCGTTCACCTCTCTGGCAGAGCTGACGGCGGAGATCAGGGAGCTGAATCGAATTCTGGTCCCAAAGGGCCTGCGGCTGCTGCCTCTGCGCTATCAGGACCACATCGCGCTGCTGTACCTCTACCGTCCCGCTGAGCTGCGGGTGGACCTGAAGGACCAGTTGGCGGAAGCACTGCTGGCAGATGCCGGGTATTCCGGTAAAAGCAGTGAGCAGTGCGTGGCCTATCTGGCCAAGCGCTTCCGCTCCGGGGGCGAATTTCCCCACGAGGTAGGGCTGTTTCTCAGCTATCCGCCTCAGGATGTGCGGGGCTTCATCGAAAATCACGCCGTCAATTACAAGTGCGCCGGTCTCTGGAAGGTTTACGGTGACGAGGCGCTGGCCCGGCGGCTGTTTGATAAGTTCCGCAAATGCACTGATATCTACTGCGCCCTCTGGCGTGCCGGTTCCGGCATTGACCAGTTGGCCGTCGCAGTCTGATATACCAACGGTCAATGACCGATCCCGCAAGAAAGGAGATTTTTTACGATGAAGAAAACCGCAGTGATTTATTGGAGCGGCACCGGCAACACCAAGCAGATGGCGGAGGCCGTTCTAGAAGGCATGAAGAGTGCCGGAGCCGATGCCGCCCTGTTAGAAGCCGCACAGGTGGACGCTTCCACCTTCAGCGGCGTGGATGCCGTGGCCTTCGGATGCCCTGCTATGGGCTCTGAGGTACTGGAGGAAATGGAGTTTGAGCCTATGTTCTCCGCCTGCAAGAGCCATTTAAACGGCAAGAAGGTGGCGCTGTTCGGCTCCTACGGCTGGGGCGACGGCGAATGGATGCGGTCCTGGGAAAAGGACTGTGATGACGCCGGAATCAACTTGGTCTGTGAAAGCGTCATCTGTCAGGAAGCCCCTGACGGCGATACACTGGAAGCCTGCCGCGCCATGGGCAAGCTACTGGCGGAATGAACCTTCAACACACCTCTATTTTTATATCTTTCCTTATTTCCTAATCTTTCCTGAAACCTTATCTTCCTATTTTTATCTTTCCTATCTTTCCTTTTTCCCCGCCGGAGATCCGCAGGTCTCCGCTGCACTCCGGACCGGATGGGGCCGGTCCGGAGTGCAAATGCCATTTTGTCTTAATCGAAAAACAGGCCGGGACTGCTGACAGCGTCCCGGTCTGTTCCCGTATCTCATACTCTGTTTTACTATGCCGGTTCAAAGTATAGCTGATATTTGCACAAAACAGTTTTTGCTGACCCTGCCGATTTTCTGCGGTTTTTCCAAAAATAATTTTCCCCGTTGACAGGGACGGTCAACAGTGCTACGCTATGCCCATCGAAAACGGAACCGGAACACCGGGGACGGAAAGGAGACGCACCAACATGATCGTAACTCGCTTTGGTATGATGATGTGCATGATGGACATGGGGATGATGACCATGCCCAAGCCTTTGTGCGCCTCCGCGAAAAACCTCTCCTGTGTGTAACAGTCATGCTGTTCAGAAGGGCGGAAAGCGGCGACGCTTTCCGCCCTCTTTATTTTCGCAGCAACGAAAGAAGGATATTATGATCAAGCTGGAACATATCAGCAAGACCTTTGGAGATACCGGCGATGGGGTCCACGCCGTTAAGGACGTCTCCCTTGAAATCGGAGACGGTGAGATCTTCGGCATCATCGGCTTCTCCGGCGCGGGAAAGTCCACGCTGGTCCGCTGCATCAACCTGCTGGAGCGGCCCACCAGCGGCACCGTCACAGTGGACGGTCAGGAGCTGACGGCCCTCTCCGAAAAGGAGCTGCGGCAGGCCCGGAAAAAGATCAGCATGATTTTTCAGGGCTTCAACCTGCTGATGCAGCGGACCTGTCTGAAAAACGTCTGCTTCCCCATGGAGCTTTCCGGTGTACCCAAGGCCCAGGCTGAGAAAAAGGCGCTGGAACTGCTGGATCTGGTGGGTCTGAAGGAAAAGGCAAGTGCCTATCCCGCCCAGCTCTCCGGCGGTCAGAAGCAGCGGGTGGCCATCGCCCGGGCGCTGGCCACGGACCCGAAGGTGCTTCTCTGCGATGAGGCCACCTCCGCTCTGGACCCCACCACCACCAATTCCATCCTCGCGCTTTTGAAGGAGCTGAACCAAAAACTGGGGGTCACGGTGGTCATCATCACCCATCAGATGAGCGTTATCGAGGAGATCTGCACCCGCGTCGCCATTTTAGACGGCGGCGAGGTGGCCGAGGAAGGCCGGGTGGAGGACATCTTCGCCCATCCCGCCACCGACGCGGCCCGCCGTCTGGTGTATCCCGGCGGCGTCAGCGCTAAGCAGTACCCCGCAGGCACCCGGGCCGTCCGGGTCTCCTTCAACGGCGGCACGGTCTACGATCCCCTTATCGCCTCCCTTGCTATTGACTGCGGCGTGAAGGTCACGATTTTAGGTGCCGACACACGCACCATCGACGGCAAGGCCTTCGGCACCATGCTCCTGCTTTTGCCGGACGATTCAAACGAGGCCGCTAAGGCTCTGAGCTACATCCGTTCCCAACCCAATATCACCGCAGAGGAGGTGGAGTATCATGCTTGAGGTCATTTCTGCATTTTGGTCGGAATACGGCGGCATCCTGCTCACCGGCACTCGGGATACGCTAGTGATGGTGCTGATCTCCACCCTGTTCGCCTATCTGCTGGGATTGCCTCTGGGCGTGGCCCTCACCGTTACCCAGCCCCACGGCATCTGCCCCAGCAAAACCGTGAATCAGATCTTAGGCTGGATTGTCAACATTGGCCGCTCCGTGCCCTTTATCATCCTGATGGTGGCCATCATGCCCTTCACCAAGCTGGTAGCGGGTACCAAGATCGGCGTCAAGGGCGCCATCGTGCCCCTGGTGGTCTCCGCCGCCCCCTTTATCGCCCGCATGGTGGAAACCTCTCTGGCAGAGGTAGACGCCGGCGTGGTGGAGGCCGCTCAGTCCATGGGCGCGTCCACCTGCCAGATCATCCGGAAGGTCTATCTACCGGAGGCCAAGCCCTCTCTGGTATTAGGCGGAGCCATTTCCATCGTAACTATTTTGGGCTACACCGCCATTGCCGGTACCGTAGGTGCCGGCGGTCTGGGCGATATCGCCGTGCGGTACGGTCACCAGCGGTTCATCACCTCGGTGATGTGGGTAACGGTGGTCATCCTGATCATCATGGTGCAGATTGTCCAGTCCCTGTTCGGCTGGCTGTCCAAGAAGATCGACAAGCGGCTTGACACCGGCGCAGGCAAGCTCACCGCCTTCGACCTGCTCTCCCGTCTGGCCCACACCAAGTAAGTCCCCCGCATTTCATTTGTTGTTTTCATCGCCTGTCCCCCTATGTGCACAAGGGTATTCCGGCAAGCGCTTGAAATATAAAATTCATCAATTCTGATATTCATTGGAGGAAAAAAACATGAAAAACAAGATTTTTGCCACTCTGCTGGCCTTGACGCTGGCCCTGTCCCTCACCGCCTGCGGCAGCAAGTCCGATGACTCTGCCAAGGCCGACACCACCGATGACGCGCAGACCGAGCAGCCTGCGGAACCTCAGGAGACCGTCACTCTGAACGTAGCTGCCTCTCCCACCCCCCACGCCGAGATCCTGAAGCAGTGCGTACCCATTCTGGCCGAGCAGGGCATCGACCTGCAGATCCACGAGTACAGCGACTATGTGGTGCCCAATACCGCCGTGGAGGACGGCGATGAGGACGCCAACTACTTCCAGCACGTCCCTTATCTGGATGACTTCAACACCACCCGCGGCACTCATCTGGTGAGCGTCACCGGCGTCCACATCGAGCCCATGGGCATCTACGCCGGCAAGTCCGCCTCTCTGGACAGCCTGCCTGACGGCGCATCCGTGGCCGTCCCCAATGATGCCACCAACGAAGGCCGTGCCCTCCTGCTGCTGGAAGCTCAGGGTCTCATCAAGCTGGCTGATGACTCCAACCTCTCCTCTACCCCCAAGGACATCGTGGAGAATCCCAAGAACCTGACCTTCACCGAGGTGGAAGCCGCTACCATCCCCAGCATCGCCAGCGAGGTGGATCTCGCCGTTATCAACTCCAACTATGCGCTGGGTGCCGGTCTGAACCCCGTTGAGGACGCTCTGGCTCTGGAATCCTCCGACTCCCCCTATGTGAACGTGCTGGTCTGCAAAGAGGGCAACGAGAACAACGCCGCCATCCAGGCTCTGGCCGAGGCCCTGCACTCCGACGCCGTGAAGAACTACATCGCCGAAAACTTTGACGGTGCCGTCATCGCCGTTGACTAAATCTTCCAGCCTATATCATGAGGACCTCCGGCTCTGCCGGGGGTCCTCAGCGTATTACGCATTTTTCGCTGCCTTGCTCCGGCAAAAAGTGCAGAGTCCTTCTTCAGAAAAAGGGGTATTTGCGAGGGAAATCTTTGCTGGTTTCCTTCCGATTTTCAACACGAACCACCGTATGCGGGCTACGAGGCTCGAACTCGCTTCCCGGCATCCCACGAATTGCGTTCCGCAATTCGCAGGAACCCTGCCTCACCTCTGATTAAAATGCGCTTCGCGCATGGGTGTCGGCAGCAAGTTCTTTTCGTCTGACGAATGCAGAATCCTTCGTTCTTCGCGAGGAAGGGGGTGTTTGCGGGGGAAACCTTTGCGGGTTTCCCTCCGCTTTTCTATAAAAGTCGCCGCAGGCGGGCGATTTGCAGCGCAAATCGAAAGTGCTCCAAAAAGAAACACCACCCGAGTGGGTGGTGTTTCTTTTTGCCATGCGTTGACGGAAAAGATGCGCTTATTCTCAATCGCCCAAAAATTCCAATTGTGCTTGTTCCCAATAAGATAATGTTGGTTTAATCTTTAACACACTTTTTCGCACCCATTGTTCATAATCATAGTTATCCATCTTCTCACTATTCCGTGATTCCTGAAGCATTGAGTTTAAGCGAATCGCCAGTTCACGAGGTATGCCGATATCAATCATCTTTTTAGTGGTTTTCTTATATGCTCCCGCTTGGAGGCTGCTGACTATGATATTTGAAACGCTGTCGGGGTTCTTGTAGCTGTCCACATTCTCAGCAAGACTGATAAAGCGAACACCCATTTGAACAAACAGGTTATCGATCAAACTTCCGGCATCGCTATAATTTCGTGCGAAGCGGGACAGGTCTTTTACTATAACGCAGTTGATTTTACCACTCATGACATCCGCCAAGAGCCGTTGAAAATCTTCACGGTTAGCGTCCGTTCCAGTATGTCCGTCATCTACATATTCCGTGATACTTTCAAACTCGTCAATGTTGCGTCGGTAAAAATCGTTCAGTAGGTCACGCTGGTTTTTTACGCTGTTGCTATCGTCTTTTCCTTTTTTCAAATCTTCCTTTGAAAGCCGGATATAGATGCCCAGCCGCCAGCGGCGGATTGTGTAAGAGGGAGAGAAACTCTGCTGATACCCTCTGTTTTTTGCTCGTGCCATTGTTCCTCCTTCCCTATCACATTACACTTATATTATAACTCTGTCCGGGGAGGACAACAAGGATGCCTCCGCTTCGGGACACTTTGTCTCGAAGAAGCAAAACGAGCTGTAACCGAAGTTACAGCCCGCTTCTTTGCCGCAGCAGGAAATCCGTCAACTTATCTTGGAGAGATGGCCCGCTTTCAGCAAATTCAATTTTCACGCCAACTCCACCGATGCAAAAGCAGTATGGATTTTTGACAGTCTGCAAAAATCGAGTGATGCGCTCCTTTCGGGAAAGCGCATTGTCAAAGGTCATACCGCTCACATCAGGCAGGGACTCGGCAGCCACCGCGCCAATGTCAACGCTTCTCATTTGTTCAAGTTCCTGTGTAGTTAATTTCACGGTAAACCTCCTTCGCAGATTGATAGAACGCCTCCCGCTGTTTGCTGGGGAAACGCAACAGGCCAGCACCACCGGGATGCTGGCCTATTGCCTTACTCCACCTTGGGACACTTTGTCTCGAGGTTTATTATAGTTTTTGAATATTAGAGAGCGCCGCACATATTTACTTGACCTGTCCAAAGACAATCTTTATTTTCTGTGCGGCGCTCTCAACGCAAGTAAAGCGACAAGCCCGGAGGAACAGGCAGCCAGTCTGTTCAGCGCCGGATCATGGCCCTGGGATGGCCGGGCCCATTTACAGTGTTGGTGTTGTTCGCTCAATCTCTTTTGGGAGATGTCACCGCGCACCCACCGTCTGGCTCCCCGTACTTACTCAGGGTTGCCGTTATTCCCTTGCGTTAGGAAGAAAACCTCCTCTCATAAACCGAGACATTTTTTCATCAATTCCAAGTGGGTTAAGATGAAAAAATCAAAAAGTTTTTTTCATGCGTTCAAGGCCACGCTTGATCGACTGGCGAATAGACTCCTCATGTACGCCCTCGGCCTTGGCAATTTCTTTAATCGACTTGCCAAGAATAATATGTGCGTCAATTCTGCGGCCCTGGATCTCCGGCAGAGAATTGAGAGCGTTCCACAGACGAAGAAAGGTTTCCATCCGTTCAAGGAGCTCCTGCGGGGTCGGCTCATGCAGGCAAGCGGAATACTCAATCCCGTCATCGCAGTCCAGAGAATACTGCGCCTTGTGCCGGGAGAGCCGCCGCTGGTAGGCCATCTCATAGCGGGCATCGGCCTTGAATACCTCGGCCACCTCGTCAGAAACTTCGATAAGCTGATCCTGCGTGTACCAATAATAAAAATCTTTCAAATTGATAGTAGTCATCGTAAAATCCTCCATTTCAGTTTGTTCGGGGTTGGTCGGAAACGAAATGGAGTAACGGCGGAGAACGGCACCGCACCTCGGGACACTTTGTCTCGAAGTCTGGAAAGAAAAATGCGCCTGAGCGACACAAGGCCGCACAAGCGCACGAAAATATATTATCGGTTATGTACTGTTTAATTTCACTTTCAAAGCCGGATGACTCCGACGGAGGGGCTGCGCTTTTTTTAACTGGTGCAGATCATGGATACTGCGAAATAAAAAGAAGGACACGGCAAATTAACCTCCAATCGGCTACCGTGTCCCTGCAAGTCGTCATAGGTTTGTGTAAACGCAAAGAAACGGCGGCTCTGAAAATCAAAGCCGCCGTTTCATAGGCGCGTGAAAATGTGTCTGCTTTACGACGGCTTTTTTTCTTTTGCCGTCGTCCGGCAGATCATTAGATATATTGCATTTATTTAGTCTTGCGGTTCAATCCTTTCAAAATTAACAATGACAAAATCACACAAACCATCAGAATTACAACGCCGATTAAAACCTGAAACATATTTGCATTATAATAACCAGAGATATTGAAAACGGCTGTCATGGGATATACCGTCTTTAACTGCTGGGACATACTCGCAAATAATCCAGCAAACGAATAAATTTCTGCAAATACCAGAGCCAGCCAATACCCCTTTTTCATCCGCGCTACCAGAGCGATAATAGGCGAAATTGCAAAGAATACGCCTACCCCATCCAGAAAATATATTTTCAGATTTTCTAACACAAGGCCAACGGAAAGTGCTTCTAAATGCAAAACTGCCTCGACAAGAAAGGTAATTGCAAAAAGTAAAAGGTAAATCAGAACGCTGAACACAAAGGCAAGTATCATTTTGGCAAGTGTCAGTTTCACTTCATCTACGGGAATGAGCCGCAGAGATTTTAAGGTATCCTCCTGTTCCTCCCGGCAAATCATATAACTTCCCAATAGGGCAATTACAGCAGGCAGAACATAAAAGGTAGCAAGGGATTGGGCCGCTGTCATAAACCATCCAGCCCCGTCAATATATCGGCGGTCATAGAATGTAAACTGTCCCTGTGCAAAGACGATCAACCCTACCATGACTGTTGCAAACCCAGCAATCCAGAGTATTTTGGAACGGTGGAGTTTCTGACTCTCCGCCCAAAGCAAATCTTTCATCATTTTTTGCACCTCACTTTCTCCGAACCAATGCCACATTCGCCAATACAGCCGAAGCAGCAGCCCATACACCAATACACAGAAATGCGGCTGGAATATTTAATGGCTGATCGAATACAACACCCGGAATATCATACATAACAATAGCGGTCATACTGGACAGCGGATGTAGGTACATATTCACCATCAAGAGGATAAAGCCGAGGAATGTATAAATCAGCGTCAGGCAAACAGGGAGAATATAGCCCTTTTGCGCTGCGGCAACCGCCAGTACTGGTAACACCGCAAAGGCGGTCAACAGAGAAATTTCCATACACTTCCGCAAAAGATAAAGGACACTTTCACTGTCAAAGGGAATATAACCGGATAGTATGCCGGTCAGAATGGACGCCGTTGCGGTAACTAGCATAAAGCAAATGGAATACACCAGCACCACAGCAAACTTGCTGAAAAAGTATGCCATTTTATTGACCGGTACAATCCAAAGCTGTTTGAGCATATCATACTGGTTTTCGTTATACATCAGCATGGTACACAACATCCCCAGCACTACCGGTAGGATGATCCACGGGGTATAGCTGAACGCTGTCCATTTGTAAAACATAATGGGGTCCACACCGGTTCCTTTGACACTTGAAAAGTAAAATACGGCAGCCAGTGGCATAAAGAGCGCCGCCAGCAGCATGAGCCAGATAAACTTTCTCCGGCGCAGTTTTAGAAATTCAACTTGTATCAGTTTAAGCAATTCCCTCTCCCCCTGTGATCTGTTTGAAATAATCCTCAAGGGTATCATTGCAGATTTGGGAGCTGATAACAGCTACATCCTGCACCACAAGGGCCTTGTTGATTGCCGCCATATCCAGTGCGGTGTCATAAAGCCGCAGGTTGTGTTCGTCCTGCACCGCATAATCGGTCACATGGAATTGCCTTTCCAAAATTAAAGAGGCTTTTGGAATATCCGACACTTGAAGCTGGATGTATTTCCGATTTTTCTTTTCTAATTCTTCCATGCTGCTTTCTTCCAGCAGAACCCCGTGGTCGATAATGCCTATGTCATCTGCCAACAGTGAAATTTCGGAAAGTATATGGCTGGAAATTAGGATGGTTTTGCCACGCTCCACACTTAAATTCTTAATAAAGTTCCTCACTTCGGCTATACCGATAGGGTCAAGTCCATTGGTCGGCTCGTCCAAAATCAAAAGCTCCGGGTCATGCAGAATAGCGTTGGCAATACCGAGGCGCTGCTTCATGCCGAGGGAATACTTACTGAACAGCTTTTTGTCCTTGTAGGGCAATCCCACAACTTCCAGCGCGTTCTTGACGGCATTGGGCTGAGGTGTCCCTCGTAACTTCGCAAAAATTTCAAGGTTTTCTGTGCCGGTCAGATTCGGATAAAAACCGGGAGTTTCGATGATGGCTCCAATACGGGGATAAATGCGTTTCTCATGGCCTTTGATGTTCTGTCCGAACACATCTACTTCGCCGGAAGTGATTGGTGTAAGGCCCAAAATCATTTTCATAATTGTGGTTTTACCGGCTCCGTTGCGTCCTAAAAGTCCATAAATCCGGCCCGGTTTTACATGAAGATTCACAGAATTAACGGCAGTTTGTTCCCCGTAAATCTTTGTCAGCTTTTTGGTTTCAATCACAAGATCACTCATAAAAATGCCTCGCTTTCTCATTTTGTTTCGTTCTTCCAGATAACATAGTTGTAAAGGCTGCCATCCGGGAAATAGTTGATGAATACTTTGAAATTGCCTTTGTCACAAGGAATGACAAATTCAACACGGATTTGGTCAGAGTGTTCCGGCACATAGCAGGACACATCCGGGGAAGTGTTCTCCGGCAGCCCGCCCAGCTTATCGACTTCTTCTTCCCATGTTTCCTGTATCGTCTCCGCAGAAATATTGTCCTGTACGCCCTGCGGCAACGCATTAAAGAAAGTTTCAAAATCTCCATCCATCATTTGGTTAAAGTATTCGGTTGCTTCTTCCGTAATGGCCTGTTGGTCGGGAGCCTCGCCGGAAGATGGAGCGGCCTGCTGGCAGGCACAAAGAGAAAAAACAAGCAGAATACCGAGTAATAAACAACTCAATCGTTTCATAGGTCTTTCCTTTCAGTAAGATTGCTTTTTTAGAGCCACTACGGATGCGGCGGCAAATGTAGCACCGATCAAGAGCAGCGAACCGACACAAACAAGCGGCGAAGTATTGAATAAAACGCCTTGCATCAGGCTTTCTACCATAGCTGCGGCCGCTTCGGAAATATGGGGATAAATCCCCATCACGCTTGCCAGCGGGTGTATTCCCGTAAGATAAGCCGGGGCAATGACTACGGGAATCAGATAAAGCAGCGTTGCGCCAATGGGCAGGATATATCCCTTTGACAGCGTGGAAAGAAACACAATCGGAAGCATGGCTATGGGAATCAGAATACCACCTGCCAGATACAAAAGACCAGCGTCCATCAGTGTTTGGGCGTTCAGATCGGGAAAGCCTCCGGCAATCAGCCCACCGACAACACACAAAAGAAAAGTAATCAGGCACAGTCCTACGGACATCAGAATAACCACAGCGACTTTTGAAAAGTATAGCTGTGCTTTTGTAATAGGGATGATAAGCAGTTCTTTCATCGTGTCATTTTTGTGTTCATCGAAAAACAGTGTCGTTGCAAACATTCCCAGCACAATCGGCAGAAACAGGCTGGACAGATTCTTAAAGGCCAGTGTGTAAAGGTCGCCAAAACTATCCATAAAGGGACTGCTCCTTGAAATGCTGCAAGCCCTTTCAATCGCAAACGCTCCAAGCAGAAGTGTTAGAGCCAAAATGCACCAGACAATTTTATTCCGTTTCCATTTCTGGATTTCAGTTGTAATAATCGTCATACGGTTTCCTCCTTTCATGGTTCCAATTATAAAACGCAAACCTTGCCATAACCTTGCCGAGATAAAATTTTTTCAAAAAAAGCTCCGTGGGATCACAGAGCTTTCGGAAGTATGATGATAAAGGTTGTTCCGTTTCCGGGAACACTAGCGGCTGTAATCGTTCCTTTATGAATACTGACTAACTCTTTGGCAATCGAAAGGCCCAGCCCGTTCCCTTTGGCAGAACGGGAGTGATCGCATTGATACATCCGTTCAAAGATATGCGGGAGATCAGAGGCGGCAATCCCGTTGCCGTTATCAGCAACAACGATTTTTGCCTGCTGCTCAGTTTCAGTCACGGTCAGGAAAACTTTGCTTGCATCACTGTGCGTCAGAATATTTTGCAGTAAATTATTGAGAATACGAGTGTAGGCGGTAGAGTCAACCCGTGTCATGTATTCTGTTTCGGGTATCTCAATTTCATAGCTAAGATCGTGGTTTTCCAGCAGCGGCACCCAATCAGCCATGATGTCACGGGAAAGCTCATTCAGGTCGCAGACCTCAAAATGAAAAATCTGTTCCCCGGCATCCAGCTTCACCCATTCAAACAGGGCGGTCACAAAATCTTTCAGGTGGTGGGCTTTTTCCATAGCCACCCGAATGTATTCTTCCTTCTCAGCTCCTGTTACCATCTTGCTTTCCACAGCCTCCAAATATCCAACCAGAGAAGCAAGAGGGGTTTTTACATCATGGGAAAGGCTTGTCATAAGCCGTTTATAAGCCTGTTCGGATTGCTTTTGCTGTATAAGCCGAGATTGGCTGCTCATGGCAATCTCGTTAATATCATAACAGATTTGTTTTGTCAGGTCGCTTTCCCGCACCAATACACGGCGGTTCAAATTCCCGGCTTTTATATCGTTTAGGGCATCCCTAATAAGAAAAAGCTGACCACGGACGCGGTGAAGTTTTCCCAAAAGATAGCTGATTACCAGCAAAGCAATCAATAAGGACAACAATAGATAAAGGTTAATTTCCATGCTCATGCCTCCTTGTTAAAGCGATACCCTACACCGCGGACAGTCTGAATATAAAAAGGTTGTTCTGGATTTGGCTCGATTTTTTTTCGCAGTTTACTGATAAATGCCATGAGGTTATTGTCGTCAAAATCATATTCTTCTGTCCACACCTGCGTATAAAGTTGTTTTTTAGTAAAGACCCGACCCTTGTTGGACGCCAAAAATAGAAGCAAATCAAACTCTTTGCCGGTCAAGTCTACCGGGAGATTTTGAACCGTTACGGTTCGGTTGATTTTATCAATTACCATATCTTTCAGAAGCATGGTGGCGGCTTCGTTTCCGGTCACAGGGTTTAAGGTGGTATAGCGCCGGATTAGAGAATTGACACGAGCCATTAGTTCGTTAATTCCAAACGGCTTTGTCAGATAATCGTCCGCTCCCAGCCGCAGACCAGAAACCTTATCTTCTTCGTCGCTTTTGGCGGTCAGCATCAGCACCGGCACATTGTTTTTCTCTCGGATTTTCTGCAATACTTGAAACCCGTTCATATCTGGCATCATCACATCCAGAATAATTAGTGAACAGGTATCCTTGTTTTTTTCCAGTAGCCTCAGACCCTCTAAGCCGCCATGTGCTACTACCGCAGATAAATTTTCCTGTTCCACACATTTTTTCATCAAGGCACAAAGTTCCTTGTCATCGTCTATAATCAAAACGCTATTCATGTTTCAGCAACCTCCCTTGTTTTGTCCGGCCATCAAGCGGCTTCTCCGCAGTTTTAGGGAGCAGCCAAACACCGGCCATTTTCACAGCGCCGGGGATACGCCCACCGGCACAATAATAATTTACCCTACGAGGTGTCACGCCCCATTTCTCGGCGGCCTCTTTCAATGTCATATAGTCCATTTCGCACCTCCACAGAGTACATTATAGTTCTCTTTCTCGAACAATGCAAGAAACGGAATGTGAATTATAAACTTCAACCAACCTGCATATAGCAACATTCCACAGGCAAAGTATGAATTATACAATGTAACTGGGTGATGTTATATGGCGAAAGTTGAAGATTGTCCCGGTTTTGAAACCTTCGGCGCAGATGTCAAAGCCGCACGAGAGGCAAAGCGTCTGGCACGAAAAACATTGGCAGAAATGGTTGGGATTGAATGGCGGTATCTTGCCAACATTGAGAATCAAGGTGCGATTCCGAGCCTGCCTGTGATGATCCAGTTGATTAAGGTCTGCGGACTTCCCGTGGAACGGTATTTTAACCCGGAGATCATGCGGGAAGAAAGCGAACAGCGGCAACGAGTCAGCCACAAGCTGAAGCTTTGCCCTGAAGAATACCTGCCGATTATCGAAGGTGCCATAGACGGGGCGCTCAAAATGGAACAGACTGCGAAGCAGAAGGAGGACGCATAATCGCGGCCTCCTTCTGGCGTTTCTATATCAAGTTTCCCGGCACTTTTCCCAAAGTTCCCGGCACCTCTGCTGGATTTCTCCGGTTTCTGTCACAGTCAGATCGCGGTCATTTCCGGTAATCTTATCTTCCAGAAAGTTGGCGTATGTATCCAGCAAGGCGTTTCGCAAATCCTCCGGAGTTTTCTGTATTTCGGCGCTGTACCAGTCATTCCGGTGAGGTTCCCATGCCATCAATGTATAACCGTGGCTGGTCTGCACCACCTCATACAGAGGATCATCATCCAGATATGCCTGAAACACTTCCAGAACCTTTTCAAAGGTCAGCATTTCCCACACCTCCCATTCAACTGCAAATCAGTTCCCTGATTAAAATTTCCTCAATCTGTGCCGTTAATGTGTTCATCAGTCCTACCCAGCGCATAGGATCACAGGCTTTCAGTTCCTCAGTGACACCCGCAGCCTCCATCATGTGAGGCAACATGGTGTCCACGCGCTCCTGCGCTGTCCAATCAATCTCTAACAGGTGCGGATACAGTTTCTCGCTCATCAGCAGTTGGTTGTAGAGAATAGGACGGTGTTCCTTCAGGTAGGACTTTCGCATCCTGCCGTACTTGCCGATAGAAGTTTCCGGCTGTTCAGAAAGTTTTAGGTTGGGTA
>OLGI01000331.1_pt1 | contig 50795 bp, 74 predicted proteins | sample 1605221 | NCBI WGS metagenome assembly OLGI01 (sample SAMEA3888915, study PRJEB22519) | human gut metagenome | biome: human gut; feature: human-associated habitat; material: faeces | place: Denmark | collected 2010 | reverse complement strand
ACGATATTGTATACACAATCAGCAATTGTGCGTGTGATGACTGGCACATTGTTGACAATTATGGAGCTAGTAAGGAGAGATAGATATGGAACAATTAAAAAACGTTAAATGGTGGAATGCTGCATTGACACGTTGCTTGAAAACTATGTGTCAAACATTGATTGCTATGATTGGGACTTCTCAGTTATTGGAACAGGTAGATATCAAAGTGGCGGTGTCTAGTACAATTTTAGCCGGTATCTTATCTATTCTTACATCCTTAGCTGGATTACCTGAAGTAGAGACGCCTTATACTGAAGACGAAAAAACGAAAGAAAATTAGTGAGGGCACTGGTAATGAATTTTGTGATTACTAGTGAACAGATTGTCTGGTGTCTTACTTTTATTGGTCTTGTCTGGGCCACTGTTAAGATTATCAAGGAGCTAAAAAAGCCGAGTGATGATCTTAAAGAAACAGTGAAGAGACATACAGAATTATTGCATCGAGATAACGAACGATTGAATTCGCTTGAAAAGATAACACTGAATCAGGAAGGTATCAATCGCAAATTAGAAGAGCATACTCGCATTCTATCAGATCATGATGGTCGGCTGGAAGAGGACAAGAAGCGAGGCGATCTGATGTTAAAAGCGAACATGGCCATTCTTGATGGAATGCTATCGGAGGATGATAAAGAAAGCCTAAAGGCTACACGAAAGGAAATTCAGGACTTTTTAGTCGAGAAAAATTAGGAGGACAGAATCATGGAAGAAAATGAAATCAAATTTGAAGATTTACCGAAAGAAGCTCAAGAAGAACTTTCCAACGGCTTAGAAGAAGGAGCTGATCAAGTATGTCCTATTCAAGATTAGCTACTTACTGCAACCGAACTACGCAGCACTATACCGGCCGTTTTGGAAACAAAATCTGTAAAATCACACCACACTATATGGCTGCCGCATGGAGTGGAAGACAATGCGCTGACTACTTTGCCAGAAATCAGCGTCAGGCATCCTCAAACTACTGTATTGGTATCAATGGAGATATTGCTTGTTCAGTAGACGAAGAGAATGCAGCATGGACAAGTTCGTCATGGTGGAATGATTCTCAGGCCATCACAATCGAATGTGGAAACATCGACAACGCGACTGGAGAAATGACTCAGGCTACTTGGAATGCCTTGGTAAATTTATGCGTAGACATCTGTAAACGTCATGGCTTCCGATTGAATTACACAGGTACAAGCGCTGGATCACTTACAATGCATAAGATGTATGCCGTTACTGCATGTCCTGGCGCATGGCTTGAAGCTCGTATGTCTCAACTTGCTAAAGAAGTCAACGCTAAACTAGATGGATCTAGTGTGAATGTATCCACACCAACAGCTACACCGAAACCAACTTGCAAATATGGAGTCGGTACCAAAGTATGCACAAATACACTTTGGACTCAATCGCAAGGCGGTAAAAAATATACAGGTGACTGGAGCGGAACAATCACAAGAGTTATTGCAGGAACCGAACATCCTTATTTGTTGAATAATGGTACTGGATGGACAAATGATGCCGGTATCGACTCAGATCCGCATATTCCCGGAGGAACTGCGTCCAGCACTCCTACAGTGCTGAATAGAATTCCTTCTGACTTTGTAAAGGAAAACGCTACTTTCTATCCTAACTGCAATCTTAAGATTCGCAAGGCACCTACTGAGAAAGGTGTGGATACAGGATTTATCTACGCTTCTGGTATGTCTGTACATTATGATGGGTATGTAAGACGTGAAGGATTCGTATGGATCTCATGGATTTCTGCTTCATCAGGTGAGCGCCGTTGGATGAAAGCCGGTAAATTAAATGCCAAAGGTATCAATACTTCACCTTATGGAAGATTCTTATAAAATCATCATAAAAGAGTCAAAACCGTACAGAAATTGATTCAAAATATCAAAAGTTGAACTATACTATTTTTAATGACTAAGGCCTACGTGTAATGCGTAGGTTCTTTTTTTTTATTCAGGTAAAGATTAAAAATGGACCTATGCCTTTTACATAGATCCATTGCTTTATGCTACAATGTTTTTGGACATGTAAGCCTGTAATGTGTACCAAATACATCGGGACGGCACCGATGTACTAGCTACACCAAGCAAACTACTTTAAAACTATCTCCAGTGAAACAAGGTCATTGTCTGAAAGGACAGTGCCCTTTTTGTTATTCTGAAGTCGAACCATCTTTTTATAGTGGATCACAGAGATAAAGGACTTCAAAAACTGATTCTTCTGATAGGCCGATACAGTTTCATCCTCTAATAGACTGATGGCCTCATGAAGAGTTGCCTTGATCTGCTTCGTGTCTGTCGGTTCGTTCAGTTTCTGCTTTTCCGCTTCGATCTGAGCGTTCAATGTGATTCGCTCTTCATTCAGAATACGGTTACGCTCAATAAATACCTTTTCAGTATATGAGCCATGTTCCAGATATTCATATAGTTTCTGCTGTCTTTCTTCCAAAGAGGCAAGTGTTGACTCAAGCTCAGACAGAATCGTCTCATGCTGCTTGACGGAGATCAGACTGCTTGTCTGTACATCCACCTCAAAGTCATTTAAATGCTGCTTAAGCCCTTTGATGACTTCTTCCGTGATCGTCTTTTCCGTGGTCCCGTAGCATCCGCATCGGGAAGACTGAGGACAGAAGTATCGTATCGAGCCGTCTGCCTTGACCTGACACTTCATGGCATGATTGCATACAGCACATCTCAAGAGTCCTCTGAACGTGTTTCTAAAGGTGGTGCCTTGACTGATTCGTGGCGCTTTGCCTTTGAGTTCCTGCACCTTCTGGAAGGTCTCCTTGTCTATGATGGCCTCATGCGTATCTTCTACGATGATAGGCTTTTCCTGATAGACATCCTTCTTTTTGATCTCACCGTTGATAAGGATACGCTCACGCTTTCTTCGGTTCCATACGATGCACCCTGTGTAGACCTGATTGCCAAGAATACGCAGTATAGAGGACTGTGTCCAGTAGCTTATTCTTCTTGGTCGGATGTTCAGTTCATTCAGTCTGTTGGTGATGCGCTTGATGCCGTAACCACTCAGGTACAGATTATAGATCATCTTTACGTACTCCGATTCAATTGGATCCACTACCAGGTACTGCCTTTTTCCTTCTTTGACTTTCTGATAACCGTAAGGCGGTTCAGGGGAAATGTAGTTTCCTTCAAGTATGGACTGTTTGGTTCCGCGCTGCATGATGCGTACAGAGTATTCAAAGTACTCACGGCCACGCATAAGCTCATCCTGGAAGATTCGACAGTCGAAGTCATCCTTCAGGTTGAAGATCTTCGCAGGCGTGTAGATAAGAGTGTTGGAGTACTTGAAGTATCGTACTATGGTTCCACACTCTACCAGGTCACCACGGGAAAGACGCTGTGGCTCGACCACGAGAACGCCCTTGATCTGACTGGATTCGATGGCTCTGAAAAGAGCCTTGACCTGAGGTCTGTCTGAGATCATCTCACCGGATACGACATCACGGTAGATGCACTCCTCTGGAATTGTATGTCCAAGCTGGTTTGTAGCAAAGTTCTGTAGAATTCGTTCATGCTTTGCAAGAACCTCCTCTACAGTCTCATCCGGATTGTCCTGACGAGATTTTCTTAGGTACATAAGGTACTCATTCATTGTTCTTGTTTCCATCCTTTCTAAAATATGTTAAAATGAGCACTGTAAAAGGTGATTTTAGCAGGTCATAATTTTACAATGCGGATGCAGTTCTGTTGGCGCAGACTGTATCGATCTATCCTTCACTGTTGGCGCGGTGAAGGATCTTTTTTTTTCTTAATTCTATATAAAAAGGTCTTAGTCACAACCTTATCCCTGATACCGGGGGTTCCAACTAAGACCGAGTTAACATAAAACATCTTAGCAAAACCAATATCGAGTGTCAATCATAAGGCTGCAATTAAATTGCCTATATAATAGAAAAAAGCTATCCTTGATAGAATAGCTTTCCCATATCCGCGGTGCCTACATGCGATATGAACATGTATCACCGAAATTTCGGCGCTAAGGCCATAATTCAATTATATTCTAATTGAAGGATATGGAAATGTCAAAATCGAGCTATTCTAAGTTTTCAAAAATTTATAAAGTAAAAACCTCCAATCCAATAACAGGAAAGGAGGTCTACTAGTCGCCTCGAAAGCAACCATTTCTTTTCCTATTATAGAATTTTATTGTTGAGGTATCAATTGTTTTAATTTATTATTTATATATGGGGGTCGTGAAACGGTACCCCATCCAAAGAGAACACTGAAGAACAGGAATACACCTTCTATTGTGAAGAACGCCTAGTCCGTGCTCTTTTTTTTGTTCTGACTGAACGATTCGTTCGGTCAGGTCTCATCACTTATTATCAAGGGTATCGTTAAACGCGACTCCCCCTTTATAAGCTGGGGCCCCGTTTCGGGGCGTCAGGTCTTATATACTTATTTCAACTTGTTGTCGAACATCAAATTGAACATGTTCAGCATTTTATCTATTTCTTCATCTGTCATGTTTGGAATTGATCTATATAATACTGTGATTGCTTCTTCTTGCTTGCGTGTGAGTCCCTTAAAATCTCTCATTTGATTTCGAATAAGCGTTCGACCATATAAATAATCCATGTCAACATTATAGAAATCTGCAAAAGTCTCAAGAATTTCAGGGCGCGGTATTCTTTTACCACTTTCATACATGCCTATAGCGCTAGCACTAAGTTTTAGCATATCCGCTAATTGAGTCTGTGACAGATGCTTTTCTTCTCTAAGGTCCTTGAGAACATCTTTCATTTCTTTCATGTAGTCACCTATATCCTTTCGACAATATTGTATCACGTAATGCGAATCTGTAAATCAAAAATTCACGAAATGTGTTGACAAATTTTCGCTATGGAACTATAGTATGTGTGTACTCATGAAACGTGAGAGAAAGGAGACCGCTATGGATGCTAAATTAGTCGGTGAAAGAATTAAAAATTTAAGACAAGAAAAAAAGATGTCCCAGCAAGAACTCGCTGATGCCATAAATGTTGCCTGTTCAACAGTATCTATGTATGAAAATGGTGAGCGAATTCCTAGAGACCAAATTAAACTAGCTATTGCGAATTTGTTTGGTGTCACTGTGGACTATCTTTTTTTTGGAGTCGACACTCACGAAATGTGAGACTGATATAAAGAAAGGAAACCAAGTAAAATGAATGACCTGCAAGTATTTAAATTTGAAAACAAAAGATTAAGATCTTTGCTCATTGATGGAGAACCCTGGTTTGTTGGTAATGATGTCGCTAAGGCTCTAGGATATTCAAACCCTAGAAAGGCAATTATCGATCATATTGATGATGCGGATAAGGGTGTAACGAAACGTGACACCCTTGGAGGAAACCAAGAAATGACTATCATCAACGAGTCAGGATTATACTCACTGATATTATCCAGCAAGCTTCCAAGCGCCAAGGAGTTCAAGCACTGGATCGCGAGTGAGGTTCTACCACAGATCCGAAAGACTGGAAAGTATGCTCCAAAGCCTTTATCAAGAGAAGAGCTTTTAGCCAAGGCCGTACTGGAAGCCGATACGATGATCAAGGAGCAGAAAGAGCTTATTGAACAGAAGACAAAGGAACTGGAAGAAAAGAATAATAAATTAGAGGAACAGAAGCCGAAAGTGATCTTCGCGGAGAGCGTGGTTGCCAGTGACTCGGCCATCCTGGTCAGAGAACTTGCTCATCTGATCAAGCAGAACGGATTCGCAATCGGTGAGAAGAGACTGTATGCCTGGATGCATGAAAGAGGATATATCTGTAAAGGATCCTGCGAGCCGACACAGAGAGCCTTGGAGCTTGGTCTGTTTGAGATCATAGTACGTACTGTACAGCGTGGAGACAAGAGCCCTCTTGAAACAAGAACAACGAAGGTGACTGGCAAAGGCCAGGTGTACTTCATCAACAAGTTCTGCAGCGGCCGACAGGATGAAGATATTGAGGATGAGGAGAGCTTGGTGTGAAAAGGGACACGAAGCTAAAGGACTTCAGAAACCAAACAGGCCTGGAACAGAAAGAAATGGCGAAGGAGATACATGTTTCACCTTCATACTACTGCAAGGTTGAAACGGGATATCGAAAACCGAGCTATGCGTTCCTTCGTAAGTTCAAGAACAGATTTCCAGATGCGAACATCGACGAGTTGTTTTTCAGTAAATAAAAACTGCCAGTTGTTAAGGAACTGACAGCGCACTCTTTGTTTACTTCTTCAACACCCTTAACCCGTTGATACCATCAACTTCAAGCAGTTCGCCTCTACTATAAAACCCCTATAAGATGGATGGATCGTTAGAACTTCTCAGTAAAGACCATAAAGACACAGTCTCTCCTAGTTTACGACTTTTGTTTGTCGGGTACTGCCTGAGGTACGCAGAATGTAGTTCTCAACTATCCCAGAAGAATAGGGAAGGTCAAAAGTTTTTTCAACTTAATCACCTCCATATTAATACTATCACAATATGGAAATTAACAGAAAGGAAGAAGTTAAATGGATGAAAATGAAGTAAAAGATCTTAAAAATAAAGCAAAAGAGCTCCTTAACACTGCTGATTCTGAAAAAGAACTAAGCACAATAGCCGTTGCCGTCAAGCTTGAGGGCTTGGATCAGGTAAACGAGGAACTTGACAAAATGCTTATTAAATTAGAAAAAGCCAACTCATTGGCAGATGAATTGACTTCAAAATTAAAGACTTATGGACTCGATGGTAACGAGATAGCTAGGGCTGTTTCTGAGACCATCCATACAGAGAATCAGAAAAAGTATGCTTGCAGCATACAAAGGAGAAAAGATAATGGCACTTAAATTATCAGAACTAACAAAAAAAGAACAAGAAGCTATCTTAAAAGACAAGAATCTTGTTCTGTGTCCAAATTGTTCAAATATTGTATTAAAAACGGACTGCTATTGTGGACTGTGTGGAAAAAGACTTTTCTTTACAGATTCACAGACGACATCAACTAAAAGTTGATAAAGCGCATTTGAAATAAAGCTTGATGCCTTCGAAATGTATTTCTTATATCTAGCAACAGCGACCGGGGTTACCGGAGTTTCAACGATCAGATCTGGAATTGTATTTTTAAGAACATCCTTTTGTTCAGAACTTAAATCTTCGTCCATCCATAAGAGATCGAGGGATGCCTTGATTATAGTTTCTGTCCAAGGGTATGGTTTTCCGCATTGATAGCAATACATATCCTTCTGATAGCGAGGTCGAAGCAATATCTTCCCATCATAAAGTCTTCCGCGGATTGGAGCATGGCAGTGCTGACATTCAGAAATAGTTTCTTTCCCGCATACAGAGCAATATTTCTGATGATTTGGTTCGTCATAGTTAGCTACATGTCCATTAAGGCATATTGTTGCACCCTGATAGTGTTCTGACATATAAATCACCTCCTTCCAGGATAGATAGTATCATCGAATTTTCAAAAGTGCACATAAATATGAAATTTCTCTGAACGGTATTTGCGGTGTCATTTCCCAGGTTAGAAAGGAAAACCTGTCGCCGCAAGATACTGGGTCCTGCAATTTCGTTCGAGTCATATGACGACGCTCTTTCAGTCTGCGCTCTACCTACCTCACATTCAAAGCACCTGAAAGAAAAAGTAGTCAAAAAAAATATAATAAACCCCTTTAGCAGTGATCCAGCAGCTTTTAGCAAGGACATGAAGATACCAACTTTTCGCAAAAGACAAAATGTCCTAGTGAAGTGGCACCACAAATGCCGCTCAGAGATAAGAAAGGAAACATATGTACGAATCAAAAGAAGATTATGAAAGACTGAGAAAACAGTTTATTGAACAGTACGGAATCGATGAAGCAACAGAAGAGTTCTTCCAGGTTCTGTATAAGAAAAGACTGCAATATCATCTGATCATCGCAGTCCTAAGCTCATTAGTACTACTACTGTTAGTACTGAGACTATTAGAGATGTGATACCTGCAACAAGCTGTGGCCACAGTGCTCCATAGAAGAACCGGTTTCTTCTCCAGACACAGTATCTAAAGTAAGTATCCGTCAGTTCATAGAAAGTGGACTTCATGACTTTAGTCTTCGTTGTATCACTGAATTCATAGCGAGCCTCAAGAAAATGTAATGTAGCAAGCTTTCTGGTAGTTTCTTTACCAAAGTAGGCCTCCGTTACCTGTTTCTTGATCCAGCGCAAACAGAACAGTTTATATTGTTCACGGATATAAAGATTTATATTTTCAAAATTAGTATTCATAAGTATTCCTCCTGACTTAATTATACAGGAGGTTAGAAAGGAAATAACATTATGCCAACCGCAAAATCAACATCTAGAGCAAAGGCCGTAAAGAAGGCCGATGCCATTATGGAACAGCAGTGTGAGCTTGCTCCATTCGCAAACAACTCACATGCAACAGAGTATACAAGGATGATGCACAGATACTCTGAACTGGATAAAAGAGAGAAGGCAGTCTCAAGAAAGCAGACAGTGGCCAACTTAGTGCTTTTTGTTGGAGTACTGCTTGTGATCAGCTGCCTAATAGGCACATGGTTTGTCTGCAGTACGATCCAGTCGCTTCAGTTATAGAAAGGAGGTTTGATCCGTATGAAACTTATTGTTGATGAAATCGATATATCGGAATGCCCGTTCTACTATATGGGGCAATGCAGATGCGGAGTTTATGAGGGCTCATGTGACTTTGATCCAGAAAATGATCAAAAGGAATGTGCACTCTGTATCACAGTCGGCAGAATCAAGGATGGTGATCCAGATTGAGTGTAACCGTAGTTGCTTCAAATGATCCACAGTTTGAAGAAGTGCTTAGAAAGTCGGTCATCGACTTTATCCGTAATGTGGAAAAGGAAAAACTAGAAAAGAAAAAATGATGAATAACGTGGAAGCGTCTCGAATCTTACAACCTGAACACTGTGCATACTGGCAGGTCAAGCCAGTATCCATAATAAACATCGACTAAGTTGCTCTTGTTGTAAATATCTTCCTATTAAAAATCTATATCACAACGCATGGTGTTCAGGTTGTAGGACTCGAGAAGACATAAAAAAAATGAGTCACCGGGACGAAACGCTGACTCATTGCTAAGATTCGAAATGTCTTTAGCTTCCTACATTATATCACATTAGAAAGGAAAACAGAAAAATGAATGATGATTTAAAAACAAGAATCAAAGAGTTGAAAGAAGAACTCGAACTGCTTGAAAAAGCAACAGATGCAGAGGACAAGACCCTGTTCACAATCACGGCAAAGATAGCCAGTCATAATGATAAGGGAAGTCATATTGTAATCGGTGCAGACTACAACGACGAACAGATGGCTTTACTTTGTTATCTAGCCGGTATGAAAGTTTCTGAAGCCCATAAGGGTGTTGAGAAACTGGTTAGTGGACTCTCAAATGACTTTGTACAAATGATGCTTGAACACGCTGAGAATGTCAAAAGCACAATCGTAGAGGAGGATGAATAAAATGTATTATCAGTTAACTATGCAGTTCAGTCTGGAAGAGATTGACAACGCCAAGAAGATCCTGGATCTAGCGAAAGAGTTGGATGTGAAAAGAATGGATTCGTTAGGCCCATTACCTGAACCGGAAACATTTGCCTGGGAAGAGAATAAAAAAGCTCCATCTCAAAAGAATAAGACAACTGAGAATGAAATTCCGATGGCCAAAGATTGGATGCCTCAAGAAGAAGCAGGTATGGGACCTGTAAAATCTGAAGCAGAAAAGCCTCAGAAAGTAGAACACAGCTTTGAAGAATTACGTGGAGCCTGTGCCGAGTTCAAGCAGACACATGGACTTGAAAAGCTTCTAGCTATCTTTGCTCAGTTTGGACAGAAGAAATTAACAGATATTCCTAAAGAACGTCATCAGGAATTGTGGGAGGTACTGCATGCCTAGCTTCCATGCGGTCCTTTCCGCATCCAGTTCAAACCGGTGGATCCACTGTACACCATCGGCAAGACTGGAAGAACATGTGACAGAAAAGGCAAGTATCTATTCAGCCGAAGGAACACTGGCTCACTCCAAAGCCGAAGAGAAGCTTCGTAACTATGTAGAAGGCCATCCTCGCAGGAAAGTGAAATGTGAGGACGGTGAAATGGATGAATGTACTACCGCCTATCGTGACTACGTTATCGAGGTTCTGAACACAGAAAAGAAGACATGTGAGGATGCCAAACTGGATATTGAGGTTCAGTTGGATCTGACTCCATGGATTCCTGAAGGATTCGGAACAAGCGATGCCGTTATCGTCAGTGACAATACACTGCACGTTATCGACCTTAAATATGGAAAAGGAGTTCCTGTATATGCACCTCATAACTCTCAGTTACTGATCTATGCAGCAGGAGCTCTTCATGAGTATGAAGCCTATTATGCATTCGACAAGGTGAAGATGCATATCTTCCAGCCTCGTCTGGATCATATCAGTACCTATGAGATCTCAACTGTAGATTTGTGTGACTACATGGAAAATGTTGTCAAGCCTGCAGCCAAGAAGGCCTGGGACGGTCAGGGAGAACAGGAAGCGGGCAAGTGGTGTCAGTTCTGCAAGGTGAAAGCCAACTGTAAGGAAAGAGCCAAGATGAACATTGCGATTGCAGAACAGAACAAACTGTATGATGCCATGCTTCTTACAGATGATGAGGTTGCATCCTTGCTTCCTAGACTGAGTGAGATGAAGAAATGGTGTGCCGACATCGAGGAGTTTGCCTTGAACCAGGCTCTTTCAGGTGTTCACTACAAAGGCTACAAGGTAGTAGAAGGAAGAAGCAGTCGAAAGATCGTGGACGCGGATTCCGTGCAAAAGTTATTAATTTACGAAGGATTTAAGGAAGATGAATTCCTTAAACCAAAGGAGCTGTTATCCATCACGAATTTGGAAAAGCTTGTCGGTAAGAAGAAGTTCACAGAACTGGCCAGTCCATATATCAACAAGCCTGAAGGAAAACCGACTTTAGTAGAAGAGTCAGACAAGCGTCCTTCAATCGTTAAGACCGGAGTTGAGGACTTCCAGGATGAAGTTCAGTAGACATTTAGATAAAAGAAAGTAGAGGTAATTACAATGTCAACAATTCAAAAAGCAAAAACAGGAGTCGTAAGATTCACATTCTGCCACTTGGCAGAACCATACGCATATGCAGATGGACCAAACAAGAAATACAGTGTGGATATTCTGATTGACAAGTCAGACAAGGCTACATTGAATACGATCAAAGCTAACTATGATGCCGCTAGACAGAAAGGTATCAATGACTATGGTAACTCGTTTGCAACAAAGGCGACACCTTTCATTCGACCTGTTGGATCAGATAAAGGACTATTAGTCGACTGTGATCAGGATCCAAGATTAATGTCAGATGCAAACTACAAGGGAATGTACAAATTAAGTGCTAAATCAACTACCGCACCGGATGTATGCAAGATCCAGGGCGGCCAGTTAGTGATCATTCCTAAAGAACAGATTGCAGCAGAAGTCTATTCAGGATGCTATGGAAAGATCACATTCAACTTCTTCCCATATATCAAAGGAACAGGCGGAATCTCTTGTGGCTTGTCTAATGTATTGAAGACAATGGACGGTGACTACCTTGGTGGTCGTGCTTCTGGTACATCTGATTTTGCAGATGAAGTAGAAGGCACTGATGACAATGGCTGGTTATAAGAATCTTCTTCATATAGACCTGGAAACCTATTCAAGTGTAGATCTTGGAAAAAGCGGAGTATACAAGTATGCAGAGAGTCCTGACTTCAGGATTCTCTTATTTGGATATGCTTTTAATGATGAACCAGTAACTGTGATAGACATGGCCAATGGAGGACATCTTCCTATATCGATTTTAAACGCACTTACAGACGAGAACGTTATCAAGGTAGCTCATAATGCCAACTTTGAAAGAGTCTGTCTGACAAGACATTTAAAAGACCTGCAGGTACTGGATAACTGGTACTCGAAGGACTTTGACAAGAAGCTAAGCTATGAAGGCTTTCTTCCACCTGAGCAGTGGAAGGATACGATGATCATGGCCGTAGAACACGGCTACCCTGGAGCTCTTGCTTCCTTAGGTCCTGCTTTAGGACTGGATGAGGACAAGGTCAAACTTGCAACGGGTAAGCGCCTGATCCAGTACTTCTGTTGTCCTTGCAGGCCAACTAAGGCAAACGGCGGAAGAACGATCAATCTTCCTAAGCATGCACCTGATAAGTGGGAGACCTTCATTGAATATAACAAACGTGATGTTGAGTCTGAGCAGGCTATCTACAATACACTGGATGCCATGGGTGAGATTCCTGACTTCGAGTGGGAGAACTGGTACATGGACCAGCATATCAACGACAGAGGTATCCAGGTAGCCGTTGACCTGATCCAGTCTATATGGAACTACCATGAAGAACTGAGTGAAAGCCTTGCAAGAGAGGCTAAGGAAATCACAAAGCTGGATAACCCGCAGAGTGTCATACAGTTGAAACAGTGGCTGTTTGACACGCAGGGTATCACAGTGAACAGTATTACAAAAGAAGTCGTTAAGGACCTTTTAAAAGAGGATATAAGCGACGATGCAAGAAGAGTTCTTGAGATACGTCAGGAACTTGGAAAGACAAGTGTCAAGAAATATGAAGCCTTCATCCGTTCTGCATGCAGTGATGGAAGAGTCAGAGGCTGCTTCCAGTTCTTTGGAGGCCGTACAGGAAGATGGGCCGGTCGATTGATCCAGCCACAGAACTTCCCCAGAAACTCTTTCGATGATATGGAGACGGCTCGTAATCTGGTAGCTCAGAAGGACTGGCCAACACTGGAAGCTCTTTACGGCTCAATGAATGATGTGTTCTCGACACTGATAAGAACAATGATCATACCACGTCCTGGAACAGTATTTGCTATTGCCGACTACAGTGCCATCGAAGCACGTGTGATTGCGTGGCTTACACGTACAACGTGGAGACAGGATGTCTTCAAAAACGGAGGCGACATCTATTGCGCGTCTGCCAGTCAGATGTTTGGTGTTCCTGTTGAGAAACATGGCGTAAACGGACATTTAAGGCAGAAAGGAAAAATTGCTGAGCTGGCACTTGGATATGGCGGCGGAACGGCCGCACTGGAAGCCTTTGGTGCTAGCAAGATGGGCATCGAGCCGGAACAGCAGCAGGAGATCGTAACAAAATGGAGACAGGCCAGTCCGAATATTCCTAACTTCTGGTATGCCTTAGGGCATGCATTTGAGAAGGCTATCAATGGAGGCTACACACAGCTTGACCGCAACATGGCCGTATTCAAGTCACATGGCAATGTGTATATCCAGCTTCCTAATGGCAGAAGGATAGCCTATGTTTCGCCATGTATCGAAGATGGCCAGGTAAAGTTCATGGGCTTGAATCAGACCACACGTCAGTGGTGCTGGATTAACACATGGGGCGGAAAGCTAACAGAGAACGTGGTCCAGGCCATTGCCCGAGACTGTCTATGCGAGACGATGAAGGGCTGTGATTTTATCGGTGTTGACTGTGTCATGCATGTACATGATGAGGTCATCTGTGAAGCCAAGGCAAGCCTGGAGAAAGAAGCATTTGAGGCCTTGCTAGAGGTAATGGCCAAACCGATTGAGTGGGCACCGGATCTGATCCTTGTGGGTGATGGATTTACAAGTACCTACTACAAGAAAGATTAATAGTATGAAGAAGTATAAAAGAGAAATCATTGTCGGCATCCTTTGGGTACTTGTCTTTAGTTTCCTTATATGGATGCTGAAGCTTGTGTTTGGACTGGATGTCGCAGAAGCACCTAGACTTGGTGCATGACAGGAGAATGACGATGTCAGCTAAATGGATAGATGCAGAGGACAAGCTTTTAAGACAGCTTACTTCTATCGGACTGAATGCAAAACAGATACACAGTACGTACAGTACTCTGCTTCAGGGACGCTCGGTAAAAGCTATCGAACAAAGACTCTGCTATTTAAATAAACCCGCAGAACAGAGAAGACAGGACGATATAGCCAGTATGGATGATGTAGACCGTCTGATCGAGGCAATAGACAATGCCAGAGACCGCATCTGCAACCGTTTGGACAGTATCGCTCTGTCACTGGCTCATCTGAACCGGACGATGGAAGAACCTGCACAGGATACTGTTTTATCGGAAAAAAATATGCAGGTCTTCCAGGATATCAAAAGAGTCAGTACAGAGACACTGGACTCTGTGAACACAATTAGAAATGATCAGAAGAATATTCTGAACCGAATGAAAGATAAGAACAAGCAGACAGAAAGGAGATAACGCATGAAGATTGCCACATGTAAGAACCGAAGACAAAGACAGTACTACAACCAGGAAATGTCGTGGCAGGCTCTGATGGATAAACTGAGCGTTACGAAAAGAACAAGTGAGACCGTAGCACAGTATGCATCCATGACAAGAGACCAGCAGTCAGAAATCAAGGATGTAGGAGGCTTTGTTGCAGGGGAACTACGAGAAGGGAAACGAAACAATCAGTCAATTATCTCCAGAAGCTGTATCACACTGGATGCAGACTTTGCACCCGGTAACTTCATTGATCTGATCAATGAAAAAGCAAACTTTAAAGGATGTATTTATTCAACACATAAGCATACATCCGAACATCCTAAATTCAGATGGATCCTTCCTTTATCCAGGAACGTGAATCCGGATGAATATGAGTTTTTGGCCAGATGGGTCGCCTCAAGAATCGATATGGATATCTTTGATGACACGACCTATCAGCCAGCTCGTATGATGTTCTGGCCATCGACTTCAAGTGACGGGGACTATGTCTTCAAGGAAATCGACGGCATACTGCTCAATGTGGATATCGTGTTGAAAAATGTAGACGATTGGACAGACATGAGCTTCTGGCCACGTTCGTCAAGAGAAACTGAATTACATAAGAAGATTACAGGCAAGCAGGAGGATCCATTAACGAAATCCGGATGGATCGGTGCCTTCTGCCGTGCTTACAACATACATGAAGCTATCGCTAAGTTTATTCCGGAGGACTATGTACCTGTGGATAACGATGCGAACCGCTACACCTATGCCAAGGGGTCTACTGCAGGAGGTCTTGTCATCTATGAAGACAAGTATGCCTACAGTAACCACAGTACCGATCCAACCGGACAGATGCTATGCAACGCCTACGATCTTGTAAGACTTCACAAGTGGCCGGATGCCACAGACAGTGAGTCCAATGGTTTCATGGTTGAAATGATGCAAAAGGATGACCTTACAAGAAAGCAGCTGGCAAAAGACAAGCAGAACGAAATACAGAATGACTTTGCCGATGAAACGCAGGAACAAAGTAGTGAGACAGTAGAACCGAGTAAAGACGAAGTAAACTGGCTTGAGCAGTTGGATGTCGACAAACATGGAAACTTCAGAATGACTACGGACAATATCGTCAAGATCCTGATGTGTGATCCAAAACTGAAGGACTCCATCGGCGGCAATGATCTGTTTGCTCAAAAGCCTGTCAAGACTGGAAATCTTCCATGGTGGAAGTTCAACCCAACTGACAGGACCTGGAACGATACAGATGATGCTTCACTTCGATACTATCTTGAAAAGACCTATCACATCGTGGCCAAGGGCAAGATCGATGATGCTGTAGCCTATGTACAGGAACAGAACAGCTTTCATCCGGTACGTGACTACCTGGACAGTCTTGAGTGGGATGGAGTGCCTAGACTGGATACCTTGTTTATCGACTATCTTGGAACACATGACAGTGCCTATACAAGAGCCGTAGCCCGTAAGTCGATTACGGCTGCCGTGAACCGTATCTATGTACCTGGCTGCAAGATGGACTATATGCCCGTACTTGTAGGCCAGCAGGGTATCGGTAAATCACATATGCTCAGTATCCTTGGCGGTGACTGGTTCTCAGATTCAATCACTACGATTGCAGGAAAAGAAGGATATGAGGCACTGCATGGATCGTGGATCGTTGAATGGTCTGAATTATCTGCAGCTAGAAAAGCAGACATCGAATCCATGAAGCAATTTATCTCAAAACGTGACGACAGATACCGCAAGGCATATGCAAGACGAGTTACAGACAATCCAAGACAGTGTGTGTTCTTTGGAACCACGAATGACACAGAGTTCTTAAGGGACTACACAGGTAACCGTCGTTTCTGGCCAATTGGAACAGATCCAGAGCGTGCAACAAAGGTTGTATTCACGCAGCTTCCTAAAGAACGTGATCAGATCTTTGCTGAAGCAAAACAGAGGTTCAAGGAGCATGAACCTTTATTCCTGGACGGAGAACTATTGAAAGAAGCTCAGCAGGCTCAGGAAGAATACACGTACAGAAGTGTGCGTGAGGATATGGTTCGTGAGTACCTGGATAGAAAGCTTCCGGCTAACTGGCTGGATATGGAAGTGGGTGCTCGTGTTCAGTGGCTTGAGAATCCAAAGAATGAAGGCATTGAAGAACGTGACTGTGTGAGTCTATTAGAGATATGGTGCGAGGTATTCAACGATGTAAAAGTAAGATTCTCAAACTCAGATCAAAGAGAACTGAAGGCCATCATGGACCACATTGGGTGGAAGCGTACTGGATCCATAAGACAGCGTGGTGCTTCCTATGGAAAACAGAGAGTCTATTTAAGGCCGAAGAAGTAACAACAATTTGAAAGGAAAACAAATATGGAGAATAAACTAACAGATTTGAACAATATCCTCTTCGAACAGATCGAGCGTCTAAATGATGACGATCTGCATGGTGAGGCATTAAAGCAGCAGATCAAGAGAAGCCAGGCAATTGAAAGTGTTGCAGGTATGATCATTGCCAATGCCAATACTGTACTAAAAGCAGAGAAGATGAAAATGGAATACGCAATGGATGACAGAGATCCTGATCAGGTTCCTGAGATGCTGAGAATCGAAGGCAGAAAGAAGATAGGATAAAATGCCTAAGTATTTACTCAGTAAAGAGCAGCATGACTACCTGGTTAGCATCGTTAAAGGCCGAAAAGTCAGTGAGATTACGCAGATGATCAACGAAGAGTTTGGCACTTCCTTTACAGAAAAGCAGATAGACACCTACAAGCATAATCATAAGTTGAAAAGTGGCATTAACCCAGGACGATGTCTTGGAAGCTGTAGAAAATACACTATGGAACAGATTGAATATCTAAGAGAAATCGCTCCCGGAAGAGGAACCGATGAGATCGCGAGGATGTTCAATGAACGATGGGGTACAAACTATACGCGTCAGCAGATACAGTCCATCAAGAAGAACTACAAGATTGTCTCAAGCTGGGACGCCCGGTTTAAAAAAGGTCATGTTCCAGTTAACAAGGGTACTACAGGCATGTTCAATGTTGGTGGTAATATTGGAAGCTTCAGTAGAGGCCATAGACCAGATAACTGGTGCCCTATTGGAACTGAGACTGAGAGCACGGATGGCTACGTGTATGTAAAGATAGCGGACAAGTACAAAGGAAAGAAAAAGGATAACTGGAAGGCCAAGCACATACTTATTTATGAAAAAGCACATGGGCCTATCCCTGAAGGATATAAATGCGCTTTTCTAGACGGTAATAGAAGAAACTATGACCTAGATAATCTTATTCTCGTCAGCAAGGCCGAAAGTGCTTATATGGCTCGAAACAGGCTGTATACAGATGATAAGGAACTGACGCGTACCGGTGTAGCGCTTGCTAGGCTTGGTACAACTATCAATAAGAAAGGAAAGAACAAATGAAAGACATGATGTGGGACTTTCTCGAAAAGGGGCAGAACAGTGGCGGAAACCCGGAAGGCCTGGAAAATCTAGTTGATGAACTGATTCACATGACAACACAGAAGACTGCAGGACAGAACCGCAGTGACAACAAGAAGGACCTTCCATTTGCCACTGTCGACCTTTTAAGATGGTCTATCGTTTGCGAGGCTACCGCTCTTGTGCTGGATAAGAGGTGGCCTGAAATTAAGAAGTTATTTGAAAAGGAGAACAAACAATGAATCCAGAAATTGAATTGCACACAGATTTTGAAACTTTTACAGAAGATCATACTGAAATTATGGAACAGTATAAACGCAACCAGTGGCTCTATAAATTTGGTGACATCAAAGTAAGTGTGATCTGCCACATGTTTGAAAGAAGGATCATATCTTACGGAGATGGCTTTTCTCCATTTGAGTTAGCGCTTATAGGTGCTGATAATGGAATGATCGGTGATCCTATTGGATACCTAACAGAAAAGAAAGTAAATCGAATCCTTCACAAGATTGACAGAGCCGTAAAGATGAAACGGGCTATCAACGAGGACTTTGTGGAAAGATTAGAAGGTTGCTGATATGACAAAAGCAAATGAATACTGCAAGCAGGCAATTGAAATGAACAAAGTAGCGTATGGAGACAAAGTGGATATGATCAATCATCCTAAGCATTACTGCAGAGAGGATGCTATTGAATGCCTTGATGAGATGAGGCTTGTATTTGGTGATGATATCGTAGCAGCCTTCTGTCTATGCAATGTATGGAAGTACCGCTACAGAGCCGCCAGCAAAGGTCAGGAAGAAGATCTGAAGAAGTCAGACTTTTATATGCGTAAGTATAAGGAACTTATTAATAAGGGACTATTGCAAGGAGACAAGTCACTGCAGGAGCTGAAAGAAGCTGTTCACTTTGATTTTCATGGATCAGATAATGAGGAGGATGATGTATGACAAGAAAACCAGTCATGCATTTATTGATTACAGATAAATGCGACAGAGATTGCAAATGGTGCTGCAACAAACAATATGATGTCAACGATATTCCAGTTGCTTCAAAAGAAGAGCTTGAATCTGTAGACACAGTGTGTTTAACAGGTGGAGAACCATTTAAATATTCGATTCCTAGTGATGTAGCAACATGGCTAAAGTCTACATATCCAAACATCAAAAGAGTGTATGTATATACGAATGCAGCTCCGTTATATGATTGTTTTTTGGAGATTGCTGCAAAGAAATCTAAATTTGATTGTCTTTCAAACATAGATGGATTGAGTATTTCAATTAAAAACAAACACGATCTATGGTCGTTTGTACCTATCGCAAAACATAAACCAGTAGCAAAACTAAAGAGCAACTTATTATATGTGTTCGATAATTTGCTTCCGGAATATATTGGTAATTTCAAAGTGATAAATAGGAAGTGGCAAGAAGATTTTAAGCCAGCTAAGAACACTATTTTTAGAAGATTGGAGGGCATTTAAAATGCAAGGGTCATTTGTGGATCAGATTAAAGCTATAATTAGTATATTTATCTTAAGTTTATATATTGTCTCAATATGGGCAATTATATTGTGTCACGCTAAAGGCATCAAAGATCTTGAAGAGACAATTAAATCGTTTATTTTAACGATTAGTATTATCAGTATAGTTCTTGCAGTTTTTTAAAAAGGAGAAAGAAATGGAAAACGAATTTGCTAGATTAAATGAAAATAATGCTTCAGAAATTGATAAAAAAATAGAACAGACTTATTTGGCTTTACAAGAGAATATCAAATCTATTTGTGGAGACACAAGACTGATGGCTCTTATGTTTACCGAGGTCGACTATATTATTTATGCATCAAAGTTATATGGTGGGAAGCGTGTTATGGAAGAATTGGATAATCGTTACAAAAATAAATTAATGAGTTAAAAGGAGAATGAAAATGAATAAATACCAAAAAGCATTAGATGCAATCGGTGATACTCTTACTTATTATATGGTATGTAGAGATGCGAATTTTTTACATAGTGACAATGAAGTATATGATGCAATGGCTACACTTAGAGAATTTGTTGATAAAGCAGATTCGCAAGAGTGGATTTCATTTGAAATGGAAGATGGTTTTCTTCAATGTCAAATTCCAGACGTTGATGAAGAAATATTAGTCACTGATGGTAAACATGTATGGGAAGATACATGGATCGAATACGATGACGGATATGCGCTTGATAGTAATTATGAGCTGGATGAAGTTACGGCTTGGATGCCATTACCTAAGCCATATAAGGTAAATGAAAATGAATAAATATGAAATTGCACTAGATGAAATTGCTTCAAGATATTTTCTGGTTAGCGATTCTATTCATGGCACTTCACATGAAGAAGATATGAGATACTTTAACACTCTGCACGAAGCCGTATCTAGAGTAACCGCAATGGATGACGGCATAGATCCATATGTTTCGTTGTTGGACTGTAAGAAAAATCGAAATGCTTTTGTTAGATTGAACCGGTGTGAACCTTATTTTTTCGAAGATTTACGTGAAGGAATGTATGTCTATGATAAAAAGCTTAGACGGATTGTGATGATTGAAGGCATCACAGAAGGTCAGGGCCTTATATTTACAGTGATATCTAATGAACACCAATTTGATAAAATCTGTTGTTGTCGATATGAAGACGAAATCTTCTATCCAGTACAGGCTTTATATGTATTTGAAGGCGAGATTTTACATACACCAGAACCTAAGCCTGAATATCCGGATTACCTTTGGAATAAATCAAAGAGATAGGAGATCCAAAGAATGATGGATATAGAGTATCTAGAAACACAGGCTAAGCTAGAGTCAATAAATGCTTGCACTAAATACGCTTATTACCTTGCATACAGTGATGATTCACGTAAAACTTACGACTTGATCAGGGACTACTCAGATGAAAACAAAGATGGCTGCGAAACAATCATTGAGTGTATGACCTGGCACGAAGTGGTAAGTGTTATTAAGGCAATGTACTGTATCATGCTGCATGAATGTCTTGGGGAGGACTAAAAATGTCTAAGAATAGAACTAATGAGTTAACTGTTAAATTACGAGAAATATTCGGTGACAAAAGTAAGTTAAGATTTAGTGAAAATCCAAAAATAACAATAGCCATAGTGGGCTTGCAATCACTGGCTGGTGGTTATGACAAACGCAGTCATTTAAAAAAGATAGAGGACCAGATGGAACTTCAATGGCTAATGAAAGAGCTTGTTCAAAGAGGAAAAATTAGTTTTGAAGAATTAGCAAAGGAGAAAGAAAAATGATAGATGAAAAAGTATTGCTTCAATCTAGACCAGAAGCATTGAACGATAAGATGGATATGGATTTACAGAATCAAAAAGGTGGATACAACAATGGATGGAATGATTGTTTATTCATGTTTATTGACATTTTTAAAAAGCAGCCAAAAGTCGGTGAATGGATTCCAGTTTCTGAAAGACTACCAGAGGAATACGATAGCGTATTTGCTAAATACTATGGCACAGATCAATGGAATAATGCTTTATGGAGAACAAGGTCAAAAGAGGTACTTGTATCTATTGAATATGATGATGGCAATAGAACTGTTACAACAGCATTAACAAGGGATGGTAAATGGCATATAGAGAGAAGACGAGTACTACATGATTTTAAAGTTATTGCCTGGATGCCACTGCCTGAGCCAATGAAAGAAGAGGAAAAATAACAATGTACTCAGATACGGAATATTTAAATAAATTAGAAATCGTACGGAAGCTGGTTGGAAATTATGAAACGATTGGAGATGCAAGTATTGATCCTGATCGGGTAAAAAATTTAGAAGAGTTATGCATGCTAACCGGAGAACTGGTAGACATAATTGCTGATGAGGCTTATAAGATCAAGAGGTATGAAGGCTCAGTACAGAGCAGTGGTGATGTTTCAATTCACTGCTTAAAGTACATCAAGGAACTGGTAGACGATGCACTGGATGACCTGGAGGGAATTCAATTTATTATGGGCCTTTGAGGGAGAACTTGGCAATAAGTCGATTAGCAAGTATGCAGCTTTATCAGACATGAAGAAACGAGGATTTTTTAAAAATGTTCCTTCTGATATAGCTATCAATGAAATATTAAGAAATTGTGAGGTGATTTGATGATCTATCTTATAGTTGGCTTTTTTACGGGAGGCTTTGTGAGCTTAGTAATGTATTCAACAATAGTGTCCAAAAGAATCAGTGACCTGAAATACCAGAATGAAAGACTGATGGTCGAACTAGGGTACATGACTGAAAGACTGCTAATCGAGTCAGAGGAGAAGAAGGAAACTAAATGAATAAAGAATTTATAGATGCAGGTATCAAGCTGCATGTGACGGTTGAAAGCAAGGATGCACTTAGAAAGCTGGAAAAACTGATGGTGTCTTTATGGCATACAACTAGAGAACAGACACGTGAAGATGAGGAGCTGAATGTGTGTAGCATTGAGTCAGAAATCTACAGAAGAATACAGGAGAGCGAAGATGAAAAAGAAGAAATTTGTTATGACTAAGAGGACAAACTTAGAACATTATCTCGAACAGATTAAGAAAATTGAGGACTATGATTCCTTCTGTATCAGAAAGGGCGATCAGGCATTATGCGCTTGTGGAGAGGTAGGTTGTAATAGGTGTCTATTTGGAGACGCGGGTAACTGTGCCATTGCCAGAATAGACTGGATGGCAAGTTCTTATACTGGAAATCACTGTCGTCTGACAAAAGTTGAATGGGATATCCTGGATGCCTATGTTCAGGAAAGTTATCTAGGCACGTTCAAACAGTTTAGTAATCTGATGTGCATGAAGAAAAAAGGCTACTTTAAGAACGTGGATCCAGGTAAAGAACTGAAGGAAATCCTGGCAAATTGTGTTGTAATCAAGGGTAAAGATTAGAAACAGGACCGTTTCCAAAAGCGTGCTTCTGGCAACAGTGGGCAACAGTGACGGCAACTTGTGAAAAATGGTGAAAAAATCACATGACAACGGTAGCAACAGTGAACGTGAAAATCGGCAACAGTAAATTTGAGAGCGTTGTCGGCAAATCTGTTTTAAATAAAAGTTATTTCATAGTAAAGCAACAGTGGAAACAGTAATTTTGTTAACTTAATAAATATATATAAATGTATATAATGCGTGCACACATGTATACGCGCGCGTAACAATATATAGTAAATATGATATATATAGAGAAAAAGTTGGGACTACCGTTTCTTCGTTTCCACTGTGTCCTGACATAGAAAAGGAGGTAAAAACAATGAATCGAGAAACAAACAAGGTCTATATAGGACAGTACGGCATCGAGATGCAAAGTCTTGTGGCCGTTGAAGAACTGTCTGAACTGCAGAAGGCCATCACAAAGCTGATCCGATATCCTGAAAAAAGTACAAAGCCGCTTGAATATAAAGGCTTACGTTCCAACCTTGTGGAAGAGATGGCCGATGTACTGATCGTCATGGATCAGATGAAATACTACTATGGCATAAGCGATGATGAGATCAACAAAATCATCCAGGCTAAACAGGAACGCATGATGAAGAATTACAGGGAGGGGCTTCAATGATCACAGAATCAAACGTAGAACTCTATCTTGTGAATAAGATCAACTCTATTGGTGGTCTAGCGATGAAGTTTACAAGTCCAGGGCTTTCCGGTGTACCAGACAGACTCATACTCTACAGAGGACTTGCTTTCTTTGTAGAACTGAAAAAGCCACATGGCAAACCACGAGAACTTCAGAAGAAAATGGCCAAGCGAATAAGAAGCCGAGGTATCAAGGTGTTCTGTATTTCAACCAAGGAACAGGTCAATGAGCTTGCAGCAATGCTTGAATCCGGTATCGAGCCAATGGAGCAGCACTTTGATCGAATTTAAGCCGCATGCCTATCAGAAGAAGGCTATCCAGTTCGGCCTGGATCATGAAAGATGTGGTCTTCTTCTTCCTATGGGTGCCGGTAAGACAGTAACTACACTTACGATATTGAATGAATTAATAGGTATCGAAGTAGCGAGGATACTGATCATAGGTCCTGTGCGTGTCATAAAGAGTACATGGCCTGACGAGATACAAAAGTGGTCTCATACTCAGGACATAAAATTTTCAGTTGTTGCAGGCACTGCAGCACAGCGTAAGAAGGCATTGCAGGCGGATGCACAGATCTACCTTATCGGAAAAGAGAATGTGACATGGCTTGTAGAACAGAATCTGTTCGATTTTGACATGGTTGTCATCGATGAACTTTCCACATTCAAGAATCCAAGTTCCAAAAGATTCAAGGCACTTCGTAAGATGATGCCACTGACTGAGCGCTTCATAGGTCTAACGGGTACTCCTGCCCCCAAGGGAGTGCCTGACCTGTGGGCTCAGATCTATCTGATGGATCAGGGTGAAAGACTTGGCAGAACATTGTCTGAGTTCAGAGCCAGGTATCTTAAGCCTGGAAGACAGAATGGCCATGTCGTGTATGACTGGAAAGTGCGTGATGGCTGCGAAGAACTGATCTACGAAAAAATCAGTGATATCTGCATGAGCCTTGATCAGAAAGATTGTGCTGAGCTTCCCCCTGTTCAGTACATCAAGGTCAAGGCCAGCATGTCAGAAAAAACCATGAAAGCATATACAACATTCAAACGTGAAAAAGTGCTAGAATTTGAGAGCAATGAAGAACTGATGGCTGTGAATGCAGGAGTCCTTTGTGGCCAGCTGCTGCAGATGACCTCAGGAGAAATCTATATCAAGGATGAATTTGGTGACAATGTAGGCACGAAAGTGATACATGATGCAAAGTTGAATTCTTTAGATGATCTGATTGAATCAGCTAACGGAAATCCGGTTATGGTGTTCTATTACTACCGCCATGAGCTTTCACGAATAAAGGCCCGTTTAAAGGCTCAGGGCCTCAACGTAAGAGCCTTGAGCAATGAAAAAGATGTCCGAGACTGGAATAATGGTGATATCGATGTCCTTCTGATCCACCCCGCCAGTGCCGGCCATGGCCTTAACCTTCAACAAGGTGGTCACATAGCCGTATGGTACACATTACCAAACTGGAACCTTGAACTGTATCAGCAGGCAAATGCCCGAATTTACAGACAGGGACAGAAAGAGAATGTGTCAATCTATCAGATCATAGTTCCTGGAACCATTGATGAGGATATGCTGAAGGCGCTGGATGAAAAGGATGTAACACAAAAGAGGCTCATCGAAGCCTTGAGGAGGTAGCATGAAAGCAAAGCTAATTAAACTGACTTCTGGATATGAGCATGGACTTGTTGCAGGAACCGGAAGACTGAAAAGGGATTACATCGGACTGACCCGTGAGATCCTACGGAAAAGATGCTACAAAAGTGACGTGGGCTCGCATTTTGTGTTGGTGGACATCCAGTTTCCGGACGGAGCCCTGTTCTGCGTTGAACCGGAACAGGTCCGTATCCTGGAGGAATAATATGAAAGAACGCAAAGCTATAATACTTGCACTTGTCTGCAGTCTGACACTTGCCTTTCTGATATTCCTTTTCTACATCCTGATCACAAATATATCAGGACTACTCATTAAACTGTTTGCGTTCAGTCTGACTGGACAAATGTATTAAGTATCGATGGACGAACTTCGATAGAAGCGATGCTTACTAGAATCATGGAGGTAAGCGATGACAAGAGAAGATGCAGTCTATATTCTGCAGGAATTAAAATCAATTCGATATTATCGAAACAAACTGAAAGAAATCCGAATCCTTCTACAGGACCTGACGGATCAGATCAATGATATTCAGACACCTCACTGCCCTTTAGGTGGTGAAGGGGTCAAGATTGAAAACCACAAGGAAAAAAGTACGATTGTGAATGGGCTACTGTCTGATGAACAGGCGCTAATGGATGAACAGGCATTCTATATCAAGTGCCTTGCTAGAGCCGAAGGCTACTATAAAAGATTGCAGTTAGTCTGCAACGATAACGAAAGAGCCTTCAGTGAGGACTTCGTAAATGGCGAGCCCTACAGACATCTTGAGTACAAGTACGGTTACTCGAATGTCTATGACAAGATGATTCGGCTCATTTCAAGAATTTTAAAGTAAAGACTTAGGAAACTAAGCGTGTCAACAGAGTATAATGGTATCGTACAAAAGTCGGGAGAGATAAATCTCGGCTTTTTTGTTTTGCTTGCCTGGGATAGGCAATCAAGGGCTTTTTCGTTTTCCTTTCACCTTGAGAGCCTATTTTGATTGTCTATCCGAAGCAAGCTGGAAAGTGAGGTAACGTATGCCAAAAGCAAAACATCCACGTGGGTCCGTTCGACTGACTGAGAAGCAGAAGATTTTCGTCCATGAATATCTGAAAGACATGAACAGTGTAGAAGCCGTCATGAAAGCTTACCCAAGCTACAAGGGTCGTCGTGATGCCGCTAGCAAGTATGGCTATGAGCTGCGTAACATGCCAAAGGTCAAGGAATACATTGACCAGGTCATGGAACAGATCAAGGCCGATGACATTGCGGATGTGACTGAGGTCATGCGATACCTTACTAAGGTCATGCGTGGCCATGCAGAGTCTGAAGAAGTCCTTGTAGTTGGTGACGGTGAGGGTGTGTCACATATCGAGCACACTTTAAAGAATCCATCTGAAAAGGACCGGTTAAGAGCTGCAGAGCTTATTGGCAAACGATACAGTATGTTTACAGATAAAGTGCAGGCTGATGTAGTCCTTCCAGTCTTTGAAGGAGAGGATGACCTTGAAGAGTAGATTCAAGGAGAAACGAATCAACATAGCCAAAGTCGTAGGACGAGGATACAAGAAATTCTGGAACTTCAAAGGACGTTATAACGTGATCAAGGGTTCACGTGCTTCAAAGAAGTCAAAGACTACAGCATTACGCTGGATCTATTTGATGATGAAGTACGATAAATCGAACCTGCTTGTAATCCGTAAAACATACAGAACCCTGAAGGACTCGTGCTGGACAGACTTGAAATGGGCCACACGACGACTTGAGGTTGAGAATCTGTGGTCCTTTAAGGAATCACCTTTAGAAGCTACCTACCTTCCAACAGGACAGAAGATCCTTTTCAGAGGACTGGATGATCCGTTGAAGGTTACCTCTATCACAGTAGACTATGGCTACCTGTGCTGGGCTTGGCTGGAAGAAGCCTTTGAAGTCAATTCAGAGGCAGACTTTGATACCCTAGATGAATCCATTCGTGGTGAGCTTCCACCAAACTTATGGAAACAATGGGTAATCAGTTTCAACCCCTGGAACGAGAGACACTGGTTAAAAAAGAAGTTTTTCGATGTCTCGAATCCGGATATCCTGGCACAGACTACGAACTACACTTGTAACGAATGGCTTGATGAAGCGGATAAACGCTTATTCGAAAATATGAAGATCAACAATCCACGACGATACAATGTCGCAGGATTAGGGAACTGGGGAATCACTGAAGGGCTTGTTTATGACAATGTTCACATTGATTACCGGTTTGAACTGACCGACATGGTCAAGTATAAAACAGTATGCGGTATGGACTTTGGTTACACGAATGATCCTACTGCATTTTTTATTGGATTCCTGGATGAGAAAAACAAGGCTTTGTACATCTGGGATGAATTGTATGAAAAGGGACTGACCAATCGAATGATATATGACCGTCTCGTGTCAATGGGATACGGTAAAGAATCTATTGTCTGTGATTCGGCAGAACCTAAGTCAATTGCAGAATTGAGAGGCTATGGCTTGAGAGCAAAAGCCGCTGTTAAGGGTAAGGACTCAATATCACATGGTATTCAGTACATCCAGGGCTTAACGATTTATATACACCCTAGATGTGTGAATTTTACAACTGAGATTCAGAACTACACCTTTGACAAGGACAAGTTCGGAAATTCAATCAACCAGCCAATCGACGACTTTAACCACTTGATGGATGCTATGCGTTATGCACTTGAGAAATACGCAATGGGTAGAGTTACTATCAAGACTTTTAAATAGAAAGCGAGGTACCTATGAGTCAAGTTAAAAATAAGCCTTTTGTATTACCTGATCCACTGGTAATCGATGAAGCTATGGTGGCCAATGGTGTGTCTATGAACATTGTAAAGGCCTATATTGAAAAGCATGCAAAGCGAATTAGACGCTATTCTTATTTAGAGAATCTGTATAAAGGCTTTCACAATATCTATCAGCAACCCGAAAAGGAATCCTGGAAGCCGGATAACCGACTTGTGGCCAACTTCCCTCGATATATTACGGATACCTTCATGGGCTATGCCTATGGTAACCCGATTAAGAAAGCACATGAAGACGAAGCCATTAACGAGGCCTTGAAAAACTTTGATCGTGATAATGAAATCACTGACCATGACTTCGAGCTTTTCAAGAATGTGTGTATCTATGGTCATGCCTTTGAATACCTTTATCAGGATGAAGAACGACGAACGAAGATGACTGTTGTAAAGCCTAATGAAATGTTCGTGGTCTACGATGATACGGTTAAGCACAGAGCCTTGTTTGCAGTGCGATATGGATATCATGATACCGATGGTGATTTATCGACTAAAGACAGATGGGGAAATCTGTATGGTGAAATCTTGACTAGAAACAGTATCGAGCGATTCGAAAAGGGTGTGAAGGTACCAGGTGAAGTTTATGAGAACCCATACGGATACATTCCTGTAGTCGAATACAAGATGAATGAGGAACGTATCGGTTTATATGAGCCAATCACAGGATTAACTGAAGAATACAACCATACAATCAGTGAGAAAGCCAACGATGTGGATGCCTTTGCAGAAGCCTATTTAGCTATTCTAGGTGCCGAAGTCGATGAAGACGGCGTACAGAGAATTCGTGATGACCGAGTAATCAACATCTATGGTACAGATGATGCCAAGGATATCCTGGTACAGTTTTTAACCAAGCCAACGGCAGATGCAACCCAAGAGAACTTGTTACAGCGTCTTGAACGTTTGATCTATCAGATCTCGATGGTAGCGAATATCTCGGATGAGAACTATGGTCAGTCTACCTCAGGTGTAGCCTTAGCCTACAAAACACAGGCTATGAGTAACCTGGCACTTGGCTTTGATCGTAAGATTGAGAAATCAATGCGAAAGAGATATAAAATCTTCTGTTCATTGAACACAAACGTTTCAGATAAAGATGCCTGGATGGACATTGATATCAAGATGTCTAGAAACCTTCCTAAGAACCGACAGGAAGAAACACAGACCGCTCGAGATGCAGAAGGTATCGTATCAAAAGAAACACAGTTGTCTTTATTATCTTATGTTCCGGATCCTAAGGAAGAACTGGATCGAATTGAAAAAGAAAATGAAGAACAGATGCAAAACCGTGCTGATTCCTTTGATCCAAAAGATTTGCTAATTGATGAGGACGAAGAGGATGAGCAAAAGCAGTAACTACTGGAGAAAGCGAGAGCGTGAATGGAAGAAAGCGGATTTAAAAGATGAAGCCGAGTACATTCAGGAGATCCAGGACATTTACAGTACGATGCTTACCCAGATCAACAAAGAGATTGAGTCCTTCTTCGTTCGATATTCAAACAAAGAGGGTATGTCGATGGCCGAAGCTAAGCGCAAGGCCTCTGATATCGACATAAAGGAATACGAGAAAAAAGCTAAGAAGTACGTAAAAGAAAAAGACTTCTCAAAAGAAGCCAATGAACAGATGAGACTTTACAATCTGGCCATGAAGGTCAACCGACTTGAACTCTTAAAAGCAAACATAGGATTAGAGCTTACCGCTGGCAGTGATGAACTTGTTTCCTTCACAAAGGAAAAATTAGAAGGTGCTGCACTTGAACAGATTCAACGAAACGCAGGAATCCTAGGTGATACGATTATTGATAATGCTAAAACTGCAAAGACAATCGCAAACTCAAGTTTTAAAAATGCTACATTTTCAGAACGAATCTGGTCACAACAGGACCTATTGAAAAATGACCTTTACGGAATACTTTCAAAAGCTTTGATTCAGGGCAGAAACCCTAGAGAATTTATTCCTAAGGTACGAAAGAGCTTCGATGTAACACGGTATCAGGCCGAGCGTTTATTGCGTACAGAGCTAACTAGAGTACGTATACAGGCCCAGGCCGAGTCCTACGAAGCAAACGGAATCGATGAATATGAATATGTTGCATGCGGCTTAAAAGATGTATGCCCCATTTGTAAGGTACTTGATAAGCAGATTTTCAAGCTAAAAGACATGGAGCCAGGAGAAAATGCACCTCCAATGCATCCAAATTGTCACTGCAGTACAGCACCTCATTCAGATAGAAAAGTGTATGAGCAGTGGCTAGACGGATTAGCAAATGGAGAACACAGTTTAAGGTTTGACGAGTGGAAAGAAAAACAGGCTTTGCATGAAAATAAAAAAGGACCAATCACAGTAATAACCGAATCTGCTATAAATAGGGTCCCACTTATGAAGCTTACTAGACTTACTGAAAAAGAGGCTAAAAAATTACAAGCGATTCACAAGCGATTATTGGAAGAATCTAGAGTTCACAACCAATCAAATGAAGTAGGGTATAAAATGACTCCTGACTTTAAGCCAAAAGAAACAAAATATGGTTCTGATGATAAATTGATCTTTTCAAGTGTAAGTATTTCACCTAAGACTTATGTAGCGCACAATCATCCAAGAAATAATAGTTATTCTATAAATGACTTGCTTTTTTTCTATGAGAATGAGGACGTTCAGCTATTAACTATTGTAAAAAATAATGGTAATATAGAATTACTAGATAAGGCAAACTTTGATAAGGGTAAATTTAAAACCCTAGTACGACGAAATATAAAAAAATATACTTCTAATAAAGGTGAAATTGACTATGATAAAGTAATTAGTCAAACTCTAAAAGAAGCATCTAAGAAAGGACTGATAGAATGGATGAAAAGCTAAATACTAACGTGTTAGATGGGTCTGAAGAAGAACAAGAGAGACAATTGAAATTGTGGCTGGGATTATCACCGGATCAGTCATTTGCGGATTTGCCTGATATTCCAGAAAATCTTGAAGAGAATGAAAACTAGGTAAAGAAAGATATGGTAATAAAAATGGCTAGTAACGATATGCAGGTATTGATGTACAAGATTTTAAAGTATTTATATGAATGTATGAAACTTGGTAAAGAAGCAAGGCTAGAAGACTTTTCTTATAGCTCGGAACTGTTTGATGTTCCTAAAAGCTATTGGTTGGAAGTTATTTCCACATTAGTAACCCACGGCTACATCAAAGGGTTTAAGATATATGAAAACAAGTATAAAGACGTTAAATTCTATGTCGAAACAAATCCACCTTTCAAGATTACCTATGAAGGTGTTATCTTTTTGGAAGAAAACAGTGGTATGAAAAAAGCTTCCGAATTTGTAAAAGATTCTTTTAACGTTGTGCTATCTTCTTTGCTAGGTGTTATTCTGTAGAAAAAGGAGATATATCATGGCAAGAGATGATTATTTTGTAATTGTATATCAGGTGCTTAAATATCTGTATGATTGTCTGAAAAAAGGCGAAAAACCAGAACGTTCCTTTTTGACGGCATCTCAATATTCGTTACCAGAGCCATATTGGGAGTACATTATTGCAGCTCTGTTAAGAGATGGCTATATTGTTGGAATTGATCCAGAAAATACAAAAGATGGTATTTGCTGGGGAGATTTAACCAAGGCTTTAATTACTCCAAAAGGTATTGAATACCTATTTGAAAATTCTATGCTTCAAAAAGTAAAGAAAACCCTGAAGGATGTAAAAGACATTATTCCAGGATTTTAAAAAATTGGGTCACTCAAACGAGTGGCCTTTTCTAATACCAAAATGAAACAGGTGATACCATGTGATCAATATAAAAATTAAACAGACAGAACGTGATTGCCTGATTGAAATGCATGGCCATGCGGGCTACGCTCCAAGAGGAAGAGATATCGTCTGCAGTGCTATCTCAGTCCTTTTCCTGACATTGGCCAATTCAATCGACGAAACATCCGATGCTATTTGCAGATATTACGATGAGCCTGATGAAGATAGCAAGACGTTGTATATCTCGGAATTAGACCTTGCTGGAGAACTAGCGCTAAGTTTCTTCAGAATAGGCTGCAAAGGCACAGAAGAAGCGTATCCGGAATACGTGGAACTGAGAGATGTGTAATCACAGATATGAGGAGCGTATTGAAAAAAGATATTATGATCGGAATTTAGAGTGCATCGTTGAAGTACGTAGTCAACGGTGCATTTTTTGTGGCCGATCAAGGCAGTACAAGGTGTATATCGCATCTCGTAGACTGCCAAAGTTTTAGAGGTCCAAACTTTGAAGACCTAAAAAGCTCATGGCGAGGGACATAACCTCATTAAAAAGAAGGAGATCAAGAAAATGAAAACATTAAATTTTGCTTTAAAATACCCATTCAACTTGCAATTGTTTGCAGAACCTGAAGTGGATCCAGCAGCTGAGGATACACAAGAAACTGATCCAGAAGAAACTGGATCAAAAGAAGAACAGGGAAAAACTGCTAAAACATATACCCAGGAAGAATTGGATAACATCATTCGTAAAAGAGTTAAACGTGCAGAGGACAAGGCTCGTAAGGAAGCAGAAGAAGCTGCAGCCACACAGATTGAGAACGCTAGAACCGAAGCAGAAAAGCTAGCTCGAATGAATGAAGAGCAGAAAAGACAGTACGAAGAAGAGAAGAAAGCCAAAGAAATGGATGACTTGCGTGCCGAAAATGAGCGTTTGAAAAAAGCTCAGGAACACGCTGATCTATCTAGACAAGCGGCCGATATGTTGCAGTCTGATCACAGTATCACTGCTACACAGGACATTCTAGACTTCGTAGTTGGTGATGATGCAGATACTACAAAGAGCCGTATCGATAAATTTGTAGCAATCATCAAAGCCGACAGAAAAGCCGTTGAAGCAGAGAGAGCTACTGGAAAAACACCAAAGTCTTTTAACAACGGAAAAAATGAACTATCAGAGTTCGAAAAACGATTGAAAAAATACAAGAAATAAGGAGATTAAGAACTATGAACAAAGCATTATTTGCAAAAGCAAACCCATTTAATTTACAAATGTTCGCAGATGGATCAACAGCAGCACGTCGTTATGAATTAGAGTTTAAAGAATTGATTCAAGCCGTATTCGGTTTACAAGCATACTTCAGAGACATGTTCGTTGGTGACTTGGAAGCCTTAGATGGAGTCAAAGAGTCAGAAACTGCATTTACAGTAAAAACTTCAGATATTCCAGTCGTAGTCAATAAATATAACAAAGATAAAGATGTAGCCTTTGGAAAAGGTACAGGTAACTCTTCACGATTTGGAGAACGTACAGAAATCACGTATGTAGATGAAGATGTACCATATACTCACGAATGGGCATTCCACGAAGGAATCGATTACCACAAAGTAAATAACGATGTTGAAAGTGCTGTATATGACCGATTAGAATTGCAGGCCATTGCAAAAATTGAATTGTTTAACGCTTGGCATGGTGACTACATTACTGAGAATGCAGGAAAACAAGTTAAGATTACTACATTGAATGAAGCTTCAGTAATCAAAGCCTTCAATGATTTGAATAAATACTTTACGGATATCGGCGCTCGTGGAACACGTAAAGCTAAAGTATGTCCAGATGTATATGCAATCATCCAAGACTGTACTTTAACTACTTCAAGCAAGAAATCATCAGTAAATATCGATAACGGTGATGTATTACGCTTTAAAGGATTCGATATCGAAGAAGTGCCTACTCAACTTTTCGCAGAAAATGAATATATCAAAGCCTACATTGCTGGTATCGGTAAATGCTTCACAGGTATCAACACTGCTCGTACTATCGAATCAGAAGATTTCGATGGCTTAGCATTGCAAGGTGCTGGTAAAGCCGGTGAATACGTTCCAGAAGTAAACAAGAAGGCTATCGCAGTCGTTAACTCAGATGCAACTTTAGGAAGCTTAACAGTTAGCTCTGCAGAAGGTACTGCCGCTGGTATGACTAAGATTACTGTTTCAGGAAAATTAGCACAGGGTCACTCATATAAATACAAATTAGATTCTAAAGAAACAACAGTTGAATTAGGTCAAAATGTACGTGGATGGTCTGCATGGGATGGTAAGTCTGAAATCAAAGCAACTGCTGCTCAGACAATCACTGTAGTCGATGTAGATGCTGCATACTGTGCAACTGCTAAAGGTTCTACGGCAGTAACTGTTAAAGCAGAATAAGGAGTAGAACATGTCAGTAATCGACAACGTAAAGATCCTTTTAGGTCGTGAAGGACAGGAAGATAAGCAGTTAGATGCTATTGTTGAACTGACACAGAGTCGTCTTAAAACTCTCTTAGGCTCTAAGACGGTTCCTGAAGAACTTGAGTATATCGTAACTGAAGTATCTGTATCTCGATTCAATCGTATTGGCTCAGAAGGACTTTCTGGTCATGCGGTTGAAGGCGAGACAATGAACTTCAAGGATAATGATTTCAAGGCTTTTGAGGACGATATAGAAGCCTGGAGAAGTGCCAACAAAGAACAAAAGATAGGAAAGGTCAGATTCATATGAGATATGACACTCCTATCTTTTTTCAACATATTGTTCGTGGTGACTACAATGCCGAGACTGGTAACTATGACAATGAAGTAGTTACAGAAGACAAGGTATATGCCTCTGTAATGGACACAAAAGCAGAGATGATCATGCAAATCTACGGAAAACTTAGACAGGGATCTCTGACAGTCCATATTCAGAATTCATATAACTACTCTTTCGACTTCATTCGCATTGGATCCAGAAAGTACAAAGTCGATTACAGAAGAAAATTAAGAGTAAAAGAAACTTTTATTCTTTCAGAGGTTCAGTAATGGCCACGGTAAAGATTAAAGGCTTGAAGCGACTTCAGAAATCACTAAAGGACAATGCGACTCTTTCAGATGTCAAGACTGTAGTAAAACAGAATGGTATCGAGATGCAGGCTAAAATGGTACGTAATGCCGTGTTTGACAGAGGCTACTCTACAGGAGCTACTAAGCAGAGTATCAGAGGCCAGTCAATCAACGGAGGCCTTGCATACAAAGCAGGTCCTGGAACATATTACAGTCCTTATGTCGAGTATGGTACACGTTTTATGAGTGCTCAGCCTTTTGTCAGACCTGCCTATAACGACCAGAAAGTTATTTTCGAGAGAGATCTCAAGAAACTAGTAAAGTAGGTGAATATAAATGGATGCACAACAGGAACTGTTCAGCACTTTACTGGTACAGTTAAAAGAAGAATTTAAAGAAAAAGGGATAGGTGTTTACGATGGATTTATGCCACCAGAAGGAACAGCCTACCCTTTTGTTTATCTAGCAGACAGTCAGTTTGTTGATTCTTACGACAATAAAACTATGATTCGAGGTAGTGTATACCAAACTATTCATTTATGGCATAACAATTGTCGAGAACGTGGTACAGTATCCGATCTGCTAAAGCAGATCAAGGACCTGTCACGTAGAATTCAAAAAACGAAGAACTACTGCTGGAGAATCAGACATATAGAACAACGTATATTGTCTGACAATACAACCAGTGTGCCATTAATGCATGGTGTCCTGGAACTTGAATATGAAATAACAGGAGGAACAAGAAATGCTTAAATTTGATTTACAGCTTTTCGCAGATGCCGTATTAGAAACAGTACAAGGCAGCGATATTGTATATATGTATCGATTATTAGAAAAAGCATCTAGTCAAGCTGCAAAAGGCTTAGCCTTTACAACAGAAAATGAAGAGTCAATGTCCGCAGATTCAGATACTACAGAAACCAAAGATGGTGTTGTAGCCAAAACAGGAAGCGTGTCTATTGAAATTACTGCATCTTCAATTCTATCAAAGGGAGACACTTTGATTGATGATTTGACAAGTGCTTTGAAAAATCGTAAAAAAGTAGAACTATGGAAGATCAATATGAAAGAGCCAGAGACCTCAGGCGCTGGAAATAAGTATAAAGCAACTTATTATCATGCCTATTTGACTGAAAAGACTGAAACTTCTGCATCTGATGATTTAGCACAATTGGAATTGACATTCCAGGTAGAAGGAAAAGGTGCAGATGGATATGCAACAGTTACCGCCGAGCAGAAAGCTTTAATTGAGTATGCATTCCAGGATACAACTCAAGCAGATGCAAAATAGTTAACACAAATACAGAGGACGTACTGATATAGCACGTCCTTTTTACTTATTAAAGAAAAGGAGACTTAAAAATGAAACCATTACAACTTGAAATTAACGGAACCTTATATGACTTTACCGCAGACTTTGCCTTTTTACGTGAAATCAACAGGGGCGTAAAAGTCAGTGTTGATGAGAACGTGAAAAAAGATGTCGGATTATCATATCAAGTATCTTTTATGCTTGCTGGTGATATGGAGGCTCTTGTAACTGTATTAATGGCTATGAACGCCGGACAAAAGCCAAGAGTAAAGAAAGAGGATCTAGAAAAATATATCGTTGATGTAGAAGATATTGAAGCTCTAGTAGATAGCGTGCTTGATTTTTTATCTACTGCGAATGTATCTCATACAATCGTAAGCAAAATGCTATTGGAGGTAGGATACATTCCGATGAAGAACAGAGCACCTCAGGAAGCGTAGAAAAGGTTGATTTCAACGAACAGTATGAACAGATAGCGATTAACTGCTTTCGTTACTTTAACTTTAAGAGCCTAAGTGAAGTTGATGCACTTACACCTAAGGAATATCGATTGAAGATTAAAGCACTCGAATATGCAGAAGTAGATCAGCTTTATCATTTACACCTTCAAGCCTATTTAAATATGACTGCCCAGGCCAAGAAAAAGTCAGGCAATAAGATTAAAGAAGTATTTGATACCTTTCAGAAATTTTTTGATTATGATGCGGCTCTTGAAAGGTTATGTAGTGAAAAGAATACAAAGAAAAAGTCCATACTGGAACGCGTAAGCGAATTTATGAAAAATAAAGAAGAAAAGGAGAACTAGACGAACATAAGGAGGTACACATATGGCAGAAAGCTATAGCGTTGAAGCCATACTATCGGCTACCGATAAAAACATGTCGTCCACGTTCAAAAAGGCCTTGGGAGTATGTAATTCCTTTGGATCTCAAGTCAAGTCTATTGTAGCCGGTGTAGGTGTAACAAAGGCCTTAGGTGCCGCTATGAACACAGTAACTACCTCATTAGATGGAGCTATCACTAGATTTGATACATTACACAGTTATCCAAAAGTAATGAACTCTTTAGGCTTTTCAACAGATGCCGCCAAAGCTTCTGTATCAAAATTAAATGCCTCTGTGCAGGGGTTGCCTACTTCCTTATCCGATATTGTTAGAAGTGCACAGTCTTTGACCTCTGTAACCGGAAACATGGACAAGGCTACCGATACTGCTATAGCTTTGAACCACGCCTTACTGGCCTCAAGTGCTTCTACTGCCGATGTTAGTCGTGCTCAACAACAGTATTCTCAGATGCTAGCCACTGGAAAGCCGGATATGCAGTCCTGGAGAACTCTTCAGGAAACCATGGCACCGGCCTTGTCTAAAACAGCTAAAAAGCTAGGTATCGTTTCAGGTAACACAAATGAGCTGTATGCGGCTATGAAAAGCGGACAGATTACATTTGATCAGTTCAATGCAGCTTTGATTGAGTGTGATACAGAGGCCGGAGGTTTTGCCGAGACTGCCTTAAGTGCATCTAAAACAATTCGAACAGGTTTTACCAATATAAAGTCTGCCGTAGAGAACGTTGAAATGCGTATCATCAGTGCCTTTAATAACATTCTAGACAGTCAGGGATTTGGAAGCTTTGTAGATATCCTGGATAAGGTTAAATCATCTATATACAGTCTTTCGGGAGCCTTTATGGAGACTAAGGACGGTATCGATTATACATTTAAGCCTGCTATCCTACAGGACTTTATGAGTGCAATCAACACTATGAAGACAAAAGTAAGAAGTGCACTGAATGCGTTTAAGGATACAGGGGCCATTCAAGAAGCTCAGAAGGCCTTGAATAAATTTGGGCAGGCCTTTAATAAAATAGGGGATGCCTTGGCAAACTCTATGCTTTTAGAAACTATTGCGAATATCTTTGGCCAGATTGTAGGTACTGCCTCTTACTTTGCAGGAGAAATCGCAAGTCAGTTTTCAAGTCTGATTGATATCAATGGAATCTCTAATACTTGTAATCAGGTAAAACAGGTTTTCTCTGATATGGCAGGAGCCCTGAAAGGTGCCTGGGAGAAATTCAGAGATACTGGAGCTATACAGGCTTGTGCATCTGCCTTAAGTGCTGTTAAGGACGCAGTACTTCATGTAGTGGATGCCTGCGCTCAAAGCAGTGTGATTGAAAGCTTGGCAGATGCTTTCGGCAAGATTGTAAAGAAAGTGGCAGAAGCTATTGAAAAAATAGCCGAATTTGTTAGCTCTTTAGATCCAGGAACTATTCAGACTGCCTTTAAGGCTGTTACTGGATTATTCCTAGCCTTTAAAGGGTACAAGGCAATACAAAGTGGAGTATCTCATTTAAAGAGCTTTGGAAGTGCAGCTAAGAATGCTGGCGCTAATGCTAAAGATGCTGTTAGCAATGTAAAGAATCTTATAAGTGCTATCAAGGAATCCGCAAGTACAAAGAGCCTAGATCCATTGAAAAATCTCTTCAAAAAGAAAAAAGATGATTCAGATGAATCTGGGGGCAGTGTTCCAAATACAGGCGGAATTGACAAGATCAAGGCCAAGTATGAAGGCATCGCTAAAGTGGTTGAATCTGTTGGCAATACGATCAAGACAGGTATTGAAGGTATTGGAACGGCTATTTCAGGCATTCTTGACAGTATCACTCAAGGAATTTCCTTAGTAATTGAAACTCTAGGAACCGCTATCTCAGGTATCGTGACATCCTTAGGCAGTGCTATCTCAACAGCAGCACAAGGTATTGGTACCGGTATTGCGACTATCTTCAGAGGATTAGGCGAGGCCTTGGCTATGATTCCACCAACAACATGGTTAGGTATTGCTGCGGCCGCTCTTGCAGTTGGTGCCGCGTTTGCCTTAGCAGGTTCACAGGGTGAAGGATTGCAGATGATTCTGAACGGTGTAGCTACTGTTGTGACTGCGTTAGGACCAGTGATTCAGACAGTCTTTGAAGGTATCTGTAGCACAATAGAGTCATTTGGAAGCATTATTGCAACGGTATTCAATGGAATATCAGGAGTTATTACTGCATTTGGAGAAGCAGTCTCAGGAGTACTACAGTCTGTATCGGGTGTTATTGATTCTATTGGTACGGCTGCTTTGAATGCAGGTAAAGGGTTCAAGGAATTAGCTAAAGGTATTCAGATTATTACAGGATTAAATCTATTGGATATGGGAGCTAGCTTAGCGGCAGTTGCGGCCGGTATAGGAGCTATATCTGCAGCTTCTGTTGGAATTGGTAGTGCGGGTACTCAGATGATGGCCCTTGTAGCTGCTATCGGTATGGTAGGTACTACATTTGCCAGTACATCGGCTACAGTGACAGCCTCGTTGAATAGTATTATCAGTGCAATGTCTGCAGCTGAAGCTAGGGCTTCGACTTCAGGAACTGCAATGGGTACTAAGTTTACATCAGGACTTAAAGGAGGCTTATCAAAAGGCGTGTCTGTTGCAAGATCGTCATGCAATAACATTATCAGCGCATTCAATGCGTGTCAGTCAAGAGCACAATATTGTGGCCAGATGATTGGTCAAGGACTTGCAAACGGCTTAAGAGCAAGCGAAGGTTCAGTCAGAGCGGCGGCCGCAAGTTTGGCAGCTGCAGCAGATGCGGCAATTCAGGCCAAGGCTAAGATTGGATCACCTTCTAAAGTTCAGTATAAGAATGGTATATGGTGGGCCCAAGGTCTAGTCAATGGTATGAAGGCTATGAAGGCAAAAGTCAAAGAAGTTGCTTCAGACATCTTGTATATGCCAAACATGCTACAACCTAACTTATCTTATTCAGGAATAACGACATCCTTGAATAGTGACTATATGTACTCAATGAGCGGTGAATACATCATTGAGGTGCCTTTAGAAATAGATGGTCGTGAAATGGCGAGAGCAACTGCTAAGTATGACCAGGCAGAACTTGCTAGATCACAGAAATTTAATAAAACATTGAGAGGTGTTAAATAATGCTCTATAACTTTGTGGACACAATAGACACAAAACCTCAGGCCGGTGTAGATTTGCCGGCCGAGGCAATGTGCTATGATGGTGTTTTTATTGAAAACGAAATAAAAGGCTATCGAACACTCTCAGTGAGTGGTAGAGAGCTGTTAGGATCTGAAGTTCTTGAGACCGAGGTTGATGGAATGGATGGAACTATATATAACTCTAAAAGACTTAAGCCTAGAACCATAACAGTAAAGTACCTGCTACAAGCAGATAGCAATTATGACTACAGACAGGCTTATAACAAACTGAACTCTTTGCTCAATAAAGAACAGGTTCAGGTTATTTTCAATGACGAATTAGATAAGTACTTTATTGGTACCAAGTTATCAAACACAGAAGTTGATGCAGGCTCTAATTGTGTTATTGGAGAAATTGAAATTTATTGTTCAGATCCAAGAAAATACAGTACAGTGCTGAAGGAGTTTACAACGTCTTCAGGATCTTTAACTGTAAAGAACGAAGGAACTTTACCTGCAATTGTTGACTATCAGATTAACTGTACTGCAGAAACAGGGTACGTTGGAATAGTATCAACTGAAGGTGTAATGCAATACGGTAAAATCGAAGAATTGGATGGGGAAACCTATAAACAGAATGAACACCTTGCTTCCTTAGACAGCTTTTTTAACTGTAAGGATGATACAAGTGGTACGGATGTTATGCATCCACAATATGGCGCAAATGGTGCCTTATTTGCTCATACATGGTTTAATAATAGATTCTTAGGTTTTGGTAGTACAGGAAATAAAAAAGGCTCTGCTAATGGTGGCCTAAGAACTCTTGTATTGCCAGCTGATTCTAACGGCGATTCAAGTGGATCTAAAAATTTTTACTGTTATTTTCACCTATTATTCTATGCAGGACTAATGGGCCAAACAGGAGAGATGTGTATCAACTTCTTAACAGCAGACAATAAACTTATCTGTGGTTGCAACTGGTATAAGACGGATGCAATCGGTAATACAGCTCATTATGAAATATGGGCTAATGGTAAAGTGTTAAAGAATTGGAGCTATACGACATCTCACCTGCATACTCAGAACCCATGGTACTGGGACTGGGGACATTGTGACATCTTAAAGGAAGGCGCAAATATACGTTTCTTCTACTGGGGTGGTTATTATAATTACACGATTCCGGAAATCGCAGATATGAAATGTACGAAGATACAGGTTGCTGTTAAGCAGTGGGGAAACCGAGCTGGAAACCAATTGATGAGTATGATGGGATTTAATGTGATCAACTTCTATAAACAGCATGTCAGTAAATGGAGAGATGTTCCTAACAGATACCCAGCAGGCACAGTAATCAATATCGATGGAGAGACATCGCATATATATGTAAACGGAATGGACAGGCCAGGTGATGAAGTTGTAGGAACTCAGTATTTTAAAGTTCCTCCAGGAGAAACAGATATTAAATTTCATGTTTCTGATTTTTGCAGGAAACAACCTGATGTGACTGTTCGTATTCGGGAGGCCTGGTTATGACAGTATTACAAAAAGTCAGAATCGCAGTATTGGATCCCTACGGTACAGTACTTGCACATTTGGATAATGATGTTGATAAGGCGATGCCATACTGGAGCGATACATTACACACGTATTTAAGTGGATCTGCATATACTTTTGGCTTTAAGACACTCACAGCGCATGAAGATGCTAAATATCTTGTTGAAGGAAATAAGTTGTCTTTCAAGTACAAGAATAAAGGGTATCACTTGACGATTATGAATGTTGAAAAATCAAGAAAGACTGTAATGGTCGAAGCATATGGACTTAGCTTAGAGCTTACGAACGAACAGATCGATGCCTATAAGTCGCCAAGGGCCATGAGCTTTGTTGAGTATATTAAGGCCTGGGGCTTTGAGCGCTCCTTTACAGTTCGAATCAATGAGGTATCTAATAAGTCAATTAGTCATGATTGGGAGGGTACGGCCACTGTTTTGAGCCGCCTCTATTCATTGGCCAATGTTTTTGATGCAGAACTTGAGTTCATTACAGAATTGAACGATGACTATTCATTAAAGGGCGTAACTCTGAACGTTTATCGTAAACATTCAGATTCGTATCAAGGCCTTGGATCAAATCGTGCAGGAACTATTTTAAGATACCCTAATGACATCCATTCAATTGTAAAGACCAGTGATATCACTGAGCTTTATACAGGTATTCGGCCAACTGGTACCGATGGACTTCAATTAAATTCTTTGAACGGTAAAAAAGAATACGACGCAAATGGCAATGTTGAGTACATGGTCAGTGGTAATAATCTTCTAGCACCTCAAGCTAGGGACCGGTTTCCATCGACTCTTTTAACGGATCACAGTAATGATATGTATGCCGTAGAGATATGGTCCTACGAAACAAAGAATGTGAATACTTTATATGGCCAGGCACTAGCTGAGTTAAAGAAGCATGTTAACCCTATTGTCACATATGATGTAGATGCCTACATTGATGCAAATATAGGAGATACATTTACGATTGAGGATACCGAATATGCGCCGGTTATGTATCTGCAGGCTCGAATCGTAGAGCAGGAGATCAGTTTTACTGATCGAGACAGATGCAAGACAACTTTTGATAACTTCACAGAGGTGGCTTCAGGAGTTTCAAATGAATTGATTGACGAAATGAACCGACTGATTGAAAAGAACAAGACATATCAGTTAGTTGTCAGTAGTTCAAACGGCACAGTTTTAAATGAAGATACAGAACGTACAGTTCTTGTAGCTCTTGTAAAAGACAACGGCAAAGATGTTACAGATCAATTCAAAATAAACTGGTATCTAGATGGAGAACTTGTGTCAACAGCTAACTCAATCAACGTTGAGAAATCAAGCTTAAATCCAAGTTTGACATACCATGTTGAAGCGGTTAACGATAAAGGCGTTGTGAAAGCTAGCTATGAGCTAACAGTAACCAAAGTACAGAATGGTACCAGTGTCTATATTAGAGAGACAATCGTCACATATGCAGTCACAGATACATCTCAGACAAGGCCGGTAAAAGGTTGGCAGACTGAGTTCCCGGTAGTTCCTTTAGGAAAATATCTATGGGTCTGTACCCAGGTCTTCTATAGTGATGGATCCAGTACAGAAACCTATTCTGTTTCGCACAATGGCACCAACGGAACGAATGGTAAGGACGGAAAAGATGGGGTTGCGGGAGAAGCTGCTTTAAGTTTTAAACTGTTATCTTCGCAAGGTCAGATTTTCAAGAACAAGTCCATAAAAACAATTTTGACTCTTGAAGTCAGAAGAGGATCTAAAAAACTGACAAGTTCTGAAGTAAAGAGTCTGGGAGCTATTCAGTGGTTTAAAAATAACACTCGGCAGACTGGGTCAGATCTAACTTTAAGTGTTTCAGAATCAGATTCAGTATTAAATACAAACTATTCAGTACAAGTTATTAATTCTAAAAATGAAATACTAGGCAGCGATACGATATCTTTAGCTTCCGTTACGGATATCCAAGGAATCTATCGCTTTTATCATTTAGGCCCGGATAAACCAGGAGTACCAGTTGCATATCCTCCATCAGATACGGTATGGAGTCGTACTGAGCCTGAGTACACTTTAGGAAATACGGACAACCTTTACTATGTAGACTGTACCGTTTTTGTCAATCTTTCATTTAGCTATGGTCTTGTACAGTTATCCAGCGATTATGAGGCATCTAAAAAAGTGTATGCAGATGCACTTGCACGTATTGATAACGCAGTAAAGATTACAGACTCACAGATCAGCAAAGAAAAGGATGCGCTTCGAACTGAGATATGGGAAAAATACTATGATAAAGAAAGCCTAGACTCTCAGTTTGGTGAAATCTCAACTAAGTTAGAACAGACAAAAAATTCGTTCAACTTTGAGTTTACCAATTTTAAAGCGGATATTGATTCTTCGATAAAACAGAATAATGTGTCCTTTAATGAGATTCATAAATATATTCGATTTATCGATGGAAATATTTACATTGGAGTCGAAGGTAACCCTATTCAATTGATTGAAAAGAATGACAGAATTTCGTTTGTACAGGCAGGTTCTGAAGTAGCTTACTTTTCAAACAACAAAGTGTATGTAAACGATGGACAGTTTAACAATACCTTAAGAATCGGTAACTTTGAATTCAGTCCAAGGCCTAACGGCTCTCTAGAGTTTAAGAAATGGAGTGGTAACTAATGTCAAGCACTACAAAGGAAATAAACATACCTGTATGGTATACATATGGCCCTGGCTGGACAGTATCCAGTCAAGGGTGGTGCAAGATTACTGTAACCCGTAACTATGGGGACACATATGCTACGGTTACTCCATACTGGGGCTATTGTTCTCCTGGTGGAGCTTATGCGTCTGTTGACTGTTATATAACTGCTGGAAGTGTTTCTCAGAAATCTGCTACATTTGGTGCAAGCACACACAGTGTTGGAGTTTGGTATTATGCCTCAGGAAATTCATTTAGGGTTCCTGTTGATGATGGTGCTGGTAACTTGAATATAAGCGTATACATGTATTTTAACGATGGAAATTCAGGCCGACAGTCATCTGTGCAATCGGCAAGCTTTGCATATGGTACACGTGGAGAAACTATACCTACACTTTCTAAATCTAGAGTAAACATAGGTGAAAACGTTTCAATCACTATGGAGCCATATAGCTCTGATTTTTCACATAAGCTGTATTACAGTCTAAATAATAAGGACCTAGTACATATAGATGATTTTGTAAAGGGAAAATCTACAACCATATGGACTTTACCTACTAGCCTTGCAGAATCTATTACCACTAGTACTGAAGGAACTGTTTATATTGTCTGTAAGACATACAATGGTAATACCCAAGTCGGTGGTGATAAGAGTGTTGGCTTAACTGCTGTTATACCAGATAGCTATGTGCCTAGTATATCAGACGTTTCAATAACTGAAATTACGGCGGGGTTAGCTGACAAATTTAAATGTTTTGTGCAGCATAAGTCTGCGTTAAAAATCAAGACGGATTGCTCAGGAGTGTCGGGATCTTCCATTAGTTCCTGTTCTGTATTGTTTGATGGAAACACCTATCAAGGATCGAGTGTAAGCACTGGAATAATTGACGTTTCAGGTAAATTGACAGTAGATATTACTGTTCGAGACTCAAGAGGGCGTAGTGCCTCATTAACTAAAACTGTTCAGATATATCCATATTCGAGTCCGGATCTACCTGGTTGCAAAGCCTATCGAGTGAACGAAGCACAGGAACTGACAGACGATGGAGAAAACGTGCTATTTAAATTTGCTTACAAGGTTTCGCCTGTAAACAATAAAAACACAGCCTCTTTTGAAATCCAGCAATATGAGGAATCAAGTAAATCATGGAAAAAATTGATTGATTATTCAGATTACGAAAAAGGTTCATACGATGTGACTGCGTCAGATCCATACGCAAATTGTGCCAAATATATTCCTGCTGTAGTGTATGACAAGAACAAAAGCTTTAAATTCAGGCTGGTCATTTCGGATTATTTTACTACGTATACTCGGGAGATCGAAGTTCCTGTTTCATATACCTTGATTGAGTTTGGGTCAAATGGGCACTCCTTATCTTTTGGTGGTCCATGCACAAATACAGATGAGCAGATAGATGTACACATGGACGTTGAATTTAGTGGTATTGTAAATTTCACTAATAACATTTATTCCAATGGACAGTTCTATGATAAAAGCATATGGGATGAGATATATCCTGTCGGTACAGTGATATTAACAACGAATACAAATGATATAGCTGTATGGTTTCCTCCATATTCTTTAGCTGGTTTTTGGCAATTAATAGGATCAACAAATATGTTTAGTGAAACTGTATATGCCTATAAGCGTATTGATTAGGAGGCTTTATGCAAATCAAAGAAATTGTACAAGGAGAAGCTTTTAACGAGGCTCTTATCATTAAAAATAAAGACGGAACTCTATTTGTCCCTTCCAGGGATGAAAGGGTTCTTTTTATGTTAGAAAGAAACGAGAAGAAAATATTGTCCTTTGCACTGGTAGATATGTGCATACAATTCAATACAGATTATCTGTTACCTGGAATCTATGACTACAAGATCCAGATTGAAAAAAGTGGTGATATCATCTTTTCTTCTCGTAATGCTTTAAAAATTAAAGGAAAGGAAAGGAGCTAGCAATGGAGTTAACTCTAAACGAAAATCTAAGTACACAGTCGCTTGAAAATGAAGACGAAGGTTTTGTAACGGTAGATCCAGATACACGTAAGTTGATATTTCCAAATGAAAACTTTTTTCTAGGTGTCAGTGGCGATCAGGATTCTAGATTGATTCATTTTAAATTTGTTGACAATGTCACGGACGCTATTAAGTTAAGCGAACAGGAAATCCAAATCAACTATTTAAATGCGAATCAGGAAAAGGGATACGATGTTGCACTTAATAAAAATGCGAAAGACGGATATTGCTACTTTGACTGGAAACCGTCATCAAAAGTGTTCCTGTATGCAGGTGATGTCAATTTCCTAGTCTGTGTACGTTCAAAGAATGAAGTAAGTGGATTTAAAAAGACAGACTGGAATACAGTCCGATCAACCCATACTGTTCCAGAAGGAATCGAACCTGATGAAGCTCATGTAGACGAACAAACAGATGAGACTATCACAAAGCTTTTGCTCAAAATAAATGAAGCAGTAACGGCATCAGCTAACAGTGAGAAAGCCGCTAAGATGTCTGCTGATCAAGCTAAAGCTAGTGCAAGTTCGGCTTCTGCTTCTGCTTCTTCTGCTTCTAACTCGGCTAAGAATGCAAGTAACTCGGCGGGAGCTTCGGCTACTAGTGCGACTAGTTCTAAGAATAGCGCAGATGCCTCAGCTGCATCCGCTGCCAAGGCCAAGGCTAGTGAGACTGCAGCTGCAAAGTCGCTTGAAGATTTTAAAAACAAAGAAGATATATATCAGAAGTTAGAGGCATTTAATAATTTAGGCCTTTATGTTGATGAAGGAGGATACCTATGTCAGAAATGAATAAAAGAATTGCCACAGAGGCTACGCTTCAACGTGTAGCCAGTGCCCTAGAAGCAGTGGTTCCAGGCTATGAAAAGTATTCTGCAGAGTACTTTGACAAACTTTTCTCGTCTATGAGAACCGGAAAGATCTACGGAACGAAAATCTGGAAGTTCGCTTCAAATCCAACCAGTGCTTGTGAAAAGACTAGAGATAACACTGGACTTGTTTGCCAACCCAGTACAGATACGGTTGAAGGTAAAGACGACTACGCAGACATTCCACTATTCCAATGGTATGAATGCAACTATAAAAGATATGATGACGGCTTTGCCTATCCTACAGCAATGTTAGGTGACGGAGCTTATCAGGAGACTGGATCTGTTGACTGTGGATCTTTACAGATGACTTTTTATTATAAAGAAATTGAAACGGAGGCTTATACAGAGTTATTGATTTCAGACTCGCCAAACCATGCTTTAGGGCTACAACCATGGTGTATGGCAAAGCGTGCAGATGGAACGGTGATGCCTTACTTTGTACAGTCACGTTTCTTTAGTGGAATTGCTTCTGATGGACTGTTGAGATCTCAGCCAGGCTTGAAACCTGCTAGAGACCAGTCTTATTCAAATATGATTACGAACTATCAGAAAAAGGGAAAAGGATACTGGGGCGCTGGATCAAACCGTATGACCTTTGCACAAATTTTCTTAGCTATCAAGCATGCACAAAAGAATGTGCAGAAAGTGTTTGGTGGGTGTACGAACTACAGTGTTCAGTTAAAGGCATCCGTGGAATCTGCAGATAAACATAAATACTTTCCTGTTAGTGTAGCCGACAAGGATAAAGTGAAAGTTGGATCCTGTGTATCTGTTGGTTATGCAGCGGCATCGAATCTAGATAGAAGTGTAAGCACGTTGCATGCATATGCAGATGACGTACTTGTAACAAAGGTAGAAAAAATAAATGACACAAATTACGGTGTCTACTTAGACTGTGAGGCCTTCGCGACAGCTCCTGTAAGTGGAAATTCAGTGTATTTAACGAGTATGCACTACAGAGCAGGGGCTACAGATGCTGTAATAGGTCATCACGATGGCTCACCTGTATCAAATACAGACTTTGCCCACCCATATCGTATCCAGGGAATCGAATATCACGTAGGTGGTTATCAGGTAGCCAGTGATACAGTAATGTTCTTCAATGCAGACAGTTCTAAGGATGTTTATTATGCACCAAGAGGGACAGATCACATTACAGATGAAACAAAAATAAAGAATACTTATAAGAAAGTAGGAACAATTCCAAATCCTGACAAGAACGGAGCTGACTTCTGGATTGGCGATGTAGCTCACTCAGAAGGTGTATGGTACCCTTCTGCAAAGGGATCAGGAGAAGCACAGGGAATTGGCGATATATGTTGGGCTGGTGGATCTCAAACAAGTGGATCTAGAGAATACCTAATGGGCGGTTCTCTCTGGAATTGCGGTGTTGCTGGTCTCTCTTGCCTGAGTTGCGGGAACGGCCTTTCGGATACCGGGTGGGGCTGTCTCGCGGCCGATTGATTTTGTTTCAATCGGGGGATTCTAAGGGGGCTCGCCCCCTTAGCCAAAGAATTGTAATCACACAGTAAATAAATATATAGGACTCATGGTAGGTGGTTCCCATGGACGGTAATCTCAGGAATAGCGGTAATGCTGGTCTCTCTTACCTGAATTGCAGGAACGGCCTTTCGAATACCAGGTGGAACTATCTCGCGGCATATTGCATAAAACAAATATTTAAACACTAAACCATGTTTCGCTCCTCTAGAAGGAGCCCTTTTTAAAGGCTAACGTTGACGAGGATTTCGTAACGTAAAATTTGTATTAAAGAAGCATAGGCTAGTAGGCAAAAGCAGAAAACCTATTTATACAGCAATCGGAGGTATGTTATGAAACGATTGTGTAAAGATGTTGATATTACGAATATTGATTTAATTCAAAAATCAGTATACAAATGCCTTAAAGGCAAAAGTAAAGACAGATATGATATAAGACGTATCTTTGAACAGTATGGAAATATCGAGAATATCAGTCTTGCTTTACAAAATGAATTGTTAAATAGAAATTTAGAACTGTTACCAATATGGTACAAGAATAAGTATGACTCAGGATCGCAGAAGATGAGAACAATAGGAATACAGGATATCAAGCAACAAATGTACGACTATATTGCAGTAGAAGGCCTGAAAGAATTGATCAAAAGAATTGGAACCTATCAATGTGCAAGTATACCTAAACGAGGGCAATTGTACGGTGCCTATGCTATTCAAAGATGGCTCAGAAAGAAAGTAAATGGAAAATATGAAGTTCAATATGCATGTAAATTTGATATCCGTAAATACTATGAGTCTATACCACGTGAAAAACTGATGGCCTGGCTTAGAAAACATGTTAAAAATAAGCCTTTATTATGGCTTGTTGAGACCCTTATAAATACATTCAAAAAAGGGCTAAGCATAGGAAGCTATTTATCACAGTATCTAGGCAATCTGTATCTATCTGATCTATATCACATGATCAAGGAACGTCTATACAGAGAAAGACATAAAAAAGATGGAACCATTAAAAGGGTAATGCTAGTGTTGCATGCCCTTTTTTATATGGACGACATCCTGATTCTTGGATCCAATTCAAGAAATCTAATGTTAGCGGCTCAGGTGATTATTCAGACTTTAAAAGAAATGGGCCTTGCCGTAAAGGACTCCTGGAGATGCTTTAAGATCACGGATGACTCTTTCATCGATATGATGGGATATCGCATCTATCGAGACCATATCACAGTGAGAAGAGGTACTTTTAAAAAAATAAAAAGAGCCTGCTTTCGATTTAAGAGAAAACCAAAAAGTTTTAAGTTGGCAAAACGACTTCTAAGCTTCAAAGGGATTCTGGAACATTCAGATTCTTTATCATTTATGCAGGGTAACAGTTTATATGCTTTGTTCAGAAAAGCTAGAAAGGTTGTTTCAAATGAATATAAGATTTTACGAACAGAAACCGAACTTAGAACTCAAGGAATTTGATGGCAATATCTATGTTTACATTTACTTAAATGAAGAGGTAAAGGAAGAAACAGAAGTCAACTATCCTGAGTCCGTTAACGAAGAAAATGTAAAGCATACGGTTTATTACTATGATTATGCAGAGTTCTGTGAAAAGAAAGAAAACTTGGATCTAGAAGATCTGAAGGCTCATCCAGAAAAATATTTAGACTATGTGCCGAAAGTTACTGAAGATCCAAAGCCAAAGACACTGGAAGAACAGATCCAGGATTTAAAGGACCAGAATGACATGCTGACACAGTGTGTTCTGGAAATGAGTGAGCTGGTATATCAATGATAGCGAGTCTCATTTATTTATTCTCAGGGAAAGGAGGCAGGGACATGATGGCTATGTTATGGGCACAACAGATCATGCTAGGTAAAAAGAAATATGCAGACGTACCTAGACTATTGAAAGACAAAGTTAAAGAATTGTTGATCGATAGTGGCTGTGAAGATTTAGTGACTGAATAAGTCAGGAGCCTACACTGTTAGGCTCTTTTTTCTTGTGAAGAGGAGGAATTGTATATGAATTTTGCATCTGCATTTATTTCGATGACTCGTGGCCACAAGGTTGCACGTAGTCACTGGAGCGGATATTGGCATATCGTCGATGGAATCATCATGATGCATACGAAAGATGGTATTGATTTAAAATTAACGGATTCAGACGATATTGTATACACAATCAGCAATTGTGC
>OLGI01000310.1_pt1 | contig 51837 bp, 36 predicted proteins | sample 1605221 | NCBI WGS metagenome assembly OLGI01 (sample SAMEA3888915, study PRJEB22519) | human gut metagenome | biome: human gut; feature: human-associated habitat; material: faeces | place: Denmark | collected 2010 | reverse complement strand
AAATATTTGAGACTACCAAATTTCTAACCCTTTTCCTTTATCCCGAACTGAGGTAATTCATATATATTTCTTATCTACTTAACAGTTTCTCAAGGGCAGGGATAAAAATTCTTTCTCTTTGTAAGCGTAATAATCCCTGTGCTTCCAAATTATTTAGAGCTTTGGAAATGTCAAGTCTGCTATCGTTGAGTTCCTTTGCCATTCTGGTCATTTTGATACGGAATGTTTTCTCTCCACCTGGACGAACGCAACGAGCTTCAAAAAAACGGATGATGAGTTCTTCTATATTCCTTGGTGGTACACGCAGGGCTCTTCTGCTCATTTTTTGAGTCTGCGCAGAAATAAAGTTAAGTAAGTTGATACGGAAAATCTCAAACAATTCGGAGAGTTTCAATACCTCCTGCTTTTCGAGTCGCATGATACTGCAATCGGTTTTTGCAATATACGTGTGGGTAAATCTTTGGTTGAGTCCGAAGATTCTCTCTGGTTGGAAAATTTCAGGAGCAGATATGTCTTCTTCGATATTGTAGCCATGGTCATCTGCATCTGTCATGACCTTGATTTCTCCTGTGAGTAGAAAGAAGAGAGAGAGGCACCGTTCACCGTCTTTCACGATGGCTTCTCCCTCTGATACTTTTAGAAAGTCAAAGCGTGTCTTTCCTGCTGCCTCGTGCAAGTCGTTGCGACTCATGCCGAGGAAGAGGGGAAGGGAGAGTAATATGTCGTATAATCTGTTTTCTGCCATAGCGTTTTGTTTCTCTCAAACTTTCTTAGACGGAGATTTCTGACTATTCTGCTAAAATCTTTTTTATAGATGGAGAATACCATACCCTGTTTTTACCTTGGGCATCTGAATAAATCAGGTATGCGAGTAGTTCGGGGTGCTTTTCGAGAATTTTCTTTGTTCCATCCATGCCAAGTACCATGAAGGAGGTGGCAAATGCATCTGCTGTTGCGCAATTGTTGGCAATTACTGTGGCAGAGAGTATATTATGCTGCACGGGATAACCGGTTTTGGGGTCAATGGTATGTGCATATTTCTTGCCGTTTTTGTAATAGAAATTACGATAATTTCCACTCGTTGCCATAGCTTTGTCCGTGACGTTGAGTACCGTCTGGAGTTCTGTATTAGTATTGAGTGAATCATCCGTAGGCTTATTCACTCCAATGCGCCAAGGTACTCTTTTTTCACTATTGCCGCAGGTTACTACTTCGCCTCCGATTTCAACCATAAAGTTTTCAACACCTTTTTTCTTCAGTAAGCGGGCTACGACATCACTTCCGTATCCTTTTGCGATGGCTGAACAGTCTAACATTGTATTGGGATTCTGTTTCTTGATATAGTCATTTTCCAGACTCACCTTATGAAATCCCACGATGGCTTTGAGGCTATCTATAGTCTCCTTGCTTGGCGCCTTTCCCTGCTTGAATCCGAATCCCCAAGTGTTGACCATAGGTGCTACGGTAATGTCAAAGGCGCCATTGGTTTCTTTGGATATATTTTCTGCTAGTTGGAAAACCTCCTTGAACATTTTGTCAACCTTTATGTTCTCGTTACGATTGATTTTAGAAATGATAGACCCTTTGTTAAATGGTGAAAGCGATTGATCTACTTTCTGTAGTTCGGCCTCAATTTCTTTCTGGTAGTTTTCGTCACTCTGATAAGTTATATGGTATATGGTTCCGAAAACGAAACCCTCGTCATGCTGATAAGGGGTGACATGTTGCTGGCGTATGATAAAGATGGTACCGATAACCAGTATTGCCAGAAAAGGAAGTTGCCATATCAATTTCTTCTTGTTCATATCTTATGAATTTGTTAGAGATTTTTTAAAACTCGTATGCGATGTTGAATGTGCCTCCGAAACGTGAATTTCCCTGTTTTCCAAATCCTGGAACATACCATGTATTTCCCAGTTCTCCATTGTTGTGGGCGATGCGGCGTCTGTATCTTACACTCCAACCCATTCTGATGGGTCCCCAAATCTTGGCATCTACCCCAAAAAGTATTTCCATCCAGTGATAGTTGCAGGATACATCTTTTGCTTCGTATGGAGAGGTGGTGCCCCAGATGGGATCTGTCATCTCCGGACCAGTCAAGTCATATTTGTAGGAAGTGAAAGCATATCTCAGACCACCATAGAGACGGTAGATGTCATGCTTGTTCTTCATTAGGTTCCAATCCATACCGATACGGGCATAGGGTGCACTTGTCTTATAGTGCAGATTGGTTCCTTCGTCCTTGGCGTCTGCTTTTCCTAAACCTAATTCAACGACAGGGAAGTACTTGTCTTTTAGGTTGATGCGCAAGGCTGCTTCATACTGACCGTAGTCGCCAAGCAGCATCTGTCCTGCTCCAAAAGCATCAACACTTATAGCCACGCCTCTTAATAGAGGTATGGTGTCAGCCTGAGCGATCACTTTTTTTACTTTTGACTGTGCAAAGGTTGGGGCGCTTGCGAAAAGTAATAGAATGCTAATCGCGAGTGCCGAAATATATGAGGAAATGAGATTTCGTTGCATCAAAATTTACGTCTTTATGGTTGATGACTACAGAATCTATCAAGTGGTGAGTCGTCGTAACTCCCGTAATCGTATGGAAGTAGGACGGACTGCAATCGATAGATTCGAAATGTGGATGATTGTCTTTTGCTACGATGAGGGTATCATTGAATACACGCTCTTGGACATCTTGAATCTCGAAATAGAGTGTGTCTGCTGCATTTGTATAACTCATCGGTAGCATAAAGCTATCTACATTCTCATCCTTATTGATGAGAATGCTGTCTTCTCCATCTCTTTTGTTTGTCGAGATGGTTATGTATGAACCTGTGAGTTGTGTTACGTTTCCGTCCAGTTTGTATTTGGTATATACCGTATTGTTGAGGGGACAGTCGAGCGTGGAACAACTCACCATCGTTATGATGGCGAACAGGATGGTAGGAATTATTTTCCGCATCTTATCTCTTTTTCTATTTGATAATCATTACGATTTGGATTCTGGCGGCTGATAAGGTCGCCTAAAAAGCCTGCAAGGAATAGTTGGCTTCCTAACAACATGGCTGTCAGGGCAATGAAGAAATATGGGGAATCTGTGATGAGGTGCCCATATACACCTTGGTGGAGTTCTATCAACTTATCAACTCCCAATCCTATGAGGGAAAGGAAGGCTATGAAGAATACCACACTACCCAAGAAACCGAATACGTGCATAGGCTTCTTTCCGAAGTTGCTCAGGAACCAAAGTGTCATTAGGTCCAGATAACCATTGACAAAGCGATTCCAGCCCATGAATTTGGAGGTGCCAAATTTACGTGCCTGGTGGTGTACTGGTTTTTCTCCGATTTTGTCAAAACCTGCATTCTTTGCCAGATATGGGATATATCTGTGCATTTCTCCGTAAACTTCTATGTTTTTGATGACATCTTTACGGTAAGCTTTCAGTCCGCAGTTGAAATCATGCAGGTTGTGGATGCCACTCACTTTGCGTGCTGTGGCATTGAAGAGCTTTGTTGGGATGGTCTTGGAAAGTGGATCTCCCTGTTTGCGGTTCTGCTTGTATCCGGAAACCAGATCGTACCCCTCTTTGGTAATCATATGATAAAGTGCAGGAATCTCATCCGGAGAATCCTGTAAGTCTGCATCCATTGTAATAACAACATCGCCTTGAGCTTCCTTGAATCCGCAGAATAGGGCAGGACTTTTTCCATAGTTACGGCGGAATTTGATGCCCTTTACGTTTGCTGACTTTTCTGCAAGTTCTTCGATGACCTCCCAGGAATGGTCGGTAGAACCATCGTTAACGAATATGACCTCAAAGCTAAAGTCGTTGGCTTTCATTACGCGTTCTATCCACGCATAAAGTTCTGGCAAAGATTCTTCCTCATTAAATAGAGGTACAACAACTGTTATGTCCATTTTTTATTCTTGGTTTATAATTTATTCTTTCTTTTGTTTTCTACTCATGAGTGCTGCAATCGCTGGACTCAGGATAATGGCAGCAAATATATCTGTAATCATGAATGCTGCAGCCCAGGATATAGGTTTCATCATACTGATGGCTTCTATGAGTGTCTTTATCTCGTTGGCTGGAAAATTGTATGTTTTCAGCATCAGGGTGTAATTGTCTATGATATAGCTCATGAAAACACCTGTGTCAAGGAATTTAAACCATAGAAATTGAACTATGGTCAGGAGTAAGGTTGCATTGAAGAATGTTTGTGCGCAATAAAATAAACCTCTTCGGAAAGAAATGGTTCCATCCAATGCATCGTCTCTGAATGCCTTCAGTCTTTTTGCTACCACAAATGGAGTGCTGATAGCCAAGATGTTGGCCAATAAACTAAGCAAAGCATAGCCTGGCGTTACCGACCACATGGTGGATGCAAAACTGGCTATCCAAACAGCGCCCAAAATGGCTCCGTCCTGTCTGGCAAAAGCTTTTGTTTGTGTAATCTTTACTACATCTATCATTTTGATTATTTTCCTTTAGCTATTTTTATAATGATATGTTTATGAAATAATTCTTGCTGTATTTCTTATACTATCTTGCAAAATTACGTAAATTTCTGCACATACCGACAATATTTCCTTTATTTTTATATATATTTTGTATTGTTTGTCAAAAAGTTGCCCGAAAATAGGAGAGAGAGGAGAAATCTGTCTGTATATGATAAAGGTATCAGTTTGTTTATAAAAGTCTGTAAAAACAAAAAAGGAACTTCCATGAAGAAAGTTCCTTTTTGAGCCTCTTGTCGGATTCGAACCAACGACCCCGAGATTACAAATCACGTGCTCTGGCCAACTGAGCTAAAGAGGCGGGTGGACAAGCGATTCATATCGCACCGCTACAACCAAGTACCCTTGCTATGTTCCCATCCTGGGGGATTCCGAGGGAGCTGGTCGTATGAGACTTGTCCGTCTCAATGTGCTTTAAATGCTTATTGCTTTTAAGCGGGTGCAAAGGTACGGCTTTATTTTGTATTGACCAAAACTTTTCTCAGAAAAATTTTGGTCTTTAACATTTATTTAGAAAACAGGTTCAAAATCGCTTTAGAAATCGACGACAGTAATGCCTGCTCCACCAAATTGCACATGTTCGTCAGCGTAATGTACCACATTTGGGATACTGCTCACATACTGTCTGATGAGTTGGCGCAGAATACCGTTTCCTTTTCCATGCAGGATTCTTACGCGAGGCATTCCCACCAATATGGCGTCATCAATAAAGTGCTGAACCGCATTGAGTGCTTCGTCTCCACGCATACCTCTTACATCAAGGTCCTGGTGGAAATTACTCTTATGGGCATCAATTGTCTTGCGTGTCTCCTTGCTAATGCCATATGAAGCTAAATTCTCTTTTCTTTCTTCTGTCTTATCCTTTTCTGTAGAAGCAGTGGCATGTTCCAGTCTGCTGAGGCGCATTTTTGTTTTCATACCTCCAAAAACAGCGGTGGCCATGTCGCCAGAGATGCTTTCGATCTTGCCCACGGTAGTGAGTCCCTTGATGCGCACGGTGTCACCTTCTTTCAACTCCTTGTTGCTTTCGGCCTGTGACTTGTTCTGTGCATTGCGAAGGGCGGCAGCAGCTTTCTCCTGATTCTGTGCCTTTTCAGCCTTTCGTTTGGCGTGGCGTTCTTTTCGTTGCTGTATCTGCGCTATCTTGCGGGCAATCTTGTCATCATTGTCCTTTGTGTCAATCTCCTGCATTTCCTGTTTGAATGCATCCAGTTCTTGACGAATGCGCTTGGTTTCTTCTTTCTCAGCCTGATTCTCGCGAATTTCCCGGATGGCATTCTCTATCTTCTTATTGCTTTCCTTGAGAAGTTCTTCTGCCTGCTGCTTTGCCTTGGCGAGAATCTGCTTGCGACTTTTTTCTATTTCCTCTATGTCACTCTCGTATTTGGAGATCGTCTTCTCCATATCCTTTTCACGCTGGTGTATGCTCTGTCGCTTGTTTTCCCAGTAGCGTTTGTCTCTTACGATATCCTGCAGGTATTTATCGCTCTGGATGTATTCAGAACCTACAATGTCGCTGGCTTCTTTGATGACCTCCTCTGGCAAACCAATTTTGCGGGCTATCTCAATGGCGAAAGAAGAACCTGGACGCCCGATGGCCAACTGGAATAATGCTTTCATCTCATGGCGGTCGTAGAGCATGGCTCCATTGGCTACTCCTTCATGACTGTCTGCAAAATGTTTCAGATTCTGGTAGTGGGTTGTTATGACACCATAGGCTTGTTGCTTGCAGAATTTGTCGAGCACCGCTTCTGCTATGGCACCGCCAATGCCAGGTTCTGTACCCGTACCGAACTCATCTATCAATATGATGGTACTGTTGTTGGCAGCCCTCATCATATTTTTCATGTTGAGGAGGTGGGAAGAGTAGGTACTGAGATCGTTCTCCAGACTCTGTTCGTCACCGATATCAATCATGATATTTTGGAATACGCCCGTCTTAGAGCGTTCGCTTACTGGGATGCTCAGACCGCACTGCAACATATATTGTAGCAGTCCTACGGTTTTCAGACAGACGGATTTACCACCGGCATTAGGACCGGATATGATCAGTATCCTTTTTTCTTGCGTTAATATAATGTCGAGTGGTACTACATTTTCGCCTTTCTTCTCCAGAGAAATCTGGAGGAGTGGGTGAATGGCTCGTATCCAGTCAATATGTGGGTGGTCTTCAACTTCCGGTTCTATTGCCTTGAAGATTTCTGCTATTTTAGCCTTTGCCTGTATCAGGTCTATTTTAGCTAAAAATCGATAGCTGTCCATCATCTCGCGTACGTATGGGCGTACCTTATTGGTAAAGTTTGTGAGGATGCGGATGATTTCCTTGCGCTCTTCGCCTTCCAGTTCGCGCACACGGTTGTTGGCTTCCACCACTTCAGTCGGTTCAATGAATACGGTCTTACCGGTGGCACTCTCGTCATGTACGATACCTTTGATTTTCTTTTTCAGCGTAGGTATCACCGGAATCACCAGTCTGCCGTCACGAAGCGTAGGAGTTACATCCTTTTCAACCACACCTTCGCTTTGTGCAGAACGTAATATACTATATAAGGTACGCGAAATGCTTCCTTCGGTCTTTGCAAGTTCTCTTCTGATCTGCAGCAATTCCGGTGTAGCATTGTCACGTATCTTTCCGTATTTATCCAATATTTGATCGATGCGCTGAATAATCTGAGGAAAGGTTATCACGTCTTTTGCCAAGCGGTGCAAGGCTGGATATGTATATTTCTTCTCCCTGCGCCAACCGTCGTTTTCTTCAGCATGACTGTCGTCTTCATCGCTGTGGTTGAGGATTTTCACGATGCTCTCAATGGTTGAAAGTGAACGGCGAAGATCGAAAAGTTCATTTTCCTCCAGATGGGTATTTTCTATGCGGATACGTACGATGCTCTCTCTCACATCGTAGAAATATTGTAGCGGAAAGTCCTCTACTTCAGAGATGAGTTGTCTGAACTCACGCACTTGCATGAGCCATTCGTTTACCGTTTCTGCATGGTCGCTGAATCCCATTTTCTCCACCTGTTCCTTGCCGAGGGTGGAAAGACAGCGTTCGCGCAACATGGTTCGGATTTCATTAAATCCTATCTTTTGTTCAAAAATATCTGGATAAATCATTTCTTGTTTCGAAAATTTTTGTGCAAAGTTACTGCAAAATTCTGATTTACCGAAGAAAATTAGCATTATTTTTCTCCTTGGTTGATTGGATATTTATTCCGCAATGTTTATTAAATCTTAAAAAATACCTACTTTTTAATAGAATTCACCAAATTGTTATATCTTTGTGACCGCTAACTATGCATAATTGTAAATCGAACTTAAATAATAACTACTCAAACAAAAATGAAAACAAAATTTTTGATGAAGGCATCTCTCATGGGATTATGTCTTCTTGCTTCTATGGAAGCATCTGCCAAAGATTATTATTTGGCACCAGGTGGAACTGGTAATGGTATGACAATTGACAAACCATTCGGTGATCCGATCAAGGCTTTTGCCGCCCTGAAGGCAGGTGATGTCCTTTATGTAAGAGGAGGAACTTACCATCTCTCCCAAACGATCAAGGTAAATCAAACGGGTACGGCTGACAAGCGCAATGCCAACGGATTTAAGATGGGTGGTTGTAAACAAGGTGGAAACCTCAACAGGTGCTCATGTGTTTAAGAACTGTATTGCGGCTTTCCATGCCAAGAAAGGATTCGATCAGAATCATCATCGTGAGGGTTCTTATCTGATCAATGACCTTTCTTTTGGCAATGGTATCAATTACGGTTATAATATGGAGGAACCTGATTATGGAAATTGGGTACTTCGCAACTGTGTGGGCTTCGCTTATGGTTCGCAGAAGATGGAGCGTAATTCGGCCTTTACCATTGCTTCTGATATTGATTATTGTACGTGGACTACTCTCGATCATACCAATCCGATGGGTGAGAAGGCAAGTAGTAACGGAACTTCTTATTCTAAGACGATTGGTAATTATGCTTCTGAATATGAGGATCTCAGTTATGAAACGGCTATAGGTGCCCGTCAGGAGAATGGTGAACTTCCTTTGAAGTTTGGTAGATTGAAAGCTGGCAGTAAACTGATTTCATCGTATGGAAAAAATAAAAACGATGTTTGTCCAGACAAGACAAACATCGTTTTTTCTATATCGTATACTTGGGTGTGTTTCTTTCTACATACTATTGTTTGACCAGTTGATTCCAGACATTTCCAAGCATGGCAGCCCCACCAAAGTGCCATGCTTCTAATTGTGGAATATTAGCTTCTGTTATTCCGCCAAGTGCAAATACCCGTTCGTTGATGATTCCTTCTTTTGCAGCTTCTGTCAGTTGCTCTGATGTGAAAGCATGACAGTAACCTTGCTTGGATATGCTGTCGTAGATAGGACTGAGGAATACATAATCATAATGGAGCGCTAAGGCTTCTCTGACTTCATCCAGAGAATGGCATGAACGGGAGATGCTTCCTGTGAAGTTGGCTGGAATTTGATGGTTCCTGCGATTGAGATGAATACCGTGTAGATGGTATTTCATGCAGAGCTCAAAATGATCGTGTATCACAATCCGTGAATACCATTTTTCTGGTATGGTCTTCAACAGCTTTTCGCAATCAGCTTGGGATGACTCGGGTTTCCTGAAATGGAGCAAGTCAATACCCGATTCAAACAACTGGTTGATATAGGTAGCCTCATCTTCAATGAAGTGTGGCAATGTGATTACTACTCTTTTCATTTCTCGGTCTTGTCAGATATGATGGGTTCATCTGTTAGGATGTATAGTTTTTGAGGTGTATGGAAGTGATTGACAGGTCCATGTCCTTCACCAATCTTGACGTCTTTTCCGGCTTCGATGGCATCCGATAGATAAGCCTTAGCAGAAGAGATGGCTTCTTCCATATTGTATCCGCGAGCAAGATAAGAGGTGATGGCAGAAGAGAGCGTGCAACCTGTTCCGTGCGTATTGCATGTATTTACCGTTGCACCTTTATAGATTGCAGTTTCTCTGATATCGCCTGTATGTTCCTGTTTGTTGGCTTCTTGATGCTGTTTGTTCTCGAAAAGATAATCCATCTTTTCTGTTCCTTCAAAGTGACCGCCTTTGATAAGAACGTTGTTGCACCCCAATTGGATAATGGATGCGGCTGCTTTCCTGATATCGTCCACGTTCTGGATTTTCCTTCCTGCGAGGATTTCTGCTTCTGGAATATTCGGAGTGAGCAGGGAGGCAAGTGGTAGGAGTTCTTCTATGAATATCTCCAGCGCATCTTTCTGCATGAGTTGGCAACCGCTTGTGGAAACCATCACCGGGTCGATGATTAGCTGGAAGGAACGGGTAGGGGCAGACGCTTGTTGCTTATCTGGCGCCGCAGTTAAGTATTTTTTGAGCGTTTCTGCTATCGCATGTATGGTTTCGCCGTCGTTAACCATTCCTATCTTGATGGCTTGAGGGTGAATATCATCCATGACAGCTTCGATTTGTCCGCTTACAATTTCCGGTTCAACTTTTTGGATTCCAAACACGCCGGTGGTATTCTGCACCGTGATGGCAGAAATCGCAGAGGAAGCATATACGCCCAGGGCAGACATCGTTTTTATGTCAGCCTGAATGCCTGCTCCGCCACAACTGTCAGAGCCTGCTATAGTTAATGCTGTATAATATCTCTTCATATTCTTTTCGTCTTAAAAATGATTTAAACGATCTATCGGGCAATAATGAAAAAAGCCTTCTGAAATTTCTTTCAGAAGGCTTTGCGGAGAGAGAGGGATTCGAACCCCCGGTACCTCTCGGTACGACGGTTTTCAAGACCGTTGTAATCGACCACTCTACCATCTCTCCAAATTCAGTCTGGATGACTATAGCTTGGTTTTCTTAAGCGGTTGCAAAGGTACTACTATTTTCTGGTTCTACCAAATTTTTTGAGAACTTTTTTTCGAAAATCTCAAAAAAAGTGCATATTTCTTGATTTTACCCTGTTTTTCTCGTGCTTTTTAGAGAAAAAGGCAACAAAAAAGGGCTACCGCTGTAGCCCCAACCTTGATAACCTTAAATCTAATACTATGAAAAACACATCGCAAAGATACTGAATTTTCCGTTATTTCATGTACGAAAAATGGAAAATCTTATCTTTTGCGCTGATTTTTACCTTTTTTAATCAATATAACCTCTTTCTTTGAACTCTTCGTATAGAGGTTCAGCCAAAATCTTGGCATCAGGATGAGGTGCTCCTGTTGTGCCTAACGCACGAAGGTCGAAGAAATGCTTCCAGTCGCTTACGAATGCGGTGTGCACCAGTTCTGTATTTGTATCCAATGGAAGAATGACGCGCGCTTCCTGTGGCTTGCATCCCATAGCAATCAATTTCATGTAGGCAAATTCTGCTGCTTGATTGGCAAAGAGCCAGGCATCTATTGGAGTCCAGTCATTGGTCTCTTCATTTGCTACGTCTTCACAGAGTTCTACGAATTTCTCATCGTTGGTTTCTAAATCACCCTTTACCCAAGTTGGAAGGTTGATACTGATTTCGCTACCAAACTTATTCTTCGTATAATTGCAGTAGCGTGTACTCTGTTCTGCCATGGAGTTGGCGCGATGACGATTGTATTCACGGGTAATGGCAATCTGGGTTGTAAAGTGTACGGTGATGCGGAGTTCATGCTTGCCCTTTTCGAAATCTGCACGATACTTCAGATCTTCCAGCGTTTTGTTTTCTGCCATCACACGAAGATTGGTTGTGATGTAATCCTTGCCGTCTATTGTATTCACATGAGAGAACTTGTTGCTTGCATAGAGTGGGAGTTCCCCGTGGTTGCAGGTCATATATACGGTGCCGTGTTCCAACATGGCAAAATGTTCATGCTCTATCATGCGGCCAACGAATGGCTTGGCTGAGTCTTCTGTGGTGTTGTTTTCACTCTTGTAGCATACTCTACCTGCTCGCTCTATCTGCTGATAGATGCCAAGCTCTCCTGGATTTTGCATCCAAATCTCATATTGAGGTTTTTGTATCTTCATTGTTTTCTGTTTTTATTTCTGCTGCAAAGGTACATTATTTTGGGGTAATTACAAAATTATTCCCTTATATTTTGCCATTAACTGTTTTTTCTTTCTTTACTTTTGCTTTTCTTGCAAAAAAGGTAGTATCTTTGCAATCACGTATGGCCTCCTTTCTGCCCTATATATATAATAAGGTGTAATCTGGTTATTGATAGGGGAATGGAAGTGGAAATGGGGGCTCGTTGATTTAATGAATTAGATATCATCATGGAAATAAAACCAATTGCACATTTTCGTTCGCCCTTTTCCAGTAAGTTCGGTATTCCCAAACAGGCTGGTCTGGTAGAAGAACTGGAGGGGCAGATTGTTTTTGAACCCGAATTCCGTAATCCCGATGCACTCCGTGGGATAGAGGGGTTTGACTATCTTTGGTTGATTTGGGAATTTTCTGCCAATAAACATAAAGCAAATAGTCCCGTTGTAAGACCCCCTGTACTGGGTGGAAATGAGAAGGTTGGGGTGTTTGCTACCCGGAGTCCTTTCAGACCCAATCATATCGGCTTGTCTTCTGTGCGTATAGACCGGATAGAATGGGAGACAAATCGGGGACCGGTGATTCATGTGAAAGGGGCTGACCTGATGGACGGAACACCGATATATGATATCAAACCCTACGTAGTCTATGCTGACTGTCATCCTGATGCCCGCAGCGGTTTTGTGGATGAAAGAAAATGGGATAGACTCGAGGTGCTGGTCAGCGATGAGGTGAAGGACAAACTGAACAAGCAGGGATTGACAGATGCCAAGATTTCTATTTTAAAAGAAGTGTTGGCGCAAGATCCTCGTCCGCATTATCAAAAAAATCCTGACAAGGTTTATGGAATGCCCTACGAGGGTTTGGATATTCACTTCCGGGTTTCCCATCAAACCTTAGAGGTACTTTGAAAATTCCCTGGGCAGGGAAAAATTCTTCCTTGCCCACGCAAAAAATAATCCCTCGGCGGAACATAAAAAACTCTCCTGAGTCAGCACTACTGACATCAGGAGAGTTTTTGGTTTTATCTTATGATATAATTTTAACTGTTTGTCTGGCAGATCAGACTAACTGCAGATATCTGTCTTTTCTTTTTTCTATTTTGCAAAAGTAGAGAAGTTCACATTCTCCAAGGTAATTTTGCAAGCTGCATCTATATCCTTTGCATTCTTGTTGTAGAAGATGTTGCAGTCCTTGATGGTGATATCGTGTATCATACCTTCTGCGCCATGAGCCACGATTCCATTCTTGCAGCCACGTACATAGACATTACTGATATGAATATCCTGAAAATCTGGCAAGAATTCCTGTTTTACAGGGGCAGCCTGCTGCTTGGCACCTACGTGGTTGTCAAAATAGGTAGTCTCGAAGGTGATGGCATCACCTGTAATGTCGGTCATGTAGATATGATCGATATAAATATTCTCGCTCTTACCGCCTCTTTTCACAGCACTCTTGAATCGCAATCCGGCATCTGTGCCCTGGAAGGTATTGTTTCTTACAACAATGTTTTTCATACCTCCAGAGAATTCGCTACCGATTACAAAACCGCCATGAGCGTGATATACGGTATTGTCCTGGATATTGATATTCTCACATGGACCTGCTTTCACGCCAGCTGCACCAGCACCGCCCTTCATGCAGATACCGTCATCGCCAGCATCGATCACGTTGTTGACAATCAGTACATCTTTGCAACTTGAAATATCGATGGCATCTCCGTTCTGTGCGTTCCAAGGACATTTTACGGTAATTCCGTCAATAACTACATTCTTGCAACGGGTGGGGATGAGGTGGAAACGAGGTGAGTTCAGAAGCGTAACACCTTGAACGAGCACATTCTCGCAGTCGGTGAAACGGATCATGTGGTTGCGCACCTTCTCCTGGGCATCGATATTATCTACTACATTCGGAGTCTGCTTCAGGTTGAGTGGAAACCAGATGTCGCCCTTCTCATTGAGAGTACCGCCCATTTCCTGGAATCTTTTCCATTCCACGTCGCTTACCTTGCTTCTCTTGACCGGTCTCCACCATTCGCCATTTCCGTCGATGGTACCTTCACCAGTAATGGCAATGTTCTTGCGCTTGCTTGCAGAGATGGCTGTTGAGGCTCTCTCTTCTTTTTTACCTGTTGCCTCGTCTGTTTTGATAAGGTTGTTCTTGTCTTCAGAGAAAACAATAATGGCATTCTTCTCGAGATGCAGGTCGATATTGTCTTTCAGAGAAATCAATCCGGTGAGGTAAACACCCGCAGGAACATTCAGATGACCTCCGCCCATCTTGTTTAGTTTACTGATGGCTTTGACGAATGCCTGGGTGTTCATTGTCAGTGCGTCTCCTTTACCGCCGCATTCCAGGATGCTGACCTGATTGTCCGGGAAGGTAGGAAGGGTAGGCTGTGACATTTGAACTGGCAAGTTGGTGTAATACTTGCTGTAATCAGCGGCAAACGAATTCGCTATCGCGAACAGTGCCATTAAAGAAATAAGAATTTTCTTCATAAGTCTTTAAGTCTGCTTTTTGTTATTTGTTTTAAATTATAATAGTTTATGATTGCAATTGTTTGTAATTGTTTCGTAACAACTGTTTCCTTGGGTTATAAATACCGAAAAAGGCGGCTCCAACCGAAGTCGGAAACCGCCCTAATGAAAGGAGGAGTGGTACCACCAGGAATCGAACCGGGGACACAAGGATTTTCAGTCCTTTGCTCTACCAACTGAGCTATGGCACCATTTTCTTTTGCGGTTGCAAAGGTACAATAAGTTTTTGAATTGAGCAAGAGAAATTCTGATAATTTCTCTTGCTTAATGTTTATTAACTAAAATCACCTTTCTGTAGCGTATGAAGTCGTATTGAAACGCTCTTCCTTATTGAATTTAGTCTTTGAGAGGGTTCCAACCCTGTGCTTTCAGTTCAAATTCCTGTCCGTCGCGGGTAATCAGGTACTTGCCGAGATTCTCTTGCGTGATGTAGCCTATCTGCTTCACACCTTCCATTTCCTCGATTTTGGCATGATCGCCTATTGGTACGGTAAAGAGAAGTTCGTAATCCTCGCCACCATTCATGGCACAGGTAGTGAGGTTCATGTTGAATTCCTCTGCCATTACTGCCGTCTGATAGTCTATTGGAATGTTTTTCTCATATACACGACATCCGCAGTGACTCTGTTCACAGATGTGCATTAGTTCGCTGCTGAGTCCGTCACTAATATCCATCATGGCTGTAGGTCGAATACCTGCTTCACGCAATTGGGCTATGATGTCACCGCGAGCTTCTGGTTGCAATTGGCGTTGCAGTAAATATTCCTTTCCAGCAAAGTCTGGTTGGAAATTGCGCATATTGGCCAACTCCTCATTGAGTGCAGAGACTTTCACCGTATCACCGTTATGCTTGGCTTCAGCTATTTTCTTGCGAATATCTTCCACCTGTCCATAGTAAACGGCTTTCTCTCGCTCCAGAAGTTGCAGACCCATATAGGCACCGCCGAGGTCACCCGTTACGCAGATGAGGTCAGTCTCCTTGGCTCCACTTCTATATACGATATCTTCCTTGTTTGCCTCACCGATACAGGTGATGCTGATGGCAAGTCCGGTATAGGAAGATGTGGTGTCACCGCCTACGATGTCAACACCCCATTTGTTGCAAGCCATACGGAGTCCTTTGTAAAACTCGTCAATGTCTTCTACCTTGAAACGTTTACTCAAGGCAATACTTACAACCATTTGTCTTGGCGTTCCGTTCATGGCAAAGATATCGCTGATGTTCACCATTGCACTTTTATATCCAAGGTGCTGTAAGTCTATGTACGTCAAGTCGAAATGCACGCCTTCCATGAGCATATCGGTGGTAACCAATACTTCCTTGTCAGGATAGTGCATCACGGCACAATCATCACCTACACCATAAACGGTAGAGGCATTCTTGTTTTCGTGTCCTTTGGTGAGATGGTCGATAAGACCAAACTCACCCAATTTTGCTATGTCCAATTTCTGAAAATATTAAGTGTTAAAAAACAAGTGAAGGTGCGGAGGCTTCACTTTTCATGCTAAGTGTTTCCTGTTCTTTAAGATCTGCGGATCATCTCACGCATAATCTCTGTCATCTTAGGTTGAGCATTATTGGCTGCAATCTGCACTTCCTCATGACTCACCTGTACAGGAATGTCAAATCCACCCAAGTCGGTTATGATGCTGATACCGAATACCTTGATGCCGCAGTGGCGGGCAACAATGACCTCAGGCACAGTACTCATGCCTACTGCATCGCCTCCCAAAATGCGGTACATGCGGTATTCTGCTGGAGTTTCGAAGGTTGGCCCCTGTACTCCTACATATACACCATGTTTCACCTCAATGCCTACTTCTTTAGCGATTCCGTCGGCAAGGTCGCGCAATCCCTTGTCATACGCTTCATGCATGTCAGGAAAGCGAGGTCCGGTAGGGAAGTTCTTACCCAGCAATGGATGCTCTGGAAAGAAATTGATGTGGTCATCAATAATCATCAGGTCGCCTACGTGGAACGCAGGATTCATACCGCCTGAAGCATTGCTGACGAAGAGGGTCTCGATGCCAAGTTCATACATGACGCGCTCTGGGAATGTCACCTCTTTCATGCTATAACCCTCATAGAAGTGGAAACGGCCTTCCATAGCCATGATGTCTTTGCCGCCCAATTTTCCGAAGATGAGCTTTCCTGCATGTCCTTCTACGGTTGATACAGGGAAATTTGGAATTTCACTATATGGGAATGAATAACTGTCAGTTATTTCTGAAGCTAATTGTCCGAGACCTGTTCCCAGAATGATAGCTGTCTTTGGACTTGTTGTCATCCTTTCTCTTAGCCAGGATGCTGTTTCTTGAATTCTTTCGTACATAGCTTATTATTTTTTCGTTAAAATTATCTTGTTGGTCAAGCATGAAGCTTACCTTGATAGGAAGTTCATACATGTTTGACTTTACTTTTTCGTATAGTCCATCTGTTTCTCTCAGTCTTACTGCATCTTTTTCTGTAGTGATGATGATGCGTGGCTCTGGCATGCTTTCGAAGGTATCGTTGATGCGGTCGATATCCTTGCCTTTAAAACTGTGATGGTCGCCGAATGATAAGTTTGTGATATCCTTTGTCATTGGCTTCAGGTCATGCTCCATCTGCTTGGGTGAAGCGATTCCTGTGAGTAGCAAGACATGATAATCCTGTAGCTTGTCGAGTCCTATCTGCTTTTCCTCGAATACTCCTTTCGGTGTGTCGTAGTCGATGCTGGTGAAGTAGAGTTTCTGGAAAGGATAGAGGTCCATGGCTTTGGTCAGCACACGGAATTCCATCGGCTTCAGATCTTTTGGACACTTGGTGATGATGACGATGTCTGCTCTGTTCTTACCGCTCAAAGGTTCACGCAATCTTCCTGCCGGCAACATCTTGTCGTAGATGATCAGACGGTGATAATCTACCAGGAGAATGTTGATGCCAGGTTTTACATACCGGTGCTGGAAAGCATCATCGAGCAGGACGACATCTACGTCCTTGCTTACCTCATCATTCTGCAGGTTCTCGATACCTCTTGCCCGTTTTGCATCTACAGCCACATAGATATCAGAGAATTTCTCGTGCATCTGGAAAGGCTCGTCACCTATTTCCGGCATGGTCGTACTTTCGTTGGCAAGTATATAACCATGACTTTTTCTCTTATAACCACGTGATAGCACGGCAATTTTTGCTTTGTCGTGCAACAGGCGTATCAAGTATTCCACATGGGGCGTCTTTCCGGAACCGCCCACAGTGATATTGCCCACTGAGATAATGGGTATGGAGAATGACTTGCTCTTCTTGAGACCTATATCGAAGAGCCAGTTGCGAAATCTCACTATGCTGCCGTAAATCCAACTGAATGGTAGCAGCCAATCGTTGATCTTGATAAGGTCGCCTTCTGTTCTCATTGTTTCTTATACCTTATTATATTATATATAAAAATCCCTTTAGTTGATATTCAGAAAGAATGGTAGAGCTGCTTGCACTGGTTCTTTTTCCTTCATATTACGTATCATTACAAATGGCTGGTAGAGGTTGCCGAGCGTCAGTTTCAACTGCTCGTCCAGATAGTTGCCACTATTGTCTGATACCTGGGCAAGGAGTTGCTCCATCCAGTCTGTCTGCATAGGGTATTCTGTCGTCTGATAATCTGAAATCTTTGCCAGTTGTGCCGCTTTGACAATGGCATCGTCCAGACTTCCGAATCCGTCAATCAGCTTGATCTTCTTGGCATCTGTTCCGAGCCAGACTCTTCCCTGAGCGATTTTCTCAACTTCCTCCACGTTCATCTTTCTTCCGTCTGCCACACGCTTGCGGAACAGGGCATAGCCACGGTTGACATAAGCCTGTAGATGGGTGATTTCCTCCTGACTCCATGGACGGGCAGTTCCGGCACCCATATAGGCGCTGTTCTTGTTGGTTTTTACTTCATCATACTTGAATCCTAATTTCTTGGTCAGCAGGTCGCTGAAGTCTGGTAATGCTCCGAAGATACCGATACTGCCTGTCAGGGTAGTAGGCTGGGCCATCACATATCGGGCACCCATGCTCATGTAGTAAGCTCCAGAAGCAGCCATGCCTCCCATGGAAACAACTACAGGTTTCTTCTTGTTCAACTCGCTTACAGCATGCCAGATTTGTTCTGAGGCATAAGCATCACCGCCACCGGAATTGATGCGGAGAACCACGGCTTTTACGTTCTTGTCTTCAGCCAGGTCTTCCAGATCTCTGACGACATCAGAACTGACTATCTGCTGCTCGTCTCCATAAATACTTGGAGTAGCCATTCTCACGATGCTACCCTGACAGTAATAGACTGCGATTTTGTCGCCCATCATATTGTTGTCATTGATAGCAGCGTTGACATCTTTCATGGAAACCTGAGCTATCTTCTGGTCTGCTTTCAGACCGAGTTGCTTCTTTACGATATTCCTGATCTCATCATAATAGCAGAAACCATCCACGAATTTACGTGATTTCAGGAGTTTGCTGTCGTCGAACACCATGAGTCCGTCAGCATAGTGATTGAGTGAGTCCTTGCTGATTTTTCTACTGTTGGAAACATCCGTCAGCATCTGTTGCCAGAGTCCGTTGATATAGCGTGAAACCTGCTCACGGTTGGCGTCGCTCATCTTATCCTCGGTGTAGGTTTCCGTAAAACTTTTATATTTACCCACTTTTACCACCGTGAAATGGACGCCAAACTTGGCAGCCACATCCTTGATATATTGTGGTTGAGATGAGATTCCGTGCCAATCTACATTACCTTCTGGGTTTACATAAACCTGGTTGGCAACGGAAGCTAAATAGTAGCTGCCTTGTGAGAAGGCGTCGCCGTAAGCAATAATCCATTTGCCGCTCTTCTTGAAATCAGCGAGTGCATTGCGTATTTCCTGGATTGTGGCATAGTCAGCCTGTAAGACACCAGCTTCCAGATAGATTCCTTTTATCTTTTCTTCTGTCTTGGCTTTCTTGATGGCAGAAAGTATTTCGTTCATACCGAGCGTGTTGAACTGGTTGCCGGTAATCTGCCCCAACCAATTGTCTTCTGCTCTGTCGATGATTTCCCCTTGTAGCGTGAGCACCATGACCGATTTGTCTTTGATAGTAGGGGTATTATTGCTGGAAGCAATCATGCCGATGAGACTGATGAAGCCGAAAATGCCTAAGATGAGGCAAAAGGCAAAAAGGCCAACAATGGTGGCTGCTACATTCTTGAAAAATTGTTTCATAATCACGACTTTTTACGTTATAGTTCAGAATTTTCTGCAAATTTAGTAAAAAAGAAACAAACGACAAAGTTATTTGTACGAAATAACCAAAAAATGATGAAAATAAAGCGTTGTGTTAGCTGAAAATTACGTAACTTTGCACACAAAAGATGAAATGTAAACCTAATCAATGATAAATCAATGAAAAAGTTATTTGCGTTTTGTGCTATGATGCTGGCGGTCATCAATCTGTCAGCTCAGTCAACAGCCCGTAAATTTGTACTGAAAAACAGTGCAGATGGTAAAAGTGAACTCACCTGTTATCTTCCTCAGAATCCTACAGGTCGAGCAGTCGTAGATTGTCCTGGTGGTGGTTATTCTCACTTAGCAATGGATCATGAGGGACATCAGTGGGCTGAGTTCTTCAACAAACAGGGAATTGCCTTTTTTGTATTAAAATATCGCATGCCTAATGGAAATAGAAATATTCCTTTGGGAGATGCTTATCAGGCTATCCGTACGGTAAGAGATAGCGCATCTGTATGGCATATAAATCCTCAGGATGTAGGTATTATGGGATTCTCTGCTGGTGGTCATCTTGCTTCTTCTGTCAGTACGCATGCAGAATATGCTGCTCGTCCTGATTTTTCTATACTCTTCTATCCGGTTATCTCGATGGATGAGCGCATTACTCATAAAGGTTCTTGTGTCAATTTCCTGGGTGATGAGCGCAAGTCTAATCCTAAGTCGGTTGAAGAATGGTCTAATGACAAGGCTGTTCATGGTCATCTGACACCTCGTGCGATTCTCCTGATGTCGAATGACGACAATGTGGTTCCTCCTGTTACCAATGGCGTGGCTTATTATACCCGTATGCATCAGGCAGGAAACGATTGTGAACTGCATGTCTATCCAACTGGCGGTCATGGTTGGGGATTCCGCAGCAATTTCAAGCATCACGACCAGATGCTTGCAGATCTGACGGCGTGGTTGCAGAGCTTTAAGGCTCCTAAAGAAAATGCTGTCCGTGTGGCATGTATCGGCAATTCGATTACGGATGGATTTGGTATTATGAATGCGGAGGATAAAGGCTATCCTGCCCAGTTGCAGAAAAAGTTGGGAGCAGATTATGAGGTAAAAAACTTTGGTGTGTCTGCCCGTACGATGATGAACAAGGGTGATATTCCATACATGAAGGAGTTAGCTTGGAAGGATGCGCAGGCTTTCTTGCCTAATATCGTAGTGATCAAGTTGGGCACCAATGACTCCAAGACTCATAATTGGGCGCATGGAGCAGAGGAATATAGTCAGAGTATGCAGGCGATGATAGACACTTTGAAGGCATTGCCAAGTCGTCCAGAGATTTATCTTTGTTCTCCAATTCCTGCTTTCAAGGGCAGTTGGACCATCAATGATAGTGTAATCGTGAATGGTGAGATTCCTGTGTTGCAGAAGTTGGCAAAGAAGAATAAGTGTCATTATCTCGACCTCCATTCCCAATTTACATTCAGCAATATGATGTTGGGTGATGGTATTCATCCGAATGCCAAGGGTGCTGAGAAATTGGCTGGTATTGTATATGAGGCTTTGACAAGTCCTGAGAAGGGAACCAAAGCGAAAGAGTCTCAAGCGAAAGCAAAGAAATCCAAAAAGACTTCTAAGAAGAAATCATAAACCCCTTCTCTTAAAATAAAATACATAGTCCCACAGACTTCACCGATTTACACAAATTTATTTTTTGGCTTCAAAAAGATCTGTGTAAATCGGTGAAATCTGTGGGATTTTTCAGTGTGTATAGGATTTGATTGATACCACATCCTTTCTTTTTTAGTGATATTTGGTAATAAAATACTTTTTGTGGCAATATTTTCCCTGATTCTCCGTTTATTAAATATATTTAATAGATTCTCTGATATTTAATGGATAGATTCTCTGTTATTTATGATAATTCCCTGTTTTGGGGGAATTGTTCCGAGATGTATTGAATGATAGCAAAAATAATATTGCAAAAATAAAGTAGCGTAAAATAAAAATAGCATAAAGATGATAGAATATATCAAGGGAGAACTGACAGACTTGACTCCTACCATGGCTGTTCTGGAAACTGCTGGGGTAGGATATGGACTTAATATATCACTGAATACTTATACGGCTATTCAGGGAAAAGCAACGGTGAAACTCTATGTACATGAAGTACTGGTGGCAGGTGGAAGAGATGATTCCTATACTCTTTTCGGCTTTGCCAGCAAACAGGAAAGGGAACTTTATCGCCTGCTCATCACTGTGTCGGGAGTGGGTGCTAATACTGCGAGGATGATTCTTTCCTCCTTGTCTCCTTCTGAACTCTGCAATGTGATTTCCTCTGGAGATGAGAAAATACTGAAAAGCGTGAAAGGCATCGGACTGAAAACGGCACAACGTATCATTATTGACCTCAGGGACAAAATTGTGTCTTTGGGTATTGCCAATGAATTACCTGCCAATGGAGGTAATGTGGATATGGTCAACAATGATGTGAAGGATGAGGCAGTGAGTGCGCTTACCATGCTTGGATTCTCTCCGGCTCCTTCCGCTAAGGTGGTCATAGAAATCCTGAAAGCGAAACCTGATCTCAAGGTGGAGGAAGTGATCAAGTTGGCCTTGAAGCAGATTAAATAATTTTCACGACAGTTTTTTGATGTTTAGAATAAGAAATATAAAATACGCATATTTGTTGATGGCATTGCTCTTGACTTCAGTCATTGGCAATGCCATCGGCTTGCCGTACCTTCAAGATGACAGAACGCGCAACGGAAACCAGCAGTCTGACATCTCGCGGCAAAAAAAACAGGGCTCTCAGAATCGACAAAATACACAAAATTCAAGGAATGGAGCGGCTGCGAAGAATGGAATCACAGCACAGCCAATTCTTTCTGATGAGGATTCTGTTCCTGACAGTCTGCTGCACCCCCGTTGGCCTGTGCAGCGCACCCAACCGATTACCCTCAGCGACCTTTACCAAAGTCCGCTCGACCTGCAGCGCCCTGACAACATGAAGTACCAGGTGGAGTATAATGATACGCTCGACCGATATGTGATTGGTAATCGGCTCGGGAATACTTGGATAACTGCGCCTATCATGCTTACCCCGAAGGAGTATCTCGTCTGGAGCGAGATGCAGGAACGTAATGCCTATTACCGTAAGCAGAATGATGAAATCTTCAAGGCTAAGGGTAAGGAGAAATTCGACTTTACGGATATGCACTTTGATTTAGGACCGGCTGAGAAGATTTTCGGTCCGGGTGGTATTCGTGTGAAAACGCAGGGTACGGCCGAATTGAAGTTTGGTGTGAAGAAAAAGAATGTGGATAATCCTTCGCTTCCTATCCGAAACCGCAAGACGACGATGATGGATTTCGATGAGAAAATCAATCTCAATGTTAATGGTCGTGTCGGTGATAAGGTCAATATGAACTTGAACTACAACACGGATGCTACTTTCGATTATGATGCTCAGAATATGAAGCTCAAGTACGATGGCAAGGAAGATGAAATCATCAAACTCGTGGAGGCGGGTAATGTGTCTTTTCCTTCCAACTCGTCACTCATTCGTGGAGCCAGCAGTCTTTTCGGTTTCCGTACTGATATGCAGTTTGGTAAACTCAAGTTGCAAACCGTCATTTCCCAGAAGAAATCTTCGTCCAAGAGTGTTTCCTCTAAGGGCGGCGTGCAGCTTACGCCTTTTGAAAAGAACGTGACCGACTATGAGGAGAACAAGCACTTCTTCCTTTCCGAATACTTCCGCAATCATTATGATGGATGGATGCAGAAATTGCCTAATCTTACTACCGGTATTACCATCAACCGCGTGGAGGTTTGGGTTACCAATAAGACGGGTTCGTCTGAGAATACGAGAAACATCGTGGCGCTTACCGACTTGGGTGAAAACGAGAAGGTAAGCAATCCGATGTGGGCTGTGGGAGGAACCATGGTACCAGCCAACAAGGCGAATACAGAGTATGATGCAATGGTCAACCAGTACAGTGCTGCCCGTGATGCGAATCAGACTTCTTCTACGCTGGAAGGTGCTGGACTTGTCGGTGGTAATGATTTTGAAAAGTTGGAGAATGCGCGTCTTCTGAATTCATCGGAATATACGGTGAATACAGCGATGGGTTATATTTCCTTGCGAAACCAGTTGCAGACCGACCAGGTTCTGGCAGTGGCATACGAATATACGTATGGTGGTGTCACTTATCAGGTGGGTGAGTTTGCCAGCGACGTTACTGACACCAAGCAGGGTCTCTTCGTGAAATCTCTCAAGAATACCAGCAACAATCCGCAGCAGGGCAACTGGAAACTGATGATGAAAAACGTCTATAACTTAGCTTCCCAGATAGAGAAGGAAAAGTTCAGACTCGACGTGAAATTCCAGAGCGATACGACGGGGGTTTATATTACCTATATCCCTGAAAAGCAAGTGAAGCAGACACCACTCATCAAGGTATTGGGAGCCGACCGTCTTGACAATAATAACAATGCTCATAGCAATGGTTACTACGACTACGTAGAGGGTTATACGGTTTCCAACGGAAGCGTCTTCATTCCTAAAGTAGAACCTTTCGGTAGTTATATGTACGAATATCTGAAGAGTAAGGGCGTGGCTGCTGAACAGGCGGAGAAATATGCCTTTACGGCTCTTTATGACAGTACGAAGACGGTAGCCAAACAGATAGCCGAGAAGAACAAGTACCTGCTGGTGGGCCAGTTCAAGGGTTCTTCTTCCAATGTCATTTCTCTCGGAGCATACAATGTTCCGCAGGGTTCGGTGATGGTGACTGCCGGTGGTGTTACGCTCACCGAAGGTTCTGACTATTCTGTAGATTACAATGCCGGTGAAGTGACGATTCTCAATCAGAGCATCATCGATGCAGGAACACCTGTCAATGTTTCGCTTGAAAGCAATACCGACTATGGTATGATGCGCAAGACGATGTTTGGATTCAACTGGGAATACGACTTCTCGAAGAATTTCCAACTGAGCGGTACGTTCCAGCATTTGAGTGAACAGCCGCTCCTCACCAAGGTGTCTATGGGAGAGGAACCGGTGAAGAATACCCTCTGGGGTATCAACATCAACTGGAAGAAGGAAAGTCAGTGGCTGACGAATGTGCTCGACAAGATTCCGTTCCTGCATCTTACCCAACCATCGCAGATTTCCTTTACTGGAGAGTTTGCCCAACTGATTGCCGGACAGGCGAGCGGAACGCAGGATAACGCTTCTTATCTGGATGATTTCGAGTCCACCAAGAGCAGTATTGATGTGATGACTCCTACCTCTTGGTTCCTCTCCAGCGTTCCTTCCATGTTCCCTGAAAATAAGGACAAGACGGGATTGACAAGTGGATTCAACAGAAGCCAGATGGCCTGGTACACAATCGACCCACTTTTCAACAGAAAGGGTAGTACGCTGACTCCGGGACATATCAAGAGCGACCTCAACCAGCTGAGCAATCACTATGTGAGAGCCATCTACATGAGGGAGTTGTTCCCACTTCGTCAGCAACAGACTTACAGTACGGAGACGAGTACGGTGAATGCGATGAACATTGCCTTCTATCCGAATGAGCGTGGTCCGTACAACTTCAATGTGACTGATCTCCAGACGGACGGAACTCTTGCCAATCCTCAGAAGCACTGGGGTGGTATGATGCGCAAGTTGGATACGAATGACTTCGAGCAGGCGAATGTGGAATATATCGAATTCTGGATGCTGGACCCATTCATCTATAGCAATCAGCAGCCTGATGCCCGTCTCTATGGCGGTGATTTCTATATCAACTTAGGAGAAATCAGTGAGGATATTCTCCGTGACGGAAAGAAATTCTACGAGAGCGGAATACCTGTGGATGGCAGCAACAGTTTTACCTACTCCCAGTGGGGTAAGATTCCTACGCAGAGTACGGTTACTTATGCCTTTGCCACAACCAGTGGAAGCCGTGCCTTGCAGGATGTGGGTTTCAACGGACTCACTGATGCGGAGGAACAGGAATTCTATCGCAGCGCCTACCTCGACCAGATACAGGGCAAGGTCAATCAGGCGGTTTTCGACAGTATCTTTGCTGACCCAGCCCGTGATGATTATCACTATTACCGTGGTTCTGACTGGGATCAGATGCAGGCGCCTATCTTGTACCGCTATAAATTCATCAACAATCCGCAGGGCAACTCTCCGGATAGCGATAGCCGTACCGAGAGCTATGATACTTCCTATAAATCTACACCGGATGTGGAAGATATCAACCAGGACTACACCCTCAATGAATATGAGAAGTATTTCCAGTATCATGTCAGCATCCGTCCGGAAGACCTTGTGGTGGGTAAGAACTATATCGTTGACAAACGGGAATATACACCAAGTTTACCTAATGGAACGAAGAATGAGACGGTCACCTGGTACCAGTTCCGTATCCCGGTAGATCAGTATGAATCGAGGGTGGGCAATATCAATGACTTCTCCAGCATCCGCTTTATGCGTATGTTCCTTACCAATTTTGAGAAACCTATCGTGATGCGTTTCGGAACTCTGGATCTGGTACGTGGCACCTGGCGTACTTACGACCAGCCGCTCAGTGCTGCTAATGGTGGTACGCTGGAAGCAAGTGCGGTGAGCATCGAGGAAAATGCAGAGAAAACTCCAGTCAACTATGTGCTTCCTCCTGGCATCCGTCGTGGACAGGATCCTTCTCAACCTCAGTTGGTGGAGGAAAATGAACAGGCGCTGAGCCTTGTGGTCAAGAATTTAAGTACCGGTGAGGCCAAGGCGGTTTACAAGAATACCACCCTCGACCTGCGTCAGTATAAGCGCATCCAGATGTTTACCCATGCCAATGCACTCGCTCAGAACACCACCGACCTGAGAGATAACCAACTCTCTGTGTTCATCCGTCTGGGTAATGACTATAAGAACAACTATTATGAATATGAGATTCCGCTGAAGTTGACTCCGGAAGGTAAGTACAGTCGCCGTTCATTGGAAGACTGCAAGGCTGTATGGCCTGAGGAAAATATGCTCGATATCCAGATGAGTGTGTTCACCGCCCTGAAGAAGGAACGCAACAAGGCCAAGGCAATGGGCATGGCTTCGTTCTCGCAGCCTTTCGTGGCTTATGACAGCAATCATCCGAACAACAAGATGACCTTGGTGGGAAATCCTACCTTGGGTGAGGTGAAAACCATGATGATTGGTGTTCGCAACAACTCTGGCGATGTGAAGAGCGGTGAAGTCTGGGTCAACGAACTCCGACTTCTGGAACATAACAACAAGGGTGGATGGGCTGCGAATGCCAATCTGAATGTTCAGTTGTCTGACTGGGGTAGTGTCAATGCTACTGGTCGTTATACCAGCGAGGGATTCGGTGGATTGGAAGACAAGGTGGCAAGTCGCAGTACCGACAGTTATGGGGCATACAGCGTGACTACGAGCTTGGAAATGGGTAAGTTCTTCCCTGACAAGGCGAAGGTGAGCATACCTTTATATTATAGTGTGACCAAGGAGAAGACTTCTCCGAAGTACAATCCGCTGGATACGGATATGGAACTCCAGGATGCACTGGATGCTACAGGCTCTAAGGCGGAACGGGATTCTATCGAGAATATTGCTGTGACGAAGGTGGTGAATACCAACTTCTCCATCTCCAATGCCCGTGTCGGAATTGCTACCAAGCGCCATCCGATGCCTTACGACCCTGCCAACTTCTCGTTCTCCTACAGTCATTCCCACCAGCATACGCAGGGCGAGACGACGGTCTATGAGAATGAAGACAACTGGCGCGGTTCGCTCGACTATTCCTGGACTCCGGTCTATAAGGCATGGGAACCTTTCAAGAAGTTGAAGAACAAGAGCAAGTGGTTGGATATCCTGAAGCGCTTCGGCCTGAACTGGCTGCCGCAGAATGTGGCGTTCAATACGGAGATGACCCGCAACTATTATGAGTTGCAGGAACGCGATATGGAATCGACGGAGAATTCACAGTTGCCTCTGTCGTTCAGCGAACAGTTCCTCTGGAACCGTGAGTTCTCTATGCGCTGGGACTTGACCAAGAATCTGCACATGAACTTCCAGAGTGCCACCCATGCGCAGATAGAAGAACCTTATACCCCAATCAATAAGGACCTCTATGCTGACCAGTACCATGCCTGGAAAGATTCTGTTTGGACCAGCATCAAGCACTGGGGAGCACCATTGGATTATAATCAGACCTTTACGGCTTCCTATCAGTTGCCGCTCAATCTGATTCCAATCTTCGACTGGGTTAATGCCGATGCTTCCTACAATTCCACCTATTCCTGGAACAAGGGTACGGAGGATGAGGATGGTGTTTCGTATGGAAATACCATTAACACCAATCGCAGTTTAAACCTCAATGGTACGTTCAATCTGGTGAAACTCTACAATCATGTACCGTTCCTCAAGGCTGCCAACCAGAAGTTTGACAAGGAACCTTCCCGCTCGCAGATTCAGAAAAAGAAGCAGGAGAAGGAAAAGGCTAAACAGGAGGCGCAGAAGCGCAAACAGGAATTGGCTAAGGTTCGCCAGGAGGCAATCGATGCTGGTAAGGATCCTGAGGAGGCTGTGAAGGAGTGGACAAGCAAGAACAATAAGAAAGCTCAGGAGCAGAAGAAGCGATTGCCGCTCAATAAGAGATCCTTCGAACAGGAAATCACCCTCCTGCCTTTATTAGCTGATGCTAAAGACTTGAAAAAAGAGAAGGATGAGGCTGCCGGGGAAAAGACTGAGGCTTCTGGAGATGAGGCTGAAACAAAGAATGCTGAAAAGTCTAAGAAGTCTAAAAAGGATAAGTCCAAGAAGGATGATTCGAAGAAAAAATATGTGGACGTAAAGCACGGTAAGAATACGAAGCGTCTGATTGTTTCGGCTAAGACTGAGGATGGAAAGGCCTTCCACTTGAAATATAAGGTGTTGGATAATAACACAATCCGCATTACCTCTAAGGTGGATTCTGCTACGAAGTTGAAGGTGAATGTGCTTCCGAAGGCTCCGCTGGAGGAGAAGGCTTGGTACAAGACCATGCAGGCTATTTCCCGTGTGGCAATGATGGCAAGAAATGTGAGCTTCAGTTATCGCAACAACTACCAGCTCACGTTGCCAGGCTTCCTGCCTACGATCGGTGATGCTTTTGGACAAACCAAACAGGGCATCATGTCGCCGGGTCTGGATTTCGCCTTCGGTTTCGTTGGCGATAGTTACATCGAGAAGGCAAGAGAGCACGACTGGTTGTTGCTCAACGATTCCATCGCTACTCCTGCTGCTACGAGCAAAACGGAAGATCTCCAGATTCGTATGACGCTGGAACCTGTGAAGAACTTGAAGATTGACCTGAATGCCATGCGTACCATGACCACGCAGAAGAGCATACAGTATATGTATGAGGGAACTCCTACTACCCAGAGCGGAAGCTTCCAAATGACTACCATCTCTATTGGTTCTGCTTTCGAGGGAATGGGAGATGCTAACAGTGGTTACCGCAGCAAGACCTTCGAAAAGTTCGTGGGCTCTCTGCAGGACTTCCGCAATCGGGTGGAACAGCAATACGCTGGAATGATTTATCCTGCTGGTTCCAGTCTCGCTGGCGGCAAGTTTGATGCTTCCCGTACACCTGTCAACCAGTATAGTGCTGATGTGATGGTGCCTGCCTTCCTCAATGCTTATACCAGCATGGGTGGCAAGTCGCTCTCCATCTTCCCGGCTTTGAGCCGATTGCTGCCTAACTGGACTGTTAAGTATAGTGGATTAGGTAAGTTGCCTTGGTTCCGCGACCACTTCAAGAGTGTGAACATCAATCATTCCTATAAGAGTGTGTTCGCCGTTGGAAGCTACAACAGTTATAGCACCTTCCAGGAGTATATGAATGGTTTGGGCTTCATCGAGGATGCCACTACCGGCAATCCTTCACCAAGCAGCATGTTCAATGTTTCGCAGGTGAGTATCAATGAGGCTTTCTCGCCATTGTTGGGACTTGATCTGACGTTCAATAATAATATGACGCTGAAGGGTGAATATCGCCAGACGCGCGTGATGAACCTCAGTATGACAAGTATTCAGCTCAATGAGGCTGTGAGCAAGGACTGGGTGATTGGAATGGGCTATCGCATGAACAACTTCCATCTCTTCGGAATGGGAGGTAAGCGTAAGGCTGTCAAGAGTAAGGGTAAAGGTTCGGCTGACAAGCAGAAGAATTCTTCCAATAGCAATTCTTATGGCACCAACCATGACCTGAACCTGCGCTTGGACTTCAGTTTCCGCAAGCAGGCTGCCATCGTAAGAGACATTGCCTCCATGATGAGCAGTGCCAGCAGCGGCAATAATGCATTGAAGTTGAGTTTCTCTGCCGACTATACCTTGAGCAAGATGCTCACCATGAGTTTCTACTACGATCGTCAGACGAATACGCCTCTGCTCTCAAGCAGCAGTTATCCGACGACGACACAAGACTTCGGTCTGAGCATCAAGTTCTCCTTGACGAGATAGATCTTTCTTCATCGGATTACTCACTTTTTTTGTCATCTGCGAAATCTGCGTGACAAAAAAACTCCGATGAAAAATCCCGATGAATAAAAACAATAAAAAAACGAAAGGGCTGGTAGCGATGAGGCTCCAGCCCTTTCGTGGTTGAATAGCTCCCATGCGGGGAGCATAAATATTTAAAAGTTTTGCTGATTATCAAATCTTTATTTCTTGTCGTAGGCATGAACCGGATAGTCGATGGTATAGTGAAGACCGCGACTTTCCTTGCGCTCGATGGCCATACGGGTGATGAGGTAACCTACATTGATCATGTTGCGCAACTCGCAGAGATCCTTGCTTACCTTCACACGCTTGAAGAGGTTTTCAGTCTCTTCATACAACAGGTCGAGACGATCCCAGGCACGCTTCAGGCGCAGGTCACTTCTCACGATTCCCACATAGTTGCTCATGCATTCGCCCACTTCCTTGATACTCTGGGTGATGAGCACCTTCTCCTCATTGGTCATGGTACCCTCATCATTCCATTCAGGCACCTTGTCGTTGAAGTCGTATTCATCCACATGCTCAATACTGTGCTTGGCTGCTGTATCTGCATAAACGACGGCCTCGATGAGTGAGTTGCTCGCCAGTCGGTTGCCGCCATGAAGACCTGTGCAGGAGCATTCGCCTAAAGCATAGAGGCGGTTGATGCTGGAACAACCGTTCAGATCTACTTTGATACCGCCACACATGTAGTGGGCTGCAGGACGAACAGGAATATAATCCTTCGTAATATCAATGCCGATGCTGAGACACTTAGCATAGATGTTAGGGAAGTGATGCTTGGTCTCCTCCGGATTCTTATGGGTCACATCGAGACAAACATGGTCAAGACCGTGAATCTTCATCTCCTTATCGATGGCACGAGCCACGATGTCACGAGGGGCAAGGCTCAGGCGCTCATCATATTTCTCCATGAAACTCTCGCCGTTAGGCAAACGGAGAATACCACCGTAGCCACGCATGGCCTCTGTGATGAGGAACGCAGGATGAGTTTCTCCCGGATGAAAAAGGGCAGTAGGGTGGAACTGTACAAACTCCATATCGGCTACTGTTCCCTTGGCACGATAGACCATCGCCTCACCATCGCCTGTGGCAATGATTGGGTTGGTTGTGGTCTGATAGACCGCACCGCAACCACCTGTACACATCACAGTCACCTTGCTGAGATAGGTATCTACTTTCTGGGTATCAGGATTGAGGACGTAGGCTCCGTAGCAGTTGATGTAAGGAGTGCGACGGGTAACGCGTGCGCCCAAGTGGTGCTGGGTGATAATCTCCACTGCGAAGTGGTTCTCCTTGATGTCGATGTCTGGGTTGTTGCGTACGGCTTCCATCAGTCCTCTCTGGATTTCAGCACCTGTATCGTCGGCGTGATGGAGGATGCGGAACTCGCTGTGCCCGCCCTCACGGTGAAGGTCGAACTTGCCGTCCTGCTGCTTGTCGAAGTTGACTCCCCATTCCACCAGTTCCTTGATCTGTTCTGGTGCCTTGGTAACAACCTGTTTAACTGCTTTGTAGTCACTGATGTAGTCACCAGCAATCATTGTATCCTGGATGTGCTTGTCGAAGTTATCCACCTCCAGGTTGGTAACTGATGCGACACCACCTTGTGCAAATGAAGTGTTGGCCTCGTCGAGAGAGGTCTTGCAGATCATGCACACTTTACCTTTTTTCGCTCTGGCTACTTTCAGGGCGTAACTCATACCGGCAACTCCTGCACCGATAATCAGAAAATCATACTTATAAACCATTTGAGTTTATTTTATCAATTTATCTCTTATTCCTATGGAATAGAGTCTTCATTTTAATTTCATTTTGCGATGGTTTTACCCTTCACTTCCCTTAAGATTGTAAGGGATGAAACCTTAATTCGTTGCAAAAGTAATAATTTATCTTTAAAATGAGTAATAAGAGACGGATTTTTTGTAATTTTGCAGTGTTTTTTGTAAATCTAAACCCTTGTGAGGTGCTAATTGGTGGCTTCGGGGTGACTTAACATATATATAATAAGGTATGACAGACAGAACTTTTCATAAGCGTTTTTCGGTTCCTGCCAAATGTGGCGTGGCGGTATTTGCGCTCCTCACCGGTTATTTCTTCTGGGTGAAGGTGGCTATCATCGGCATCCTGCTCGCCATCGTCATTGTGGGCATGATCGAGCGCATTCTGAATACAACTTATACTTTCCGAAGGGTGCAACCTATCGACCGGGATGAGGAAATGGATTTCATCGTCATCAATGAGGGGCGATTCTCCCGAAATCAGACCATTCCAGTGTGCGATATTGTCAGTGTGGAGCCTATGAAGACGTGTTGGGGACTCGACCATGCTCTCGTCATTCAGGTGGGAGCTAACAAACTGGTCAGCCTGCAGCCTGATAATGAGGAAAGTTTTATCCGGGAAATCGAGAAAAGAATAAAAAATGAGAAATGACAAATAAAATTGAAAAATTAGAAATGAATAAGATGATAAAATATGCGATGAGTCTTCTGTTGGTGATGACGCTCTGTCTCCCCAATATGCAGGCTCAAATTGTAAAAAATCAGGAGAATCAGGACGTTCTCGTAAATGATGCGAATCCTGAGCAGGATGAGGAGGTAGTGGAGGATAGTGAAGATTCTGCTGTGGCAGACTCTGCGATGGTGGAGACAATTGCTGCTAATACTTTGCGATTGCCTTGGACGGAAACCGTGAAGGTGGGACTTGACAAACTCCTCAAGAGCAAAATGTTTGAAACTTCTCAGGTGGGTATCATGGTTTGGGACCTGGAGGCTGATTCCTGCATCTACCGCTTCCGTGAGCGCCAACTGATGCGTCCTGCCAGCACCATGAAACTCGTGACGGCGATTACAGCGCTCGATAAGTTGGGTGGTTCTTACCAGTTTAAAACGACCCTGAAATATACGGGTACGATTGATAATGGGGTACTCAAGGGCGATGTGTATTGCATCGGTGGTATGGACCCTCGTTTCAATAATGATGATATGACCGCCTTTGTCACCAGTCTCAAAGATATGGGCGTGGATAGTATTCAGGGCAGCATCTATGCCGACCGCTCGATGAAGGACGAAGACCTGTTGGGCGAAGGTTGGTGCTGGGATGATGATAATCCCGTGCTATCCCCATTGGTTTTCGGACGCAAGGATATTTTCATGGAAAGATTTCTCGCCAAGCTGAAGGACGCTGGTATCTTCTATGCCGGTTCCGGAACTTCCGTGAAGCGCTGTCCGGCAAGTGCTTTCACCATCTGTACCCGTTTCCATACCATGGACCAGATTTTGCATAAGATGATGAAAGACAGTGATAATCTCTATGCCGAAAGCATGTATTATCAGATTGCATCTTCTACTGGCAACCGTCCGGCAAGTGCCAAGAGTGCCAGAAATGTGCAGCGCCAGCTGGTTAGAAAGATTGGACTTGATCCTGCCCGATATAAGTTTGCGGATGGCTCCGGTCTTTCTCTCTACAACTATGTTTCTGCCGAACTGGAGGTCAAGCTCCTTCGCTATGCTTACCAGGACGAGAACATCCTGCCGCATCTCAAACAGTCCTTGCCAATTGCTGGTGTGGATGGTACTTTGAAGAGGAGAATGCGCTCCGGTTTTGCTCATGGCAATGTGAAGGCTAAAACGGGCACGGTGACAGGTGTTATTGGTCTTGCCGGTTACTGCAAGGCGGCAAATGGCCACGATCTTTGCTTCTCGATTCTCAATAATGGTATTATGCATAGCAATAATGCACGCTCTTTTGCAGACAAGGTGTGTGAGTTGCTTTGCGAACCGTAGTTTTAATGAGAAATGAGAAATGAGAAATGAGAAATGAGCTGGACATAAGGCTTTTAAAGACATAAGATATATGGAAGAAATACGTAAATTTGTGGATGAAATGATGGTGTGGGCTGGTGTTTCGGGCGATTCCGTACCCGTTCTCCGCCATCTGTTGCTTACAGTTACCGCTATTCTGCTGGCAATTATAAGCGATTTCCTTTGCCGTAAGATTCTCGTGCCGCTTATCTCTAAGATTACGGAGAAGACGGAGGCTTCCTGGGATGATGTGCTTTTCAATAAGAAGGTACTCAACTCGGCTTGCCATATTGTGCCGGCTGTCGTCATCTGGTCGCTCATGCCACTCATCTATCTGGAATATCCGATTTTCAAGGAAATCCTCGAAAGGGCTACGGGCATCTATATCGTGGTGATGTCTGTGAGAACCGTCCTGGTTTTCATCGGGTCTTTCAAAGGACTGGAAGATGCCAAGGATCGCCGGTCCTCTGCTCAACAGTATTTTCATACTTTCTGTGGCGTGCTCAGGGTTCTCATGCTCTTTGTAGCAGGTGTCGTGGTGGTGGCCATCCTGTTGGGCAAGAGTCCGCTTACCTTGTTTGCTGGATTGGGTGCCACTTCTGCAGTCCTCATGCTGGTTTTCAAGGATACGATTACGGGTTTGGCTTCTGGTGTCCGTCTTACGAGCAACGATATGCTCCATAAGGGCGACTGGATTACGGTGAAGTCGGTGGATGCCAACGGTATCGTGGAGGAAATGTCGCTCACTACTGTCAAGGTGCGCAACTTCGATAATACCATCGTCACCATTTCTCCTACCACCTTGGTGAATGGTTCTTTCCAAAACTGGATTGGTATGCAGAATAGTGGGGGACGACGGGTGAAACGCCTGGTTTACTTCGATTTCCGCAGCATCCGACTGGTAGATGACTTGCTGAAACAGAAGTTGATTTCTAAGCATTTTGCAACTGAAGATTCCTTCAAACTGAAAGAATCTCTCCAGAAGGCTTTGGAGAAAGACAGACAGGAAGGCAAGGATATAGAAGACCTGAAGAATCCGGCAGCTCTTGCCCCAACCAATCTGCAACTCTACCGTAAGTTTATGGAGAAATATCTGCGCCAGCGTCCGGAAATCAACACGGAACTCACGCTGATGGTGCGCCATTTGGAAGCCACGCAGTGCGGACTCCCGATTGAGTTTTATTTCTTCATCAAGGATAAGGTTTGGGTCAACTATGAGCATATTCTTGCTGACATCATGGAGCATGCCTATGCGCTTGCCAATGAGTTCGAACTGAAGATTTATGAGCAATATCCGGAACAGTAATGTTTTAAAGGTAAAAAGGTAAAAAAGTAAAAAGGCAGGGATGGAATTTGCTAATACTATAATTTCTTGGTTTCGTGAAAACGGCAGGGCGTTGCCTTGGCGAGAGACTCGTGATCCTTATGCCATCTGGCTGAGTGAGATTATCCTGCAGCAAACCCGCATTGCCCAGGGGTGGGAGTATTGGGAGCGGTTTATGGCTCAATATCCCACTGTGGAGGATTTGGCGGCTGCCCATGAGGATGAAGTCCTGAAACTTTGGCAGGGATTGGGTTATTATTCCCGTGCCCGGAATCTCCATACGGCAGCTAAGCAGATTGTGGCACTCGGTCATTTTCCTGATACGCTTGAAGGCATCAAACAACTGAAGGGTGTGGGAGATTATACGGCAGCTGCTATCGGTTCCTTTGCTTTCGATATTCCGGCTGCTGTGGTGGACGGTAATGTCTATCGTGTCCTTGCCCGGTATTTTGGCATTGATACTCCCATCAATTCCACGCAGGGCAAAAAGGAGTTTGCAGCCTTGGCGCAGTCTCTGTTGCCTTCATCAAAGGCTTCCGATTCTCTCTCGTCTTTCTCTCCGGCTTCCGATTTTCAATCGTCTTTATCTCTGGTTGCAGCCTATAATCAGGCGATGATGGATTTTGGTGCAATTCAGTGCACCCCTCAGTCTCCGAAATGTCTGCTCTGCCCACTTGCTGAAACCTGCGAGGCGATGCGAACCAATCGGGTAGCCGAACTGCCTGTCAAGCAAAAGACCATGAAGGTGAAGACCCGTCATCTTTCCTATATATATATAAGGTGTAAGGGTGAGACTGCCATTCATCGTAGGGGAGAGGGAGATATTTGGCAAGGATTATGGGAACCTTTCAATGCTTCAGATATCGCTGAAGCCTGCGCCTCGCCTTCTTCCGCACAGGTCTCTCTGTCTTCCACAAAGTTTTCGACTTCTCTCACGAAGCTTTCTTCTTTCCAGAAAGAACTTGCAGCAGACCTTCACTTGTCAAACGTAGATGCCCTGCAGCTGCTGGCTCAGGATGTGAAGCATGTCTTGACCCATCGCATTCTTTTTGCTGACTTTTACCTGTTGGAAACCGAAGCACGTCCCCAGCTTCCCGATGATTATATCTGGATCAAGGAGGAGGAAATAGAAGACTATGGTATTCCAAGACTGATAGAACTGATGTTAGAAAAGATTTCTTGCTAATAAAATCCCACAGATTTCACAAATTTACACAAATCTTTATGAGATAAAAAACTGTGTAAATCAGTGAAATCTGTGGGACCTTTTATAGAGCTAAAGAATATTAATAATTCTGTGCTTCAATCTGGAAGTAGCTCTGAGGGTGGTTGCAAACTGGGCAAATCTCAGGAGCCTGCTTGCCAACTACGATATGGCCGCAGTTAGAGCACTGCCAGATGCAATCGCCATCACGAGAGAAGACGAGCTTGTCCTTTACATTCTTCAAGAGTTTGCGATAACGCTCCTCATGATGCTTCTCGATTTCAGCAACCATTTCAAACTTGGCTGCAATCTCCTCGAAACCTTCCTCACGAGCCTCTTTTGCCATGCGTGGATACATTTCAGTCCACTCATCGTGCTCACCATTGGCTGCAGCTTCCAGATTCTTCTCAGTATCCTGGATAGCACCGCCCTCCAAATACTTGAACCACAACTTGGCATGCTCTTTCTCGTTAGCAGCAGTCTCCTCGAAGATGTTAGCGATCTGAACATAACCATCTTTCTTTGCCTTGGAAGCAAAGTATGTATATTTGTTACGAGCCTGTGACTCACCAGCGAATGCTTCCTGTAAGTTCTTTTCTGTTTTTGTTCCTTTTAATTCTTTCATAATGTATCTGTTTAAAAGTTAATAATCTTATTCCTAAATGCTTTGCAAAGATATTGTAATTTTTCCAATATTGCAAATTTCGAGAAATCTTTTTTCTTTGATTTTGCAACTTTTAACGGAAAAGCGTACTAAATGCAAGCTTTTGGCTACACATTTAGTACGCTTTATCTTTAGTTTTTCATATCTGAATTTAATATTTCAGTTTAGTATCTGATCAACTTGCGAGTCGCATTTCCCTGTTTGATGATCACGACACCCTTCATTCCAGAGGTGGATGTCATCTGTCTTCCGTCGATGGTGAAAACCTGGTATGGCAGACTGAAATCGATTTCACCGCGGTTGTCGGTTGTGATGACAGGAGTGTTGATGCCAGTAGGAACCTTGGTGCCTGTGATATTCAGTTTCTTGATTTCCCAGTATGGACCGATCTTGTTATCGCTTGTATAGTGGAAAGCGAGTTTCACCTTGCTGCCACAATATTGAGACAGATCCAGGTCATAGTCTGCAAAATCCCAACCATCTTTGCTCGGAACAGCTAAGTCAGGTAATTTGCTGACGATATCCTCGCCGGTTTCAGAATCTTTCACTGTAGCCTCTACAGAGAGATATTTCAGTGCCTGTTTATAGGCGTAATTGATGGCCTGATTGATAGTCAGGGTGGCATGTCTGTAATCTGTCAGATCGATTTCCGGTAAGTAAAGATAAGCATCTGCTACATGATTCTTATCATTAGAATACGAAGTTCCTTTCCAGCCATATTTTCTGTCTTGTTTCCAGATGGAGGTGTTACTGCTTTCATTCTTAACAATCTTTTCAGTACAGCCACCTTTTCCACTGGTAAAGTTGGCACTGTAGATGTTATCAGGTTCGTCAGGAGAAGGAGTGATGGTACCTCCGCCTCCACCTTCACCATCCTTATAGTCGGTGGATTTCATGGTTTTTTCCGGATCGAAGGCATTGTTGATACTGTCACCCCATACATATTCCATCAGGTTAGGAAAATCCACGTATGGGTTTCTGTTGCCCTGTATCTGATAGACATCCTCATTGCGCTTAATCTCGAGCGCATCAGGTTTGTCTCCCTTAGCCCACTGGATAAACAGCTGGTAAGCCCATGGTTGGAGAGTAGGGTAGGCACCTTGCTGTAGAATCTGATGCGCTTGGGGACCACTCCAGTTGTAGTTCTGGTAGGTGGTTGCCATATACATATAACCACGTGCAAAGTCGCCTTTCCAAGGATTGGCAGGTTCCCAATACGACTTTCCATCATTACCTTTTCCAACCTTTGTCCAGCCATTACCCTTGTCTCCACTCACAACGGCCCCCATTGGATAATTGCTTTTTGTGGAATTAATTTTGCTTTTACAAGGCATGAGGTTGTAGAGGTCTTTATAAGCTTGGCAAGTGGCACCACCCCACCAGCTCTTCGGGAAGGAATGTTCGATATTCATTCCTGCCCCCACAGCACCTTGTGAAGTAGATTTCACCCATTCTTTCTCAGCAGAGTAGCGGTCGATGAAATAGCCACGTTCATCTCGGTCAGTATCCCAGAAACCCCACCAGGTATACCCCTTTCCTTTACCATATTCAAGAACCTTAGCGTCTTTGATGATATTGTATATGGCCGTTTTCAGTTCTGCTCCTTTCTTACCTTTGAGCGAGTTGTAATATCCATCAGGAATTTGTGCCAGTGATGGAATAGCTGGCAGGGCTGATGCAATGATTGCAAGAGACCAAAGTAGTAATTTTTTTCTCATAAGAATTCATTTTTTGTGTTGCTAAAACATATGAAACTCCGAATCTCATGGCAAAAATACAAATAAAATCCGATAACTCCTTTTTTGGGGATGAATATTTTCAATGATGAAACAATAATTTATTATAAGAGTCATGGAAGCCCTATGGAAGAAGGGATGATGTGTGAAATTTTTGGAGTGACATACAAAAATGATAAAATAAAATCTTACACGTAATCCAACTAATTTTTGTATTTTTGCAAGAAGTTTGCCCTTTTCTATAAAAGAAAATGTGACGAATGTAAAATAAAGATACATGTGTAGAGGCTACATGCCAAATACTCATAGTTATGATTAAGATGATGCACAATATAAAAAAATGACGTAGGATTGCTTGAATTCGCCTTCTATAGCCGATGTAAGCAAACGCTTACCAAAGGGCATCCACGTTACTGGGGCTGATGGTAAATCGGATCTAGGTATAGAAGGGATAGTATTACAAGTGTGGCTTTTTGTCATGTTATTGGTATTTTTGCTTACAAAATGAAAGTTTTTTGCTATTGTCTTTAAAAAAGTTCAATAAATATTGTTATATTTATAATGTTTTTTATACTTTTGCATTTGATAAAGCGTATTAGTGTTTAATTTTTATTAGTATTTTATGAAGAAGCAGTATCTACATTCTGCTGGAAGCATCAGGTTTAGTGCTTCCTTCATTAACAGAATGCTGTTGCTTTGTTTGTTGGGCATTGTAATGCCCCAGGCTATTTATTCAGCAACAAGCTATTCGGTTCAACAGAGAGAGACAGTTAGTGGAGTAATTATCGATGCAAACACACAGGAAACGATAGTTGGTGCAAGCATTATGTTAAAAGGTAGTTCTCAAGGTACAGTAACAGACATCGACGGTAAGTTCTCGCTGTCGGTAAGCAAACTTCCTGTAACATTGGTGGTTTCATACGTGGGTTATCAGAAGAAGGAAGTGAAGGTATCCTCTTTTGATGGTGCCCTTACCATCAGCCTTACAGAAGACACACAGATGATGGATGAAGTGATTGTCACAGGTTATGGTACATTTAAGAAATCAGCTTATGCCGGTTCTGCGGCAAATGTGAAGGCCGACAAGATAGCCGATGTTCCTTCGGTATCTTTCCAGGATATGCTCCAGGGTAATGCCACTGGTGTGCAGTTTACATCAGCCTCTGGTCAGCCAGGTGCCTCATCAAGTATCAATATCCGAGGCATGGGCTCTATCAATGCAGCCAACACACCGCTTTATGTGATTGATGGTGTGCCGATGATCAGTGGCAACATCAGCTCGCTGGATTCAGATTCTGGTCTCGACATTATGTCGACCATAAATACCAATGATATCCAGAGTATTACCGTCATCAAAGATGCTGCCGCAGCATCACTCTATGGTTCGCGTGCAGCCAATGGTGTCATCATTATTACTACCAAGCAGGGACAGCAGGGCAAGCCTAAGGTTTCTCTGCAGGCAGACTGGGGATTCTCAGACTTCGCCATGGAGTATCGCCCGGTAATGAGTGGCCAGCAGCGACGTGACTATATCTACAATGGTCTCTATGCGGGTGCGCTTCGTGACGGTGAGAGTGAAGAGGATGCCAAGGCCTATGCCGACGAGAACATCGATACTTATGCACCCGTGCCATGGTGTGGATTTGTAGATTGGGACGATGTGCTTTTCAAGAAAGGAAGCCATCAGCAGTATGAGGCATCTCTGTCTGGCGGAACTGACAAGTTTAAATATTATTCTTCACTGAGCTATCTCAAGCAGGAGGGTATCACACAGCGTTCTGGTCTGGAGCGTCTTTCGGGAAGACTGAATGTGGACTACAAGGCCACCAACAAGTTGACTCTTGGTGCCAATATCCTCTTCTCAAGTGTCAATCAGGATGTTTACAGTGAGGGATTCTCCTACACTTCTCCTTTCTATTCTTCGAGAAGTGCTGTGACACCTTCCGATCCTGTATACAACGAGGATGGTACATGGAACCGCGCACTGATTCGTATCGGTGATCGCAACCCAGCCCTCGCCAACGAATATGATTCTCAGCGTGAGTATGTCACCCGTACTTTCAATACCATTTATGGTCAGTATGAGTTTATTAAGGACTTGAAGTTCAAGACCACCTTCAGTTATGACTATATCACGACAAAGGGAAAAAAATGGGCTGACCCACGTACCTCTAATGGTGATGATATCAACGGTGGTATGTCAAAGAAGTTCTATGAGCGTCGTAAAATGATGTGGGGCAACCAGCTTACCTATAAGCAGACTTTTGCAAACGTACATCATCTGGATGAACTCTTGGGCTATGAGATTGACGATCAGTATCGCGACTATTTGTCAGGGTATGCTACCAACTTCGCCACTCCCGATAAGAACGACATCTCTAATGGTAAGAAGACGGAGTCGGTAGGCGGTTCTGATAGTCGCACACGTATGGTTTCTTATATCGGACGTGTAAACTATGACTATGACAACAAGTATTTTCTTGGACTCAGCTATCGTGTAGACGGCAGCTCTCGTATGCAGCGTTCTCATCGCTGGGGTAACTTCTGGTCTGTATCGGGTGCATGGCGTATCATCGAAGAGGATTTCATGAAACCAGTATCTGACTGGCTTACCGATCTGAAGCTTCGTGCATCTTATGGTGTGAATGGTACTTTGCCTTCCGATTATTATGGCTATATGGCATTGAGCAGTCTGAGCGACGGCTACAACGAGCAGCCAGCCATCATCATCTCGCAGCTTGCCAATGACAACCTGAAGTGGGAAACCAACTATAACCTGAATTTAGGTCTCGACTTCTCACTCTTCAATCGTGTGAACGTTACCTTGGAGTATTATTTGCGTAACACCAAGAACCTTCTCATGGACAGTCCAGTGTCTATGACCACAGGTTTAAGCTCTTACCTCATGAACGTAGGACAGTTGAGAAATCAGGGTGTGGAATTGGAAATCAACTCTACCAATTTCAAGACCAAGGACTTTGAGTGGAAGACCACATTCAATCTTTCGCACAACACCAATAAGGTAGTCAATCTCGATGGCGATCAGACAGAGATAGTAAGCGGTACTCAGATTCACAAGATAGGTCATTCTTATCGTACCTTCTATATGATAGAATTTGCCGGCATCAACCCCGAGAATGGTAATCCTCAGTTCTATAAGAACGACTTGCTGGAGGATGGCTCTTATAGCAAGGAAATAACCGAGAAGGCAAGCGAGGCTAAGTCGATTATGCTCGACAAACATGCAGAGCCCAACATCACAGGCGGACTCTATAACAGCTTCCGCTACAAGTGGTTCGACCTGAGCTTCCTCTTCAACTATCAGTTTGGTGGATGGTCGTACGACACCTGGGCTCAGAAGACTGAGCACGGAGGTTATGACCTGGAGGCAAATATCCCAACATATTATGCCGACAGTTGGAAGAAGCCTGGCGATGTCACCAAGTACGAGCAGTTCTATGAGAAGAGCTCCAGCGTGGCAATGCACAAGATCACCAACAGCCGTCGTCTGCACAGCACCGACTTCCTGCGTCTGAAGACCTTCACCCTTGGCTTCACCTTGCCAAAGCAGTGGCTCTCTTCTGTTGGCTTGAGCAATGCCCGTATTTATATGTCGGCTAATAACCTGTGGACATGGGCGGCTTGGGATTATTATGATCCTGAGTCTGTGGTCAATGGTAGTGCCACACAGGCTACTCCACCACTCAAGACAGTTACTTTCGGTTTGAATGTTAATTTCTAAAAATGAATGATTATGAACAAGATATATAAATATGTAATGATGGGAATCGTTGCTATAGGCATGTCTTCGTGTGGCAATGACTGGCTCGATCTTGATCCATCAACATCTGTGCCTACCAAGGTTACCTCAAAGTCTGAGGTTGACGCCACTCTGAACGGTATATATAGTACCATGCAGTCTCCTTACGCCTATTCTGGTCGATTGGTGTATTATGGCGATATGACTGGCGACGACATGCAGGCAGTCAGTTCTACCAAGCGTACTGCATCCGCTTACCTTTATGGCTTTACCAAGAGCAATGTGCCTTCTTCTTATTGGGCTTATCCATACAGTATTATTCAGAACTGTAATGTGATTTTGACCAATATTGATAAAATTGAGGTTGCGGATGCCGACAAGCAGACCATGAACGACTATAAGGGTCAGGCTCTTGCCCTCCGTGGTATGTCGCTTTTCGATTTGACCAAGCTCTACGGTTATCCCTATACCTATGACAATGGTGCCTCTCTGGGTGCCAGCATCGTAACAGATGTGGTGGATAAGGACTATATGCCTCAGCGCAGTACGGTGGCTCAATGTTACGAACAGATCATTAATGATTTGGAGGCAAGTATCAATTTGCTTGGCGAGAAGTTCAATAAGGGCAAGATCAATAAGTGGGCTGCCCTGACACTCTTGAGTCGTGTGTATCTCTATCATGGTGACAACGAGAAGGCTCTTAATGCAGCCAAAGCTGCCATAGAGGGCGCTGAAAGTCATCAATATCAGCTGTGGACCAACGCAGAGTATCCCACAGCATGGTCGAACGATGTGAGTGAAGCTTCTACCAATAAGGGCGAGGTGCTCTTCGAGATCATCAACCTTACTACCGATTCTCCTGGTAAGGAAAGTTTAGGTTATCTCTATTCTCCTAATGGATATTATGACGGTTGTGTCACAAAATCGTTCTACAATTTCCTCAAGAAAGACAACGATGATGTTCGTCTGAAGATTATCAATGTGGCTACCAAGGCTCAAGGTTATTCTTCATCTGTTTATGGACGTGGATATGTCAACAAGTATCAGCCACAGCAAGGTGAGGGTGTTGAGGATGCTAATATTCCTTTGATTCGTCTCTCTGAAGCCTATCTCAATGCTGCTGAGGCTGCAGCCAAGTTGACAGCAGCAGGTAGCGACCATAATGCTGAAGCTGTGAAATATCTCGGTGCTATCGTCAGCAGAGCCAATCCTGCTAAATCGGTTAATGCATCTTCTACGGTTACAGTAGACCAGGTGCTTGATGAGCGTCGCAAGGAGTTGGTGGGTGAAGGACATCGTATGTTCGACCTGCTGAGAAATGGCAAGAAGGTGGTGCGTGTGGAAGAGAGCAACAGCACTTTGAGCAAGACCAAGCATACTTGTGGCAAGGATTTTATGACCATAGGCGAGGGAGAAGACAATTTCTACAAGATAGTACTTCCTCTGCCATTGGCAGAACGCAATGTTAGTCACTTGCAGAATAATCCTGGTTACGGAGAATAATCCTTGAACAGGTAAAAGTAAATAAATGAAATGAACAAAAATAATAAGTTTTTATTGGTAATGATGATGGTGATGCTGACGATGTTCAGCATCACCATTTCGGCTAAGGAGCATGCCGACGACAAGAAGTTGTCGTGCGATGGTCCCTATGTGGTCTATCAGACTGACGGTAGTGTAAGAGTTATCTCGGTAACTGAGAATGGCGAGGTGAAAGATACTGTCTATGCAGTCTTGCCAAAGGATTTTACTCTGCATGTGGCTGACCATGAGGGGAAATACCCTTTCTCTGTATGTCTGCATTCTATCGCTCGTCAGCCATGGAAGCAGAGTCAGGCAAGGAAAACCTTTGTGATGTCCGATCCTCATGGCAGACTCAACTTGGTAGTCAGCCTGCTGAAGGCCAATGGTGTTATTGACAGCCAGTTACGCTGGGCTTATGGCGACAATCAGCTGGTGGTTATTGGCGACATCTTCGACCGAGGTTATGATGTACCTCAGATTTTTTGGCTCTTCTATAAACTTGAGGCCGAGGCTGCCGAGTGTGGCGGTCGTGTTTCTGTGTTGTTGGGCAATCACGAGCCTATGGAGTTGGCTGGCGATATGCGTTACGCCAAGCCTAAATATAAGATGCTTGCCGACACCCTGGGAATTTCTTATCGCCATCTCTTCGGTTCGAATACCGAGCTGGGCCGATGGCTTGCCACACGTAATGCCATGCAGGTGATTGGCCGCAATCTTTTTGTGCATGCCGGTATCAGCAAGGAATTCTATGACCGTGATTTGAAAATCCCTGTAGTCAACGACACTATCAGCAGTGTGCTCTTTATGAAGAGCAAACAGCGCAAGGCTCATTCTGAGTTCTGTAAGTTCCTTTATGGCAACCGTGGTCCCATTTGGTATCGTGGCTTGGTGCTGAAGACCAAGAAATGGTCGCCTTTGTCAAACGATTCTCTCGATATGGTGCTTCAGCGTTACGATGTGGATAGAATCTATGTTGGTCATACGATATTCAAGGACATCAAGCGTTTCTATAAGGGAAAGGTCATAGCCGTGAATGTCGATAATCTGGATAACTACAACCATCAGCGTGGCAGGGCTGTCCTGATAGATGAGGATAAGGTATATGTTGTCGGTGACAAGGGAATTAAGCGCAAGCTGTAGTTTGCACTATAGAGAAAATCTCTTCGCTATAGCATCTTGATGTAGTATCCTTCCTGATACTCATTGTCTAAAGAGGGTGTGTCATAAGTCCTTGACGCACCCTCTTTATCTTTGTGTGTCGGGCATGCCCTGCAGAAGATACAAGGGTACATTGAACAGTATGATTCAAGATGCAGGACACTGGAGAAGGAGATACTGCAACTACAGGAAATAGCTTCCAAGGTTTGGAAGAGAGAAGAAGAGCTGAAAAGTCTGAAAGCGGAACTGGCTGCATTGGACCGAAAAATACAGTTTGAACTTGCGCCGCAGGTTGAGAAAGAAAGCAGAGAAGAAAACAAAGAAGCAACAAATAACGTAAAAACAGATGTTACTTATAAAGGGTTACGGATTAAAGATTCGTGCCAACAAGTAAGAATATATTGAAATCTGATAAACGCTTCGGTTATTATCGTTAAAGTTTGATAATATTGTTTTTTTTTTTTGATTATTAAGATTTGAGTCTTATCTTTGCAATCGTTTTCACGCCTTATCTTAATTGACGAATGCCGAGTGAGAAAGACGGGAAGGACAAGCATATTGGAAATGGCGTTTACAAGCGCACTTGGTTATACACACACTTGGATTCTATAATATCAAATCAGGATCAGGAATATACAAGGCAGTTACGGACCGCCCAATAGATTATTAAAATAGAAAACTTATTATCAGCTACACCAGAATAGTTCCATTATTAGTATATAACGTATAGTAAAATTTCAAAATTATCTTAAAGGTAACAAAGTGTATTCCACTACTGGCTTGTATAGGATGTTTCAGGAGTTCAGGACTGTTTGACTGAGTAGCTCGTACTGCACCAACGCCGTTTCCCTTATGTATGTATTCGTAATTATTTTGGTCCATATAGGTGCATTGGACATAAAACGTAATTGCATGTATGGTTGAAATAAATCCATTATGTATTTAGCGTTTTTAATGTTTTAAAGTTATGAGAAGAGAACTTTTACTCTTATCTTGTTGCGTGGTCATCCCAAGCATTTGTAGTGCTCAAGAGAAGTCAGACACTACAATGGTAGAAAAGAAAGCAGAACGCAATGTGATGCTCAATGCATCCGATGCCAATGCACCTCGTTACATTCAGATAGGTCTTCCAAGTGAAGATGTAAATGTGTACGAGAACGGATTACCTGTCGTTTATTCTTCTTACATCCATCCTCTATCTGCTCATTGGAGAAGTGACGGAAGCTTGGCTGAAGTAGGATTGATGAACCCGCAGGAATCAGCCATAGCTACAGGAAACATCGCTTATTCTGTAAACAGTTTCAGCGACTTAGGCAGTGATACGTTCAAGGGTATTTTGAATTACAAAGGCAACCATTATGGTATGCATCAGTTTGATTTGAACGTTTCAGGACCTTTGGCTAAAGGCTGGACTTATGCCTTGAATATGTATCAGAACTTTGATCCGGGAACCTTTGACTTGAAGTTTACCAACTATAATGACCGTACCCAGATTTATAAGGGTGCCCTGACAAAGCATTGGGGAAACAGAGGTCAGTTGTCTTTCCTCTACAAGTTCTCAAACAGTCAGCGTATGGGTACCGTAACTTGTTTTGCACCATTTGTCTATCACACTAATGGTGATGTGACAGAATTGGATGGCTTTAAATTGGGTACATCTTCATACGTTCCAGCTTCTCAGAACTTCATGTACCGTGATATGAGGACAGGTGAAGTGAAAAACACTACTATCAATGATTGGAACAAGAACAAATCTCACGAATTTGCTGTATTATTCAAATGGGATTTAGGTAATGCATGGAACTTGGATACAAAGGCTAAATATACCTGGGCTGATGCTAACTATGCCGACTTTGGCGGCAGTTCTATCATGAATGTCAAAGATGGAAAGGTTGAGGGTAATACGAATACGTATTATGACAAGAATGGAAAGCTTTATACAGGTTTGATGGATGGTCGAAGAATCTGGTTTCATACTGCAAAGGCAAAATCTTTCCTTCTCACCTCTGAGGTGATGAGAAACTATGGCCAGCATAATCTTAAAATAGGTCTCAACGAGTGGAACTTTGACTTAGACTACTGGTCTGCGTCAACACAATGGGATGCCAGTGTAAAGGAGTATCCAGAGTTTCTATCACATTCCATGGTTTCAGACCCGACTGCAAGAACAACTTATTATGGGTTCAATGAGATTTCTACAGACTTTGCTATCGGTAATGAGAATAAGTTAGCAGGATATTTCACAGACGAATGGCGTCCTATTGAAAGCCTTCGTTTCTTCTATGGCGCACGTTTGGAGTGGTGTCGTATGTCAGTAGACCAGTTGCCTTATGCACGATTTGCAGACATGTATGTCGGTGCAACCAATGCAGACGGTGTAACCATTACACCTCAGCACAGAACAAAGAATAAGCTCAATTATGCATTTACAGTTTCGGCTACATGGTCCTTTTATAAAGGTATGGGACTCACCGCTGACTTCACTCAAATGGAACGCTCTCCTCGCATGACAGATTATGCCAATATGGGACCACAGGACCTGCGTCTCCGCATTCCATTGCTCCGTGGCGGTATATACTATCGCAATAAGTGGATTGATGTTACATCAATGATAACCTGGATTCAGAAGACGAACAATACAGACCAGCAGGATATAACCAAACCTGGCACTAGTATATCAAAGACAACATCATTAAATTATAGCATTCAGACTGTTGGATGGACAACCAATGTGGAACTTGACCCTTTCAAGGGTGCGCATCTTCATGCCCTCTTTACCTATCAGAAGCCAACATACAAGGACTATTCTGTGACAGTAAAGTTTGATGATGGTGAGACTTCTGACTTAAACGCCACTGGTAACATTGTCAAGGAAATACCACAGATACTGATTGAGCTTGACCCAAGTTATACCTTTTACAAGGATAAGATGACAGTATGGGGCAGTTTCAGATATTTTGGAAAAACGTATGCTAACCTTTCAAATGCCCTTTGGTTCAACGGCCATTGGGAAACTTTCGCAGGTGTGAAATGGAATGCTACCAACAAATTATCATTCAACCTTGGTGTAGTCAACTTCCTGAACCAAAAAGGTGCCAGCGGTACAATATCCGGCTCAGAGCTTATTGGTCCGGAAGAAGCCAAGCGATTCAATGGCTACGTAATGTCCGGACGCTATCTTCGTCCTTTCACTGTTGAGTTTGGAGCAAGTATAAAACTATAAATACCAATTAATCAAGTATAAAACTATAAATACCAATTGATTATGAATAAATTATGCAATTTTATAGTACTTTTTATGGCTTTGTCAGGTAATGTATATGCCCAGAAGACAGAACCATGGAATGACCCTTTGGTGAACAACATCAATCGTAACGAGCCTGTTTCTGATTTCTTCGGCTATGAGAATAAGGAACTGTCTGACAGAAATGACAAGACGCTTTCAAAGAGATTCTTGTCTATTGAAGGAAATTGGAAATTCAATTGGGTGCAGAATGCCAATGAGCGTCCTTTAGATTTCTATTCTCTCAATCTTGATGATTCTAATTGGGGTAAGATGCCAATTCCTGGATGTTGGGAGTTGAATGGCTATAGCGTGCCAGTCTATACCAACTATAGATATGAGTGGGAAAATGAATGGAAATCAAATCCTCCTTATGTGCAGGATCTTGGCAACTACGTCGGATCTTACCGACGTAAGATTGTAATTCCTGAGAATTGGAATGGTGACAATATAATACTGCACATCGGTGAATTTTCCAGCAATATCAACCTATATGTAAATGGAAAGTTTGTTGGCTATGCTGAAGACAATAAGGTTGCTGCGGAATTTGACATCACTAAATATGTAGAACCAGGAAAAGAGAATCTGATAGCCATGCAGCTGATGAGATGGTGCGATGGCTCTTATTTTGAGGATCAGGACTATTGGAGACTTCGCGGTATTGCCAGAGAGAACTATATCTATGCTCAGCCGAAGTCACATATTAAGGACTTGAACGTAACCTCTTCCTTGTCCGATAATTATAAAGACGGTATCTTTGCCATTCATTTTTCTACAGAATCATGTGATGGAAAGAATGTTCTGGTAGAATTGATAGACAAGAAAACTGGCAATACGGTTTTTGAAAGAAAGCAACAGTTACAGGGTGGCAGTTCAACAGTAGAGTCAACCATTCAGAATGTAGCCAAGTGGACAGCAGAAACACCGAATTTGTACACACTCAGAGCGACACTGATGGATGGAGATAAAGTATTGGAAGTCATTCGCCAAAATGTCGGTTTTAGAAAGATCGAGATCAAGGGAAAACAGCTCTTGGTAAATGGACAGCCTGTTCTTATCAAGGGTGTGAACCGTCATGAGATAGATCCTGATGGAGGATATGTTGTCAGTGTTGAGAACATGATTCGTGACATAAAGGTTGCCAAGCAATTAAACATCAATGCTATACGCACCAGCCACTATCCAAATGATCCACGCTGGTATGATTTGTGTGATGAATATGGTATTTATGTCGTGGCTGAGGCAAATCTGGAAAGCCACGGAATGGGATTTGGTAAAGAGACTCTGGCCAAAAAAGAGTTGTTCAACAAGACACATATTGAGCGTAACATGCACAATGTGAAGGTTCTCAAAAACCATCCTTGTATCATTATGTGGAGTCTTGGTAACGAAGCAGGTTATGGTAAGAACTTTGAGGATGCCTACGATTGGGTAAAGGCATATGATAGTTCTCGTCCAGTACAATACGAAATGGCATGTTCAACAGGCAATCATGATGAAACCCGTCCTGTTGAGTCATACGAGTTGGCTGGTCTGAAGGCTGGCAAGACTGACATTTTCTGTCCTATGTATGCTGATTACGACAGTTGTAGAGCATATCTGGAAAAGGACTATTGTGACAAACCTCTTCTTCAGCAGGAGTATGCCCATGCCATGGGTAATTCTATGGGTGGATTTAAGCAGTATTGGGATTTGGTCCGTCAGTATCCTCAGTATCAGGGTGGTTTTATCTGGGATTTTGTAGATCAGGGTCTGCGCGACAAGAGCAAGATAACTGGTAATCAGATCTATGCCTATGGCGGTGATTATGGTCGTTTCCCTATGTCTGACGAGAACTTCAACAACAATGGCTTGGTTAGTCCGGACAGAAGACCAAATCCTCATGCTTACGAAGTGAAATACTTCCATCAGAACATCTGGAGCAAACTTGAGAACAAGGTCAAGGGTACTGTCTCTGTATTCAACGAGAACTTCTTTGTTCCGTTGAATAACGTAAATCTCGTATATTCAATAGAGGTAGAGGGAAAAAGTATGGCAAACGGTTTAATCAACCTTGGCAAATACAATATTCTTCCTCAGACAAGCAAGACCATTGCAATTCCAGGATATGCAAAGATAGTTGCAGACAAGAAGTACAGAGGAAAGGAAAAGACACTGAATCTTACGTACAAATTGAACAGTGATTCGCTTCTTCTAAGTAAGGATGAAGAAATCGCCCACCAGCAGTTTGTGATTAGCGACTATAAGTTCCCTGTATTGAATTCCTCTGAAACAGCCAAAGTCAAGGCTGTAGATCATGCCAAGTATCTCGTTCTTTCTGCCAATGGTGTGGATGTTACCATCAGTAAGGCAACAGGACTTGTTTCTTATTTGGATGTTGACAAAACACCTATGCTTGTAAGAGGATTTGATTTGACTCCAGACTTCTGGAGAGCATGCACAGACAACGATTTTGGTTCACATATGCCTACATTAAGTGCAGCATGGAATAAGCCAAGTATGGAACTGAAGAATTTTACCCGTAAGGAGAATGGTTCTGTTGTTGCCGAGTTGTATCTCAAAGAAACAGAGTCAACACTGACTCTTACCTATACATTGAATAATAATGGAGAACTGACTGTTGAACAAGATCTGAAGGTAAATCCTGATGCGGAGAACAAGCCAAATCTTCTGCGCTATGGAATGGAATTGCAGATGCCTAAGGAGTTTGATAGAGTTGAATTCTACGGAAAGGGTCCTAACGAGAATTATGCAGACCGTAACAATTCCGACAGATTGGGCATTTTTACCCAGTTGGTAAAGGATCAGTATTATCCATACGTTCGTCCACAGGAGTCTGGCAACAAGACGCAGGTAAGATATTGGAAGGTTCTGACAAAAGACAATAAAGGTCTGGAGTTTTTCTCCAATGAGCCAATGGAGTGTTCAAGCCTGAACTATCTGACTTCAGATCTTTACCGCGGACCGGTAAAGAACCAAGAACATTCTGGAGACCTTGTACCACGAGACTTTACCTCTGTACACATTAGTCAGAGACAGATGGGATTGGGATGTATCAATACATGGGGCGCATTACCTATTGAGAAATATATGCTTCCTTATCAGGACTATGCATTCAAATTCGTGATTCGTCCTGTAAGATAACCAAATAGTTCTCACTCTGAGAAATCAGAGTGAGAACGCAATATATCAAAGAGCATTGAAAATAAATGCTTTATGTTCAATCAGTCATAGTAAGTTATAAGGCTCTGAATACATCTTTGAAAAAACGTGAATAGACTTAATGTCTGTCCACGTTTTTTTTTTGATTCCTTGTACTATTTCTTTTTCAGTACATACAATTTTGCAGTCTCACCTTCAGGTTCTACACCCATAGAATCTGTCATAATGATGCTGTTGGCATTCTTAACCTTATTTTATACCCGGGCAATCTGCTGCCGGGAGAGTTCCTCATACGTTCCTGCAACAGACGTCAAATCCACATTGTCCTTATTAGAAGCGGTGGTGTCAACTACATTTGCAGAATCA
>OLGI01000300.1_pt1 | contig 52343 bp, 34 predicted proteins | sample 1605221 | NCBI WGS metagenome assembly OLGI01 (sample SAMEA3888915, study PRJEB22519) | human gut metagenome | biome: human gut; feature: human-associated habitat; material: faeces | place: Denmark | collected 2010 | reverse complement strand
GTGGTGAGGTGGAGCGCGTGCTCAACATGGCAGACGGTTGCCTCCTCCTCGTCGACGCTTTCGAGGGTCCGATGCCTCAGACCCGATTCGTGCTGCAGAAGGCTTTGCAGCTCGGATTGAAGCCTATCGTGGTGGTTAATAAGGTGGATAAACCTAACTGTCGCCCTGAAGAGGTGTACGAAATGGTGTTCGACCTGATGTGCGACCTCGATGCTACAGAGGAACAGCTTGACTTTACAGTGGTTTACGGTTCGGCTAAGAACGGCTGGATGAGCGATGACTACAACAAGCCAACTGATAACATTGACTATCTGCTCGACAAGATTGTGGAGATTATCCCTGCTCCTAAGCAGCTGGAGGGTACTCCTCAGCTCTTGATCACATCTCTTGACTATAGCTCTTACACTGGTCGTATCGCCGTGGGTCGTGTACACCGTGGTACTCTGAAGGATGGTATGAATGTTACCATCTGCCACCGTGACGGAACCCAGGAGAAGACCAAGATCAAGGAACTGCATACCTTCGAGGGTATGGGTCATAAGAAGACAGACCATGTGGATTCCGGCGATATCTGTGCCGTTGTCGGCCTTGAGAAGTTCGAGATTGGTGATACCATCTGCGACTACGAGAACCCGGAGCCACTGCCTCCTATCGCTGTAGACGAGCCTACCATGAGCATGCTCTTCACCATCAACGATTCTCCTTTCTTCGGCAAGGAGGGTAAGTTCTGTACATCACGCCACATTCAGGACCGCCTGAACAAGGAGTTGGAGAAGAACCTGGCTCTTCGTGTTCAGCCTTACGAGGATACCACCGATAAGTGGATTGTATCGGGCCGTGGTGTGCTCCATCTCTCTGTGCTCATCGAGACCATGCGCCGCGAGGGCTACGAGCTGCAGGTGGGTCAGCCTCAGGTAATCTACAAGGAGATTGACGGCGTGAAGTGCGAGCCTATCGAGGAGTTGACCATCAACGTGCCAGAGGAGTTTGCTTCTAAGATGATTGATATGGTTACCCGCCGCAAGGGTGACATGACTTCCATGCTGAACATGGGCGAGCGTGTGGATATCGAGTTTGATATTCCTTCACGTGGTATCATCGGTTTGCGTACCAATGTGCTCACTGCTTCTCAGGGCGAGGCTATCATGGCTCACCGCTTCAAGGAGTATCAGCCATACAAGGGCGAGATTACCCGCCGTTCTAACGGTAGCATGATTGCGCTGGAGACAGGTACTGCCTATGCTTACGCCATCGACAAGCTGCAGGATCGCGGTAAGTTCTTCATCGACCCAGGTGAGGAGGTTTACGGCGGCGAGGTTGTTGGTGAGCATGTTCACGACAACGACCTGGTGGTTAACGTAACCAAGGCAAAGCAGCTGACCAACGTGCGTGCTTCCGGTTCTGATGATAAGGCTCGCGTGATTCCAAAGACCGTGATGAGCCTTGAGGAGTGCCTGGAGTATATCCGCGAGGATGAGTACGTAGAGGTAACCCCTAAGAGCATGCGTATGCGCAAGGTGATTCTCGATCACTTGGAGCGCAAGCGCAGTAACAAGGAATAAGTTATAGCTTATATATAAATGGATCCGTAAGAATTCCCCTCTTGCCGATTGCCCTGGGCAGTCTGCTTGCAGGGGATTCTTTATTTAAAGGTGATACTTTATTTAAGGTGATACTTTATTTAAGGTGATTCTTTATTTTTAATTTAGAATGTAAGCGTATGTGGTTGTGGAAATTCTTTAGGAAATTCTCGTTGCCCTGCTCGCTGGTATTGGGAGCCGTGGGCTATCTGATTTTTGCCAATGTTCCGTTTCTGGAGCCTCTGGGCGATGCGGTGGGACCGAAACTGGTAGATCTGATGCCGGTGGTGCTCTTCGCTCTGCTCTATGTTACTTTTTGCAAGATAGAAATCAAGGAGATGAAGCCGAAGGCGTGGCATTTTGTATTGCAGCTGATCAGAACCAGTCTGGCATTGGCGATGGTGGTGCTGATTTTCGAATTCGGCGATGATTATGAAACCAAGCTGGTGCTGGAGGGAGCCTTTATCTGCTTTATCTGTCCTACGGCGGCTGCCGTGGCGGTGGTGACGGAGAAGTTGGGTGGAAGCATCGGTTCGCTGACTACTTATACGGTGATAGCGAATGTATTCACGATGGTGATTATTCCGAGTCTCTTCCCGATGGTGGAGAAGGGGGCGGATGTTTCCTTTCTTTTTATGAGTGCGATGGTGTTCCGAAACGTGACCACGGTACTGGTGGTGCCTTTGCTTCTGGCTCTGCTGAGCCGCAGGTTTCTGCCTAAATGGGTGGATAAGGTGAAGAGCGTGAAGGATCTGGGCTTCTATATGTGGTGCTTCAACCTTACTATCCTGATGGGCGAGACGGTTCGCAATATCCTCCATGCCGAGGTTTCGGGATGGATTCTTGCCTTGCTGCTTCTGGTACCCCTTTTGGTATGTCTTATCCAGTTTGCCATCGGCAAGGCGGTGGGCAGACATTATGATGCGAGCATCAGTGCCGGTCAGGCGTTGGGACAGAAGAATACCATTGTGGGCATCTGGCTCACTCTAACTTTCCTGAATCCTCTTGCCGCCGTAGCACCGGGTGCCTATGTGGTTTGGCAGAACCTGGTGAATGGCTGGCAGATATGGTATAAAGAAAAATATGGCAAGCTTAAGTGGTAAGCTTGCCATATTTTTTTTCTGACAGTTGGTTGGAGGGAGGAATTTTATGCAGATTTGGCTTTTTATAGTGTTTTTAGATGATAATCCACCTTGAAAAGATGATAATCCGCATGTAAAAGACGTATTTTCACTACTTTTGCGGCAGATTTTCAATATCATAGACAAGAGAATAATCAATATTAATAATTTAAACATTTATCAAAAAACAAATCATGAACAAAATTTCTAAACATTTATGTCGCATGATGCTGGTATTGCTTGGCTTGATACTTGCTTGTCCGTCGGTATGTGTCGCAGGGCAGACAGTAGTAGCATCATGGGTGTTCTCACAAGGGTGGGAAGCCTCGAGTAAGGGGAGTGTGGTGACTTATACGCCTGATGGCAGTGGGTGGTCGGCACTTTCGAATACACCTTGGAAAACCAAGCAGCCAGTGTTTTTGCCAAATACTTGCAATGGAGTTTTGGATAATTACATGCTTACGCTGAAGACCAGTGATGGAAAGTGGGAGGTGAAGCAGAGTAAGGACAGTTACCTGTTGCGCCTCAATACGGCATCTATCGATAAGTTTACATCCAAGTCGGATTATGGTGACGCTTCGAAACACGATCAGTATTTTGAAGTAAGTTTCCCTACTGTCAGCCTTCAGAATGCAAAGCTCAACTTCGCGATAGGTGATGGTTCGAGCAGTTCTACCCCCTTTGGAGTAGTCTATTCCGTAGATGGAGGATCCACATGGAAGGTTCTCGATGACTATGTAAGTGGAAGCCATTGGAATACCTATGTTGATGCTAACTATGACCTTGATGCTGATAATAAGGAAAATGTCATCGTCCGTATTTTCATTACTACAGCAACGAAGAACAGCAACTACAATCTGAAATACGTGAATATTCTTGCCGACGACCATGAAGCTCCAAAGTTTCAGACAAGCCGTCCTGCAGATAATTCAATCAATGTGGCTACAAAAGGTACCATAGTAGTTGATTTCAATGAGAATGTACAACTGGCAGAGAATGCTTGTGCAAAACTGACCAATGCAGTAACCAATAAATCAATAGCTATATCGCCGGTTGTAAATGGAAACAGTCTGCGTTTTGCCTATTCTTCTCTTGAAAAGAGTTGTGTCTACAACTTTGAGTTGCCAGGCAATACCGTGAGCGACCTTTCTGGCAATGTGAGTGGCGAAGGCGTAAAGTTCAGTTTTACAACAGCCGATACCGATCCTATTGCAGCACCCGTTATCGAGAGTAAGAATCACTTATGGTACAACCGTCCAGCTGGCTATTGGGAAGAGGCACTTCCATTGGGAAATGGCCGTCTTGGAGTCATGCATTCGGGTAGTGTGGCATGTGACACGCTGCAGCTCAACGAAGACACCTTCTGGGATCAGGGACCTAACAGTAACTACAATGCCAATGCGCTAGGCGTGTTGAAGCAAGTGCAGCAGGGAATCTTCAGCAAAGATTATGCTTCGGTACAGGATCTTGCTGTAAGCAACTGGATGTCGCAAGGCTCACATGGTGCAAGCTACCGTGCAGCAGGAGTGATGCTTATTGGCTTCCCTGGTCAGCGCTTCGATGACATGGAAGGAGCACAAACCGAGAATGCTGCTGATGCACAGGGCTATGTGCGCTATCTTGACATGAATACAGCTACGAGTAATGTGGAATATCATGTAAAGAATGTAGGATATAAGCGCACGGTATTCACTTCTTTCAAGGATAATGTAACAGTGGTTCGTCTTGAGGCAGACCAGGCTGGAAAGCTCGATTTCAATGTGGCATACGCCGGCAGCAACAAGTCGAATATAGAGAAACTTATTTCCAACGAGCTGTTCGACGATCATACCATCAAGGCAATGATGGGTCCGGCTCGCGACAAATGCGAGAATGTAGAGAACAAGCTTCATCTCTGTACCTATATTCGTGTGATTGATTGTGATGGTACAATCGAAAATGACCAGACAACAATCTACGCTCAAGGAACGATAGGAGCAGCAACAAAAGCTCCGCAATTGAAAATTACAGGAGCCACACATGCTACAATCATCATATCACAGGCAACAAACTTCAAGAAGTACAATGATGTGAGTGGCGATGCAGATGCAACGGCTTTTGCTTATTTGCAGAATTACGAGACAAGCGGAAAGGATTATGCTACAACACTTGCCGACCATAAAGCGGTGTACAAGCAGCAGTTTGACCGTGTAGACCTCACTCTCGACGGCAATGCCGCACAGGAGGCTAAGGATACAGAGCAGCGCATCAAGGAATTCCATAAGACATCCGATCCGCAGCTTGCAGCCAACTACTTCCAGTTTGGCCGTTATCTTCTTATCTCCTCTTCACAGCCAGGTACACAGCCAGCCAACCTGCAGGGAATCTGGAATCCTGATGCACGCCAATATCCTGCCTGGGATTCAAAATATACCTCAAATATCAATGTGGAGATGAATTATTGGCCTGCTGAGGTTACTAATCTTGCAGAATGTCACGAGCCATTTGTAGAGATGGTGAAAGACGTTAGCGTGACTGGTGCTGAAACGGCAAAGCAGATGTATGGTGCACGTGGATGGACATTGCATCATAATACCGACATCTGGCGTACTACGGGTGCTGTAGATAATGGTACGGTAGGAGTATGGCCAACGTGCAATGCGTGGTTCTGTTCACATTTGGGGGAGCGTTACCTCTTCTCTGGTGATAAGCAATATCTCGCTGAGATATATCCTCTGATGAAAGGTGCTGCCGAGTTCTATCAGGACTTTCTTGTAAAAGATCCTGGGACAGGGTACATGGTGGTTTGTCCAAGCAATTCGCCAGGGAACCATCCTGGAATCGGTAATTACACCAAGAGTGATGGTAAAACGGCAAATATTGCTCTTTTTGGTGGTGTGGCAATGGATAATGAAATGGTGTACGACCTCTTGAAGAATACGGCTCTTGCAGCCCGTGCCCTCGACAAGGATGTTTCCTTTGCAGATGCTCTCGATGAATTGAAGGCAAAGATTACTCCTTGGAGAATCGGCAAGTACGGACAGGTGCAGGAATGGCAGGAAGATTGGGATAGGGAAACGTCATCCCACCGTCATCTTTCACATCTTTGGGGTGCCTATCCAGGCAATCAGGTTTCTCCTTACGAAAATCCTACTCTCTTTCAGGCTGTTCTTAAAAGTCTTGTGGGACGTGGTGATGCTGCCCGTGGATGGTCGATGGGATGGAAAGAGGCTATGTGGGCCCGAATGCTTGACGGCGACCATGCCATGAAGATTCTCAAGAATCAGCTTGTATTGCTCGACCCTAATGTAACAATAGCCTCTTCTGACGGCGGTTCTTATGCCAATATGTTTGATGCTCACCCACCATTCCAGATTGATGGCAACTTTGGTGCTACAGCTGCAATTGCAGAGATGCTCGTACAGTCGCATGCCGGATTCCTGCATATCCTTCCTGCCTTGCCTACTGAATGGAAAACTGGCGGTGAGGTTAAGGGACTGCGTTCACGTGGTGGATTTGTAGTGACCGACCTTAAATGGGCAAATGGTAAAATAGAGTGGGTAACCATCAAGTCTACCATTGGCGGAAACCTTCGCCTGCGTTCGGCAACGCCACTTTTCAAGAATGGTGCAACTGCTCTGAAAATAGCAGAAGGCGATAATGACAATCCGTTGATGCAGCCTTATTGTACGCCTGATCCTATAGTGAAAGATATGAGTAAGATTCCTGCAACACTGCTTGAAGATACTTATCTCTATGATATTCCTACTCAGGCTGGTGAGGAAATCACGCTTGTTAGCTGCACTACGGGTATTGTTAATGTATCAGCTCAGCAGCCATGTTCTGATAACAGCCAAGTACGCTATAACCTCGGAGGACAGCGGGTAGGCAAAGGTTATCATGGAATTGTGGTAAAGGGCGGAAATAAATATATGCAATGATCCTGATATCTGAGCTTTATATAAAAAGTTGCAGGTAGGTTATGTTTATGATAGGGAGGATGCCCAAATAAAGAAACTTGGGTGCATCCTCCCTTCTTATGTCCTGCCGGTGGGCAGGTTTCCGGTTCATTCATTCAATCAATCCATTCTCAATTCTGATGGAGTTACCCCTATTGCCTTCTTGAAGCAGCGGCTGAAGTATTTGGGGTCGGAGAAGCCGCAGCGATAGGCTATTTCTGATACGTTGAGATTCCTTTCTTCAAGGAGCATCTGGCGAGCCGTGTTCAGGCGGATATTGAGGATGAAGTTGTTGGGCGTACAGTTAAACTCTTTCTTCATCATTATATATAAGGTAGAGCGGCTCATGCACATTTCCCTGGCAATGGTATCTACATTCAGGGCGGAGTCGGACAGATGGCCGAGAATAAACTTTTCCACGTCAGTCCTGAAGGCTGTAGATTCGGCAGAATCCGGGATGATGGATTCTTTTTCACCATTGTCGTTTCGCTCTATTACGTCGGCTACTCTCATCTTGATGTATTCCATCTTTTCGCCGGCAGAGAGTTTCAGGGTCTTGACTTCATTCTCCAGCCGTCGTATGTACCTATACAGCTTGAATGCAAGAAGCAATGATATAAGTACGGCTCCTCCGTAAAGCATCCAGGCTATGGGACGTTCGTTGAAGAAGGGGGTGCGATGAATGCTTATGGATGCCTCATTGTTGCACCAGATTCCATCTCCGTTAGTCGATTTTATCTTCAGGCAGAATGTTCCTGCGGGGATGTTGGAGAGGTTGATGTGGTTCTCCGTGGTGTAAAGCCAGTGGCTATCTACGCCCTCAAGCATATATGCATATTGTATAGGCTCGTTCTTGTTGAAGTCGATGGCTGCGAATGAAATGCTCAGACTCTTCTCCTTAGGCGAGAGCTCTATGTGGGGAGGCGTATCAAAAAGGATTTTTGGCTTGAAATTACTTTTTCTTACCGTCTGTTCATTGATTGGCAATATGCCTTGTGTGGTGCCATATAACAGTGTTTGGCTTTCTGATACATTCAGAGGCTTGGCTTCTGAGAAGGAGAAATCGCCCTTGAAAAGACTCTCGGAATAGTTGGTGAACGATTCTTTTTGGGGATTGTATTTCATCAGGCAGTGTTCTGATACGAGCCATATCATGCCTTGTGCGTCTTCGCACATGTTGAGTATCACGTCAGACATCATACCGTTTTCGGTAGTTAGTGTTGAAATTTTCAGATCGTTTGCATGAAGTTTCCCCTTTTCTATGATGTTTAAGCCTCCGCCATAGGTTGCTGCATATATCGTCCCGTTTCCTGATTGTAGCAGCGCCATCACTTCATTATTGCTTATGGATTTCGGATTGGAAGGTATTCGCTTGTTTTGCAGGAAACGGATTTTTTGCAGATTCCTGTCCATATTGCAGGTGAAGAGACCTTCATTGGCGGCAAGCAGTAAGGTTCCGCTCGGGCTTAATAGCATGTCGTGTATGCATTTTGCCTGGCTGGGAAATTGCTTTATATCATTATTGCAGTTGATGAACTTGGGGCTTTCGCTCCATGGATTCTTGATAATGTTCAGACCTCCCTTGAATGTTCCCAAGAGGATTCTGCCATGCCGGTCTTCTTTGATGGCATATATGCTGTTGCTGTTTATGCTGTAACGGCTGGTATTTTGGGTAAATGACTTTACTGAGTAATTTCCGTCGTTTGTTTCCTTTAGTCTGAAAAGTCCGTTGGGCTTTGTGCCTAACCATAGAATACCGTGTGAGTCTTGAAGCATGGAATATACGTTTGCGCCGAATGGCATTCTTGTTTTCGAGATATTGCCATCTTTCTTCAGGTAGCCTATAAGCGAACCTTTTGGCGCATATATCCTGACAAAACCATTCTTGTCGGCTATGAAGATTCTTTTTTCCTTGTCCTGGAATATGGAGCGTATTACTTCTTCTCCATCACCTTTACACTTTACGGGCCCCACTTTCTCCTTCTTGAATGTGAGCCTGTCTAGGCCTCGATGGGTGTATATCCAGTAGCCTCCTTGTCTGTCTTTATATAAGATGTGGGTTTCCTCGCCCTCGTATTCGGGCAGGGAATTGATTGCGGCTTTCTGTTGTGTGGTAGGGCGAAAACGATCTCCCTTGTCGGACTTTTTGCCTTTTAGCAGTACAAACTTCTTTTCATGGGTCTTGAACAGGTAATATCCGTTGGGACACTTGCACAGGATGTCTCCTCCTGTCGTTTCGCGAATAAAGAAGATGCGGTTGGTGATAAGTGGACAGTTGTCTCCTTTGCGTGCCTTGAAATTAGAAAAGGTGTATCCGTCGTAGCGGCTCAGTCCATTCCATGAACTGATCCATATGTATCCCTTGCTGTCTTGAGTTACGCAAGTGATGAGACTTTGAGGTAGGCCATCGCTTTCTGTAAAATGCTTGATGCTTGTTGATGCAGCCATATCAACAAGTACAAGTGAAAGGATAAGGGTGATTAAAAATCTATTTATTCTCATTTTTTCCAATTTGTCTAGTCGTTTGTATATTTTGGATGCAAAGATAATAAAAATATTGCAGAGTTTGGCAAAGTTTATGGGGATTTTAGTCTTCTTGGCAGCAGTTTTAGGAAAAAACTTAATTCACCCTTCCAACTTGCAGTAACATAGCTGGTTATTTGCAAGTTGTGAAGGGTGAAACGTATTTGGGGCGTATTTCTTGTTTATTTACTTGTAGAAATAAAGATGCACTCGATGGTTACATTGCCATCCATCCATTGGGCTGGGATGGTATACGTGCCATCCTTGGCTATGGCAGTCTTCTTGATGCTTTCTACCTTATCTCCATGCGTGATGGTGAAATCGCCGTAGGTGAAGCCTGGGGCTGGTACCATCTTCACCTTGAAATCCTTGCCGTAGGCTGCCTTGTGGTTGTTCAAGATGGTGCCGTCGGCAGCTGTTACCATACCGTTGCGGTTGGCCTCGGTTACGGATACGAACTCGCTTTGCGCCTTCTTCTTCGCAGTGCCGGCATCCTTCTTCAAGGTGATGCGAGGGGCGTTAGTCAGGTGGATATTGATATCGTCAATATATACCACCTCATCCTGCTTCATCTCGTGAGGTGACTCGGCGTGAGGAACCACTACCAGACTGTAGATATCCACACCCTCGGCACTCTTGATAGGGAAAACGGCATCAGCCCACTGACCGGCTGGAACCGGAGTGGTGGATTTAATCCAGAACTGCTCTACTTCCTGCGACTGTCCGGCTCTGTCTCTGCGCTTGCCGAGACCAACCAGCATCACGCGGCCTTCCATCGGACGGTTGATGAGCACGTGAACCACTTTTCCTGCAGGGCCGAGTGCAATCGGCTTCTTCAGATCAATTCTTGCACCGAAGATGTTGGATGCCAGGCGTGAACGCTGAAAGGCGAGCACCTTCGTGTTGGGATTGTTGGTGAGGTCGGGATTATCCACTACTGCGCAGTTGCCAGCCAGTTCTCCCGTGCGGAATGGGGAATGCTCCCATCTGTCGTATACTCCCACGGATTTGTAATCTTGGGTGTCGAACTTAATTTCCTGTCCCATTACTGCCAATGGCAACAGGCACAATGCTATGAGTAATTTCTTCATGTTCTTGGTGTAGAGAAAAAGTTTAAAATACTTTTATGGAATGCAGCAGCGGACAAGCCTTGCTGTCGTCGATGACAATCTTCAAACCCTTAGCCTGATAGCCCTTGCCGTAACTGTCTGATGTGCTGCCGTTCAGCGGGATGATGCGCTTGTATCCGATGGTGGTAGTGGTGCACTTTTCTGCGATAGGCTTCCATGTCTTTCCATCTTCTGAGATTTCGATATGGAACTTTCTTACTCGCTGACCCTTGCGGATGTACTCCATCATATCCACATAGCGCAGGGTTTGTGGCTTATCCCAACTGAAGGTGATGGTGGCCTGCTTTACGCCGTCGTCGGTGGCCCAATAGGTATTCTTGTTGTTGTCGGTCAGGTTCCTGGCGGTATAGTTGCGCTTGGCTCCTGCCTGGCGGGTGTTGCTAACGGAAACCTTGGCCTTCTGAGCCAGGTCCTTGCCCAAACGGGTGCGGATCATATTGCCCATATCCTTGAGCACGCGCACGTCGATATCAGGCAGCAAACCTCTCTTGTCGGGAGGACAGTTCAGGATGAGGGTGGCGTTTCTGCCCACGGTTTCGAGATACATCTGGAAGAGGCGCTCCACAGAGAGAGGCTTCTCGCCTTCGTGCCAGAACCATCCCTTGTCGGTGAGCTTGGCATCGCTCTCTCCCGGGTCCCACTGCCATCCGTCTTCAGTGCCATACATGCCGTTGCTTTCAGGGGCATATCCTCTCTCGTCGGTGAGCCAGTTGGTTTCGCCAGCCCATCCAGCCTCGTTGCCAATCCATCTTGACTCGGCACCCACACCCCAGAGGATGATATCGGGGCAAACCTTGTGGATGGAGTCTCTGAGGTTCGGGATATCATAATAGGTGGAACGGTCTACATTGACAGTGGTGTTGCGTCCGCCGTAGTATCCGTCGCCGCCGTTGGCACCATCGAACCACATTTCAAACTGGTCTTTTCCGTACTGAGCCAATTCTGCGCACTGGCGGAGGAAGACATCGTTCACATATTTCTCGGTGCCATAATATACGCTGTTTCTATCCCATGGAGAGACATAGAAACCATATTTCATGTTCAGTTTGCGTGCAGCCTGGGCGAAGTCGCGCGGAATGTTGGTATTCTTTCCGTTCTCGTTTCCGGCATTGACGATGGAGTGGTCGGTGGTGGCTGTAGGCCAGAGGCAGAAGCCATCGTGATGCTTCACCACGGCGATGCCGCCCTTCATGCCCGCTGCCTTCACCGCCTTGAGCCACTGAGCCGGATTAGGCTTTGCGGTAGGCGCAAAGAGGGTTACGTCTTCACTTCCCAGTCCCCACTCGCGGTTGGTATAGGTGTTCATGCCGTAATGGAAGAAGGCGTAGAACTCCGTCTCCTGCCACTTCATCTGGCGATCGCTTGGAACAGGGAAAACAGCGTTAGGCTCGTTGTCGGGATTCGGCAACGACTGCTGCTTAACTTGGAATGCACTCTGGGAGTGACCCGCCATGGCAGACATGATGAGTGACACTCCGACAAAAACTTTTTTGATGTTCATGGTTGTCGTATTTAAATCGATACACTTTATTCTTATCATAAGAGAAGTTGATATATTGTTATAGTTATTGTTATAGTTATTTGATATATTGTCAAAACTGGCGATTGTTAATAATAAATTTCAGCTGCAAAGATATAGTTTTTATGGATGGCAGCAAAACTTTTCTGGTTAATTAAATATAAACGCCCGCAAATTCTCATTTGCGGGCGCTGGTGATAATATGGATGATATCATAAGACGATGGATGATATCCTAAGACGATGGATGATTAATCCTGTGTAGGATAAATCAGATTCTGTTCTGTGATACAGTTGAGTACCTCTTCGAGATACTTCTTGGATTCATACTTGGCCATTGGCAGGTCGTGGAGCAGATAGTTGCCGCAATCCTTGGCTGCCTGTCCTGGAATTTCGCCTTCGAAGTCGGCGATGAACTGGAAGGTGCGCTGCATCAGCGGCACGATGTCCTTGCTCTGCAGGTCGCCACGGATGAGGAGGTAGTTGCCGGTGAGGCATCCCATCGGTCCCCAATAGATGATGCGGTCTTTCCACTCCTCGTCGTTTCGGAGGTAGGTGGCAGCCAGGTGCTCGATGGTATGGATGGCACCGTTGTGGAGGCAAGGCTCCTGGTTAGGCACCTTCATGCGGATATCGAAGGTGGTGACTACTTCTCCGCCTACTTCGTCCTTGCGGCTTACGTAGATGCCGCGGAGCAACTTGTTATGATTGATTGTGAAACTTGGAATCTTATTCATATAGTTTATAATTTACAATTTATAGTTTACAGACTTTCGAGGAAAGCCTTGGTGACATTGAACGAGCCTTCTGCCATTTTTGCCCAGAAATCGAAGTACATCTGCGCCTTGGTGTCCTTCAGCGGCACATCGCTGATGATGCGGAAGGAGATGAACGGCGTCTTGTAGATGTGGCAGGTCTGGGCGATGGAGCAGCTCTCCATATCCACGGCCATGGCATGAGGGAAGTGCTCCAGGATGGAACGCATCTTCTCCTTGCTATCCACAAACCACTCGCCGCTTACGATCTGTCCGGCATGAATCTTAGGGTGCTTGTTGTCGGGCAGGTTGTTGATGGCAAGTGCTTTTTCCACATACTCCTGTGGAGTCTTGAAGGTGGCTGGCATGCCGAGTATCTGACCGTACTCGCACTCGTCGCCGCAGTAGGCATCGTGGTATACGCAGTTGGTGGCTACCACCACTTCGGTTACATTGAGGTTGATGTCGGCACCTCCGGCAACGCCTGAAGAGATGACGAGGTCGGGATGATAGTTATCAATCATCTCCACCGCTCCGATGGCACTGTTCACCTTACCGATGCCGCACTGCTGCATCACCACTTCGTTGGCACCAATCTTTCCGATGACGAAGTCTTTCTGATTCTTTCGCTCTGTCTGCGATTCTGTCAATAATGTCTTGAGTTGCGCGAACTCCTTGTCCATCGCAACGATAATTCCTATTCTCATTTCTATTGATTTATTCTGATCTCTACTGTTTTTTTTCCCGTTTGAAAAAATTAGAAGTTTACGCCAAAGTTGAAGATCAGGGCTCTGTTTCTTGCCTTGTCGAAATCGTCGTGGCAGATGTTGGCAAGTCCCAGATCGTAGGTGAGGTCGGCATAGAACATGTCGTAGCCCACGCCGCATCCGAGGCGCAGACCACCGTCGAATCTTCTGAAGTTGTTGCTTCTGAAGGTGCTCTGAGCCTCACGCTCGGCAAAGTTCTTGATCTTGCCGCCCACGCCCATGGCGAAATATCCACCGGCAAATGGCTCTACGGTGAACTCATCATCCACCTCGTACTTGTATTTCACGAGCACCGGAATCTCCAGGTAGTTGAGGTCGTAGGTCATCTTCTTTCCTCCGCCCAGGTCTTTCTTTCCACCTTTTTCTATATAGTAGAGACCCGTCTCCATGAATACAGGAGTTGACTCGCTGAGCGCAAAACCGCCTACTACACCCACGTTGAGACCGGTCTGCCATTTGCCGCCATCCAGACGGGCATCGTCGGAAGTAACGTAAGTGAAGGCTGGACCGAGGCGCACGCCCAGGTAGGCTTCGCCCAGATAATTGTTGAACTTGTAGTCGAGATGACCCGTCTTCACGTTGTAGTATTGACTATTCTTATAGTTCTGTGCTGATGATGGGAGTGCTGTCATGAGCATTGCCATCAGGAAGAATACAATTCTTTTCATGTTTTTTTGTTCCTTTTATTTTAATGTTACTGACTATTATAACGTATGGGGGTGAAGAAATATTGTCTTATCAATGCAAAGGTAATATATTTTAAGAAAGTTGCTGCGAGGGAATCCCTAAAAAATGGGGGAAAACCCCTATATGGGTAAGCCGTTGGGGGCATAAACCGGTTTATGCCATAAAAAAAGTAAAAAGTTTCTTTTTTTATTTTGTAGATTCTTCATTTCTCATTATCTTTGCAAGCAAATTATAAACGTTTATACAGGAAAATGAATTTTTTGAAGAAGTATCTGCTAGATATTCTAGTGGTGATTGTTTTTGCGGTGATTTCCTTCGTGTACTTCATGCCTGCCGACATGGACGGACGAATCCTCTTCCGTCACGACTCTGCGGCAAGCAAGGGATTGGGACACGAGAAGGAACTCTTCCAGCAGCAGACCGGCGAGACGACTCGCTGGACTAACTCCGTGTTTGGTGGTATGCCGACTTACCAGATTGCACCTTCGTATGGAAGTACCAAGGTGCTCGACCAGGTGACGAAGGCTTATCATCTGTGGTTACCCGACTATGTATGGTATGTGTTTGTCTATCTTCTGGGCTTCTATATCATGCTGCGAGCCTTCGATTTCCGACAGTCGCTGGCTGCATTGGGAAGCATCATCTGGGCATTCTCATCCTACTTCTTTATCATCATCGCCGCCGGTCATATCTGGAAGGTGTGGGCACTTGCCTATCTGCCGCCAATGATTGCGGGCATGGTGCTGGCTTACCGGGGTAAGTATCTGAAGGGCTTGCTCCTCACCGCCATCTTCTCGGCTTTCGAGGTGAATGCCAACCACGTGCAGATGACTTACTACTATCTCTTCATCATCCTCTTCATGGTGATTGCCTACCTGGTGGATGCCATCAGAAAGGGAGAACTCGCCCGCTTCGGAAAGGCTACGGCAGTGTGCGTTGTGGGTGCCCTCATCGGTATCTCGCTCAACCTGACGAACCTTTATCACACTTGGCAGTATGGACAGGAAACCATGCGCGGCAAGAGTGAGCTGGTGAAGAAAAACGCTGCCAATCAGACCAGTAGCGGATTGGATAGAGATTATATCACCCAGTGGAGTTACGGCATCGACGAAACCTGGACACTGATGATTCCTGATGCCAAGGGTGGCGCCTCTGTGCCGCTTTCTCAAAACGAGAAGGCGATGGAGAAGGCTGATCCTAACTTTGTGCAGATTTATCAGCAGCTGGGTCAGTACTGGGGCAACCAGCCTGGCACGAGCGGTCCGGTTTATGTGGGAGCCTTCGTCTGCATGCTCTTCATCCTGGGTCTCTTTATCGTAAAGGGTCCGATGAAGTGGGCTTTGCTGGCTGCCACCATCCTGAGCATCCTGCTCTCCTGGGGTAGAAACTTCATGCCGTTTACCAATTTCTTCCTGGATTATATCCCGATGTATGCCAAGTTCCGAACGGTGGCATCCATCCTCGTGATAGCCGAGTTTACCATTCCGCTGCTGGCGATGATGGCGCTGAAGAAACTGGTGGATGAGCCGGAGGTGCTGACCTCCAAGATAAAATATGTATATGCCAGCTTGGGTCTGACGGCAGGATTCTGCCTGCTTTTCGCCCTGATGCCAAGCGTATTCTTCCCTGATTTCATCTCCGTGCAGGAGACCCAGGCGCTGCAGCAGTTGCCTGCCGAATATCAGGGTCCGCTGATGAGCAACCTCATCGAAATCCGCAAGGGCATCTTTACATCCGACTGCTGGCGTTCGTTCTGGATTATCCTCATCGGCTTCGGCTTTCTGATGCTTTACAAGATGAAGAAGCTGGGCGCCGAGTTCATGATTGCCGGTATCGCCGTGCTCTGTCTGGTGGATATGTGGATGGTGAACAAGCGTTATCTCTACGATGATATGTTTGTAGATAAGATTGAGCGTGATGCACCTCAGCAGATGACGGAGACCGACAAGATTATCTGTCGTGACAAGTCGCTCGACTATCGTGTGCTCAATCTGGCATCGAATACTTTCAATGAGAACGAGACCTCTTACTATCATAAGAGCATCGGCGGTTATCATGCTGCCAAGCTGCGCCGTTATCAGGAGATGATTGATGCGCATATCGCTCCGGAGATGCAGAAGACCATGCAGGCTGTGGCTGCTGCCGGCGGCGACATGACCAAGGTGAACGGCGACAGCATCTTCCCTGTGTTGAACATGCTGAACACCAAATATTTCATCATGCCTCTGCAGGGCGGTCAGACCGTTCCGGTGCAGAATCCATACGCTTACGGCAATGCCTGGTTTGTGGATGAGGTGAAGTATGTGAACAATGCCAACGAAGAAATCGAGGGCGTGGGCAAGGTGAACCTCCGCCATGTGGCTGTGGCTGATGCCAAGTTCAAGGAGCAGTTGGATCAGAGCGTAAAGCAGGATGATACTTCGGTGGTGAAGATGATTCAGTATAAGCCAAACAACCTGACTTACGAGGTGAAGTCAAGCAAGGGTGGTATCATCGTCTTCTCTGAGATTTACTATCCGGGCTGGACGGCTACGGTGGATGGAGAGCCTGTGGAGCTGGGCAGAGTGGATTACATTCTGCGTGCCCTGAACGTGAAGGCAGGCAGCCACAAGGTGGTGCTCGACTTCCATCCTCAGTCGCTGAAGAACACCGAGACCATCGCTTACATCGGTTACGGCGTTCTCGTACTCCTTATTATAATAGGTATAGGAGTGGAAGTGAAGAGACGCAAGAAGGCTTCACAGGAAGTGAAGGAATAGAAGGGAGCCGAGAAGATGCTGTTTCGAACAGAAATAGAGATTTCGAAGGCCGACTTCGAGATACAACCGGCAGAGCAAATGCTCTTTGTGGGCAGTTGCTTTGCCGACAATCTGGGTCGCAGGTTTGTGGAAAACCGCTTCCGTGCCACGGTGAATCCCTTCGGGGTGATGTATAATCCGGCAAGCATTCTCCATACCGTGGAGAAGAGCCTGGAGGTTCAGCCTCGTGTGGCTGTGTTTACGCTGGGTACGAACCACGTGTATATCCTAAAGGAAACGGGCGAGATTGTGGATAACTGCCAAAAGCGTCCGCAGCGCCTTTTCGAGGAAAGGGAATTGAGCGTGGAGGAATGTGCCGTGTATCTGCAGAAGACCGTTGATTTGCTGAAAGCTGAAAAGGTGATTATAACCGTCAGTCCCATCCGCTACGCCAAATACGGCTACCACGGAAGCCAGCTTTCGAAGGCTACGCTCCAGTTGGCAGCAGATAAACTGGTGAAGGCGAATCCGGGAGTGGTGAGTTATTTTCCTGCTTACGAAATCATGAACGATGAGCTTCGTGATTATCGCTTCTATCAGGAAGACATGCTGCATCCGAGCCAGCAGGCTGTGGAGTATATCTGGGAAAAGTTCCGTGCCGCCTATTTCGGCAAAGCCGCAGAACAGTTTCTGGAAGACTGGAGACCCATCCGTGAGGCACTCGGCCACAAACCCTTCCATCCCGAAAGTGAGGAACATCAGAAGTTCATCGCCCGGACGGAAGAGAAGAAAAGACAATTTGAGGAGAAATATCATCTTCAATAAAATGATTTTCTCTTATTGATAATAGAAACATTAAAGTATAAAGACAATGACATATACTATTGAAAAGGTAACCACACTGATAGGTGCGCGTCGCTATGGAGACAATGATACCAGCATCGGTTTTATCCTGACCGATAGTCGTTCACTTTGTTTCCCAGAGGAAACTCTGTTCTTTGCGCTCAAGTCTGAGCGTAATGACGGTCACAACTACATTCCAGAGTTGTATCGTCGTGGAGTCAAGAACTTTGTGGTGACTGATGTCCCTAAGGGATATGCTTCTGATTATCCGGGAGCCAACTTCCTGAAGGTTGTCAACACGCTGGAGGCTCTCCAGCGCCTGGCAGAACGTCATCGTGATGAATTCAATATCCCTATCGTGGGTATTACGGGTTCTAATGGCAAGACCATGGTCAAGGAGTGGCTTTATCAGCTGCTCTCACCAAGCATGTTCGTCACCCGCAGTCCACGCAGTTACAATTCGCAGATAGGTGTGCCATTGTCGGTCTGGCTCATGGACGAGCAGACCCAGGTGGGCGTGTTCGAAGCTGGAATCAGTCAGCCGGGCGAGATGCTTGCCCTGCGTGACATCATCCAGCCTACCATCGCCGTACTCACCAATGTGGGTTCTGCCCATCAGGAGAACTTCTCTTCCCTGGAGGAGAAATGCCGCGAAAAGCTTATCCTCTTCCATGATGCAGAGACCGTGGTTTACGATGGCGATGACGAACTGATTACCAAGGTGGTGGCTGAATATCCTGATTACAAGGGTGAAAAACTTTTCTGGTCGCTCAAGAACCCTGAGGCTCCTTTCTATGTGAAGAACATCGAGAAGCAGCAGAGCGTGAGCGTCATCACTTATATATATAAAGGAGAGATTGACAGCTTCTCCATCCCATTCATTGATGATGCATCTATCCAGAACTCCATCATCAGTGCCGTGGTGGCTTCAAAGCTCGGTGTTTCTGCCGAGGATATCGACAAGCGCATGGCAAAACTGGAACCTGTGGCGATGAGACTGGAAGTGAAGGTGGGACAGCATGGCTGCACCCTTATCAACGACAGCTACAACAGCGATATCAATTCGCTCGACATCGCCCTCGACTTCATGAACCGCCGTCCTGACCACCGTGGCCGTCGCCATACGCTGATATTGAGCGACATCTATCAGAGTGGTCTGTCGCCTGAGGCTCTCTATAAGGAAGTAAGCGACCTGGCTCGCAAGCGTGGCGTGGTGAAGTTCATCGGTATCGGACCAGAACTCTGCCAGCAGCATGATACCATTCAGATTTCAGAAAAGTTCTTCTTCCAGGATGTGGAGGAGTTTATCAAGAGCGAGGTGTTTGCATCGCTTCGTGACGAGGTCATCCTGCTGAAGGGCGCCCGCCAGTTTGGTTTCGACCAGTTGACGGAGTTGCTGGTTCAGAAGGTACACGAAACCACGCTCGAAGTGAACCTGAATGCCGTGGTAGCCAATCTGAACTACTACCGTGCGTTTATGAAGCCGGAAACCAAACTGGTCTGCATGATCAAGGCAGACGGTTATGGAGCAGGAGCCGTGGAGATAGCGAAGACCCTACAGGACCACCGTGTGGATTATCTTGCCGTGGCAGTGGCCGATGAGGGTGTTACCCTTCGCAAAAACGGCATCACCAGCAACATCATGATCATGAACCCTGAGATGACCGCCTTCAAGACCATGTTTGATTACGACCTGGAGCCTGAGGTATATTCCTTCCGTCTGCTCGATGCACTGATCAAGGCAGCCGAGAAGGAGGGAGTAACCGGATTCCCAGTCCACATCAAATTGGATACAGGTATGCATCGTCTGGGCTTCGACCCTGAGAACGATATGGAGGAGCTGATAGGCAAGCTGAAGCATCAGAATGCCATCATCCCTCGTTCGGTGTTCTCTCATTTCGTGGGCAGTGATGCCGATTGCTTCGATGATTTCTCAGCCCATCAGTTTGAACTGTTCGACAAGGGCAGCAAGCAGTTGCAGGCAGCCTTCGACCATAAGATTCTGCGCCATATCTGCAATTCGGCAGGTATCGAGCATTTCCCGGAGCGCCAGTTGGATATGTGTCGCCTGGGTCTGGGTCTTTACGGCATCAACTCACGCAACAACGAGACCATCAACTGTGTGAGCACCCTGAAGACCACCATCCTGCAGATGCACAACATCAAGGCTGGGGATAGCGTGGGCTACAGCCGCAAGACCATCCTCGACAGAGACAGCGTCATCGCCGCCATTCCTATCGGTTATGCCGACGGCTTGAACCGCCATCTGGGCAATCGCCATGCCTACTGTCTGGTCAACGGACAGAAGGCAGAGTATGTGGGCAACATCTGCATGGATGTAGCCATGATAGATGTAACCGACATCAACTGCAAGGAAGGCGACTCCGTAGAAATCTTCGGCGAACATCTGCCAGTTCAGACGCTGAGCGATATTCTTGACACCATTCCTTACGAAGTGCTGACCACCATCAGCAGCCGAGTGAAGCGAGTTTACTATCAAGATTAGGATAAAAATCGTTAGAAAAACGTATAAAAATAGGGAAATCCCGTCCGAAAAGCTCGGATGGGATTTTTTTTAAGTAATATTTTCTAAGAAAACGTATTAAAATTGAAGAAAAAAGTGTATCTTTGCAACCAACAAATCATCTAAAAACAAGTGAAGGGGTACACTTGCGTGTATTTCCTTAACTAATTAACAATTCAAAAGTAATAATGGAACAGGTATTTAGCTATATCATAAGCTTGGGAGCGAGCGTGATGATGCCAATCATCTTCACGGTCATCGGCTTGTGTATCGGCATGAAATTCGGAAAGGCTTTGAAGTCGGGACTCTTCGTAGGTGTGGGTTTCGTGGGCTTGGGTGTGGTGACGGCTTTGCTGACAACCAACTTCAATGACCCTTTGAAGGCAATCTCCGACATCTATCACCTACAGTTGAACGTGTTTGACATGGGCTGGCCTGCAGCCGCTGCCGTGGCTTATAACACAGCGGTGGGTGCCTTGATTATCCCAATCTGCTTGGGAGTCAACTTCCTGATGTTGATAACCAAGACCACCCGTACGGTGAACATCGACCTTTGGAACTACTGGCATTTCGCCTTTATCGGAGCCGTGGCTTACTTCGTGATGGGTGAGAGTCTGCTTTGGGGCTACTTTGCAGCCATCGTCTGCTACATCATTACATTGGTATGTGCAGATTTGACCGCAGAGAAGTTCCAGAAGTACTACGACCTGGATGGTATCTCCATTCCGCAGCCATTCTGCCAGAGCTTCATGCCATTCGCCATCCTCTTCAACAAGGCAATGGATATGATTCCAGGTTTCTCTAAGCTCGATATCGATGCAGAGGGATTGAAGAAGAAGTTTGGCGTGCTGGGTGAACCATTGGTTCTGGGAGTCATCGTGGGAGCCTTGATTGGTTGGGCAGCACAGCTCGACATCAAGAAGATTCTCTTCCTCGGTGTGACCATGGGAGCCGTGATGGAGCTGATTCCTCGTATCACTTCCTTGTTTATTGACGGTTTGAAGCCTATCTCAGAGAAAACTCAGGAATTGGTAAAGACCAAGTTCAACGGCAAGAAGGTGCATATCGGTATGAGTCCTGCCCTGGTGATTGGTCATCCTACCACCCTGGTGGTATCGGTAATCCTGATTCCTGTTATCCTTGCCATCGCCGTCTTCCTGCCAGGCAACCAGTTCTTGCCATTGGCATCATTGGCAGGTATGTTCTACCTCTTCCCAATGATTTTGCCATTTACCAAGGGTAATGTGGTGAAGACACTGATCATCGGTTTGGTAGCCCTGATTATCGGTCTCTATTTCGTAACCGATATGGCTCCCGACTTTACGATGGCAGCCAACCAGGTTTATGCAGCTACAGGCGATAATGCCGCTCATATCCCTGACGGATTCGCAGGTGGTGCCCTCGATTTCGCCTCTTCTCTCTTCGGATGGGTTATCTATCGTGGCGTGAAGCTCTCTTACATCGGTATGGGCGTGCTCACCATCATCACCATCGCCCTGATGGTTATCAACCGCCAGCGCATCGTGAAGGAAGAAAGAAAGGTAAAAAAGTAAAAAGGTAAAAAAGTAAAATAAAATAGTAATGAAGAAATTAACATTAATATTAGCAGCAATGGTATTATCAGCAAGTCAGGCTTTTGGCCAGTGTGGTAAGTGTGGATACGAGGTGAAGGCTGAGAATGCCTACACCAACTACAACGTTCGTTATGCTAGCAACCCTATGGATGCCAAGCATTACACAACAGATCGCCTTCGCAGCGAGTTCGCTATCGAGAAGGTGTTCGCTCCTGGTGAGGTAAACTGGACCTACACCATGTTCGACCGTTTCCTCATCGGTGGTGCAGAGCCAACAACTGCTCCTTTGAAGCTGACTTCTATCGCTCCTCTTTATACAGACAAGCCAAACGACCAGAAGAACCTGCTCGACAACCGTGAGTTGGGTATCATCAACATCGGTGGCGAGGGTACCGTTAACGTGGATGGCAAGAAATATACCCTTGGTTTCCAGGAGGCTCTCTATGTGGGTCGTGGCGCCAAGAACATCGAGGTAAGCAGCAAGGATGCAGCCAAGCCAGCTAAGTTCTATATGAACAGTGCCTGCGCTCATCAGACTTATCCTACCAAGAAGGTGACTCTGAAGGATGCCAACAACATCAAGGCTGGTAGCCTGAAGGAGAGCAACGACCGCGTGATTCATCAGTTGATCATCGACGGTGTGGCTGGTGTTCGTACCTGCCAGTTGCAGATGGGTGTCACCGAGTTGAAGGAGGGTTCTGTATGGAACACCATGCCAGCTCATACTCACCTCCGCCGCATGGAGACATACCTTTATTACAATGTTCCAGAGGGTCAGAAGATTCTTCACGTAATGGGTGAGCCACAGGAGACCCGTCCTATCTGGCTGAACAACGAGCAGGCTGTGATTGCACCTGAGTGGTCAATCCACTGCGCTGCCGGCACCAGCAACTATACCTTTATCTGGGGTATGGCAGGTGAGAATCTTATCTACAACGATATGCAGGTAGTGAAGATTCCTACATTAGAATAACAAAACAAAACGCTTAAAAACTTAGACAAATGAGCTCTATTTCAACTAGTAAAATGTCCAACTTCCGTTGGGTGATTTGTGCGTTGCTCTTCATTGCGACCACAGTGAATTATATGGACCGTCAGGTTCTGTCGTTAACATGGAAAGACTTTATTGCTCCAGAATTCCACTGGACAGATGACGACTACGGTACGATTACCGGTCTTTTCTCCATCTTCTATGCCATCGCCAACCTCTTTGCAGGTAAGTTCGTGGATTGGATGGGAACCAAGAAGGGTTATCTCATTGCCATCTTCGTATGGTCAACAGGTGCCGTGATGCATGCCGGTTGCGGATGGGTAGCTATGCAGATGGAGGGTTATGATTCTATCGAGGCACTCCGCATGGTACAGGCTGGTAGCGATGCAGCTGTAGCTATCGCCACCATCAGCGTATGGTTGTTCCTCTCTTGCCGCTTGATCCTTGCAGTGGGTGAGGCTGGTAACTTCCCTGCAGCCATCAAGGTTACAGCGGAGTATTTCCCAAAGAAAGACCGTGCGTTCTCTACTGCCATCTTCAACAGTGGTGCCTCTGTAGGTGCTTTGGCAGCTCCAGCCACCATTCCATTGTTGGCTCGCAGCATGGGCTGGGAGTGGGCTTTCATCATCATCGGTGTGCTCGGTTATGTATGGATGGGTCTCTGGATGTGGCTTTATGAGAAGCCTTCTCAGAGCAAGCATGTAAACAAGGCTGAGCTTACTTACATTGAGCAGGATGAAGACCTTGACAAGGTTGAGGCTGAGAATCAAAACGCTGAGGCAGCTGAGGAGAAGACTATCGGCTTCCTGAAGTGCTTCAGCTATCGCCAGACCTGGTCATTCATCGTGGGTAAGTTGATGACTGATGGTGTATGGTGGTTCTTCCTCTTCTGGGCTCCAGCTTATTTCTCTGATCAGTATGGTTACTCTTCAGATTCTGGTATGGGTATTGCCCTCATCTTTACTCTTTATGCGATTGTTACCGTATTGAGTATTGGTGGTGGTTACTTGCCAACTTACTTTGTAGATAAGAAGGGTATGAATCCATATATCGGTAGAATGCGTGCGATGTTGATTTTCGCTTGCTTCCCATTGCTCGGCTTGATTGCTCAGCCTATGGGTGAATACAGTGCATGGTGGCCAGCTATCATCATCGGTTTGCTCGGTGCTGGTCATCAGGCATGGTCTGCTAACCTTTATTCTACTATTGGTGATATGTTCCCTAAGTCAACCGTTGCTACCATCACAGGTATTGGTGCGATGGCAGGTGGTATCGGTTCTTTCCTGATCAACAAGGGTTCCGGTATGCTCTTCACCTACGCAGAGGGTCAGGGCTCAGCCTTCACCTTCATGGGCTTCGATGGCAAGCCAGGAGCCTACATGATTGTATTCTGCATCTGTAGTGTGGCTTACCTGGTAGGCTGGTGCATCATGAAGGCATTGGTACCAAAGTACAAGCCTATTGTTGTGGAGTAGTTTATAGTTAACAGTTAACAATTAATAGTTTATAGTTAACAGTTTATAGTTGACAGTCTGTTTTATCGTTGACTGTTGATTCGTATATCAAATATAAAAGCGCATCGGACTTATAAAAGTTGCCGATGCGCTTTTTCTTATTAATCTGATAGGATACCCCCTTTCCATCCCTTAAAATCTACAAGAATAAATAAATTGGTTTAAAATATAGCGTGGTTTCTATTTTTTTTGTAACTTTGCACAAAAACTTAATAAGATCAATTATTCAATAAACAAAAATGAAGAAACAAGCAGTTATGTTTTTAGCTTTACTCAGCCAAAGTCTAGGCTTGACGTTTGCTGATAATCTGACCGAAACTAGGGGCATCGGACAGTATCCGGGACGCCCATCGCAGTTTACGGCTCCTAAGATGGTGAAGGATCAAACCTATAGGAACATCGCCTTGAACCGAATGGTGTATACTTCATCAAATGCTGATTTCAATCTTACGGGACATCTCGTAACCGATGGAATCATCACCAGTAAGGCTCCTTCGTTCTTGAGTGTGAAAACCAACGAGGGCGAGCTGTCTAACCGTGACAAGGAGAAGATGATTGACGGCAATACGGTGACAAGCCAATATATTAAAGGTGAAGATGCTTTCGTGGAGTTCAACTGGGAAGCCATGAAGGTGAACCTCAAGAACCTGAAGTTCACCGGTGAGCTGGCTTACTACAAGGAAAAGGCTTCCGAAGGTTATGTGATTCGTGTTTTGGGTTCGCATAATGGTACCAAATGGGAGGTGCTGGGCGAGGAAAAGAGCGCCGGACTTCCTGGTGAGGCTACCAAGCAGCAAGTGAGCTCCGACCCTAACAAGTTCCAGGACGTGGTGCGCCTGCCACTCAGAAAACTGAATGTTGCCATTCCTTTGAAAAAGCAGGGCAACTATGAGCATGTACGCATCGAACTGAAGATGAAGGGTGCGGCATGGTGGCGTATCAAACTCATCGATAATACCACATCATGGCGTCCATCCATGCACTTTTCAAGTGTATGGAAATCTGATTTAACCAATAAGTTGAGTTCTAAGGCACAGTGGCTCTATGTGGATCTGGGTACAGAGGCAGACTTCGACCAGGTGAATCTCTACTGGGTGAACAAGGCACGCCAGGGAAAGATTCAGGTTTCTAATGATGCCAAGAATTGGAGCGATATTGCTACCCTGGGACAGCAGAAGCAGAAGGGACTGGTAGAGAAAGTGGCTTGCAAGGGTCATGGCAGATATGTGAGATTGCAGTTGATAGAACCGGATGCTTCCGGCAGATTCGCCTTGTCTGAGATGCAGGTGATGGGTAAGGGCGGTTTGCATGCCGAGGCAGCCAATACGCTGGCTTCCAGGAATGGCAGGCAGATGCTTAACCAGTGGCAGCTGCGCCGCGAGGGAAGCGATGCCTGGATTCAGGCTACCGTGCCGGGTACCGTGCTTACCAGCTATATGAACATCGGAGCGGTGCCTGATAACCGCTATGACGACAATATGCGACAGATTTCGGAGTCGTTCTTCAATTCTGATTTCTGGTATCGTACCACCATCAACCATCAGCCTTCTGCCAACAGGAACCAGCATACCTATCTTAACTTCGATGGTATCAACTGGATGGCAGATATCCTTCTGAATGGTCAGAAGATAGGACGTATAGATGGTGCATTTATCCGTTCCCGCATCGACGTGACGAATAAGTTGAAGCCAGGTGCCAACAAGTTGGAGGTGCATGTTATCAAGAATGCCCACTTCGGCGTAGTGAAGCAGAAGAATCTCCAGAACACCGATTTGAATGGTGGTGAGTTGGGTGCTGATAACCCAACCTTCCACGCATCCATCGGATGGGACTGGATTACCAATACCCCAGGCCGCGAAATCGGTATCTGGAATGATGTGTATCTTACTCATGACAATGGCGTAAGTGTTTCTGACCCAGTGGTTACGTCTACATTAAACTTGCCTGATACCCTGGCAACGATGACACCATCTGTGTTCCTGCAGAATGCGGATGCCGTGGCAAAGACCGTGAAACTGACGGGTTATATCGGAAAAATCAAGTTTGAGAAGGAAGTAAGTCTGCAGCCAAACGAGAAGCGTGAAGTAGCTTTTGCTCCAGCTGATTATCCACAGCTCAAGAACCAGCGCATGAATCTCTGGTGGCCTAATGGATATGGTTCACCTTATTTATATGATGCCGGATTCAAGGTGTCTGACAAGGCTTCCGGCGAGATGCTTTCTGAGCTGACCTATAAGGCAGGTATCCGCCAGATGAGCTATGCCGACCTGGAGACCCAGACCAAGATTTACATCAACGGCAAGCGATTGAACCCATTGGGCGGTAACTGGGGCTTCTCGGAGACCAACCTCAACTATCGCGGACGTGAATATGATGCAGCCGTGCGTTACCATAAGGAGATGAACTACAACATGATTCGCGACTGGGTAGGACAGATTGGCGATGAGGAGCTGTATGAGGCATGCGATAAGTATGGTATTATGGTATGGCAGGACTTCTGGCTGGCGAACCCATGGGATGGACCAGACCCTGATGACGACAAGATGTTCCTTGAGAACTCTGCCGATTACATCTCCCGCATCCGTAGTCATGCATGTATCGGCATCTATTGCGGCAGAAACGAGGGTTTCCCTCCTGCATCCATTGATAAGGTGCTGAGAGAGCAGGTGAAGGCGATTCATCCACAGTTGGGCTATATTCCTAGCTCAGCCGACCTGGGTGTGAGCGGTCATGGTCCTTACCAGATGAAGTCACCATCTTTCTACTTCGCTAACCAGAGCCATAAGCTGCATTCGGAGCGTGGTATGCCTAATGTTCCTACCTTCGAATCGCTGAGCAGAATGATGGAACCGGAGCATCTGTGGCCACAAAGTGATGCCTGGGGACAGCATGATTATACATTGAAGGGTGCCCAGGGAGGTGAATCTTTCAACAACATCATGGAAAAGCGATATGGCAAGCCTCAGAGTGCAGAGCAGTTTACCAAGTGGGCACAGTGGCTGAACTATGATGGCTACCGTGCGATGTACGAGTCTTCTCAGCAAGACCGTCTCGGTTTGCTCATCTGGATGAGTCATGCCTGCTGGCCAAGCATGGTATGGTGTACCTACGATTATTACTTTGAGCCAACCGCTGCTTACTTTGGTGTGAAGAAGGCTTGCGAGCCATTGCATATCCAGTATAACCCTGTAAAGAAGGTTGCCGAGGTGGTTAACTTTGCCGGTGGTGCCAAGAACGGTTTGGTGGCTAAGGCTCTGATTTTCGATATGTACGGAAAGCTGATTAAGGAGGATAGCCAGGAAGTGAATGTGGGTGAAGACCAGACTCTTGATGCGGTAAGCGTAAGCGAGCCGGATGAGGCTGTTTATTACATTAAGTTGACGCTTCAGCAGAACAACCAGGTGGTATCAGACAACTTCTACGTGATGGGTAAGGAGGAGGACAATCTCCAGGCACTTTCTAAACTGCCAAAGGCAACGGTTGCCATCTGTGGCAAGCGCTTTGTTCAGCAGGGTGAAGAGTGGATTGGCGAGGTTGAAATCCGCAACACGGGTCATGTGCCGGCTCTTCTGATCCGTTTGAATCTGAAGGGCGGTGATGGCGAGCAGATTCTGCCTGTTATCTACAGCGACAACTACTTCAGTCTGATGCCGAATGAGTGCAAGAAGATTAAGGTATCTTATCGCAATGAGGATGGCAGAGGTCAGGCTCCATACGTGGAGGTTACCGGTTTTAACAAGTAAACAAAAAAGCGCATCAGAATTCTGATGCGCTTTTTTGTTTACTTGAGGAATCCCTGCTGCTTGAGGGCATCGAGAAATCCGATGCTCATGGCTTCGCAATCCTTCTTGGTATATCGGATGTCGGTGAAAACCTGGGCTAATGTTTCTACGTTGTTGATGCGTACAAACTCCTTATTCTCTTCCAGCGATTCCTTCTCGGCGTAGAAATCATCTATCTTTTCTGGGGTGTAATCCTCGAAATGCTCGTTGTGGATGATGCTGCGCAATGGCAGGCGGTCGGTCTGGGCAGGCTGTTCGGCTGGCCATCCGATGGTGAGGGTGGCAACAGGCATCACGAGTTTCGGCAACTTCAGAGTGTCGATGATCATCTTTGGCATGTAGACCGTGGTGCCCAGGAAGCAGGTTCCCAAACCAGCCTCTTCTGCCAGGTTGGTGAATGTCTGCGTGAAGAGCAGGGCATCGGTAGCCGCATTCATGAACGAGAGGATGTTGTCGTATCCCGGAGTACCCTTGCGGTTTTCCGCCCAGAGGGTGGTGCGGCGATAGTCGGCGCAGATGGTGAGCACCACAGGAGCGCCTGTTACCATCGGCTGGTTGAAGTGGGCAGGAGCCAGGGCTTTCTTGCCTTCTTCGCTTCGGGTTACCACCACGCTGTAGAGCTGCAGGTTGCCCATGGTAGGGGTACGCATCGCCTCTTCGAGCAACTGGTTCAAAAGTTCATCTGTTACCTCTTTGTCGGCATATTTGCGGATAGAGGTTCTGTTCTTGATTGATTCCATATCTTTTTTCTTTTTTTATGCAAAGATACTGAAAGTTTTCCGAAAACGGCCGTCTTCTATAGTAATTTTTGGTTAATTATCGTTCAATCAGCGAATTTTTGATGAAATATCTGCCCAAACGTTTCATATTTTAGAAATATTGTTTTAATTTTGCAGCTAATTATTAAACGTTTGATATGAAATATACTGAAGATATGAGCTTCGAAGAAGCTAGCCAGGCTTTTCTGGCGGAGATGAAGGCCGGTTTGGCTACTCTTCACGAGCATTTTGATGGAGAAACCACCGATTGGGAAAAACTCCATCTACCTTTGGCTAAAATGATCTCTAATGAGACGCATGGTACCCTCTGCGACCCGGAGGTGGTGGAAGTGCGCCCTAAGGAATTGGAGTGTGATGTGGTGAGATACCAGAATAATAAAGAAAAATGGGTTGCCCTGGTGGGATTGCTCAACGGGCATCCATACGAGATATTTACAGGTTTGCAGGATGAAGACGAAGGCATCATGCTCCCGAAATCCGTGACCAAGGGAAAGATCATCAAGACTGTGACCGGAGAGGGACAGAAACGATACGACTTCCAGTTTGTCAACAAACGTGGCTATAAGATTACCGTCGAGGGATTGAGCGAGAAGTTCAATCCGGAGTATTGGAACTATGCCAAGCTGATTTCCGGCGTGCTGCGCTATCGCATGCCTATCGCCAACGTCATCAAACTGGTTGATCAGCTTCAGCTTACCTCTGAAACCCTCAACACCTGGCGTGTGGGAGTGGAGAGAGCCCTTAAGAAGTATCTCAACGAAGAGAATGGCGAGGAGAAGAACGGTGTTGATGAAAGGAACGGTGTTGAAGAAAATAACTCTCTAGAAAATGCTGGCGATGGTGAAGAGCAGTAAGATCTTTCTTAAGAATATTCGCTTCCATGCCTATCATGGAGTGCTGGAGCAAGAGAATACGGTGGGCAACGATTATCTCGTCAATCTGTCGCTGGAATACGATTTCACCCGTGCCATGCTGACCGATGAACTCAGCGGCACCATCAATTACGCCGAGGTGTATGAATTGCTGAAAAGAGAAATGGCGAAGCCTAGCAAGCTTCTTGAGCATGTGGCTGGCAGAATCGGCGATTCGCTCTTTGCCGCCTATCCTTCCATCAAGGAAATACAATTGTCTGTTACCAAGATAAATCCGCCGATGGGAGCCGATAGTGACGGCGCTGGGGTGGAAGTTGTATTAACAAATGATAAAACTTAACTGTAGATTTAGGTTTTCTGATAATAAAGTAGTAATTTTGCAAAATCATCTGAATGATGTGTAAGAAAATAACATTGCTGTTGGCTTTGATGTGTATGCTGGTAGTGACGGCGTTCGCAGCCAACAAGCGTTTTACGCTGGTTATCGACCCAGGACATGGCGGCCATGATGCTGGTGCAAGAGGTGCCATCTCCATGGAGAAGAATATCAATCTTACCGTGGCTCTGCGCTTCGGTAAATACGTGGAACAGAACATGCCTGAGGTGCGTGTTATCTATACCCGAAAGCAGGATGTGTTTATTCCGCTTCACGAGCGTGCGAATATCGCCAATCGTGCCAATGCCGACCTGTTTATCTCTGTGCATACCAATGCGCTTCCGGCAGGCAAGGTGGCACGTGGCTTCGAGACCTATACGCTGGGTATGCACCGCGCCAAGGACAATCTGGATGTGGCGATGCGAGAGAACTCGGTGATTTCGATGGAGAAGGGTTTTGAGCAGACTTACGAAGGTTTCGACCCGAAGTCTTCTGAGAGTTACATCATCTTCGAGTTCATCCAGGGTAAGAATATGGAGCGCAGCGTGGAACTGGCTCGAATGATTCAGCGCAGTGTATGCGATGGCGCTTGCCGTCCTGATAAAGGCGTTCATCAGGCTGGATTCCTGGTACTTAGGGAAACTTCGATGCCGAGCTGTCTGATAGAGTTGGGTTTCATCACTACGCCTGATGAGGAGCGTCTCTTGAATGATAATGCCAAGGTGGATGACATTGCCAAAGGCATCTACGAGGCTTTCGCCAAGTATAAGAACAAGTACGACCGGTCGGTTTCCGTGCCTTATCGTGCTGCGGAGCGACAGGAAAGCACCCTGCCGAAAATCGTTCCGGATTCTTATAAGGCTGCGCCTGCAGCCAAGAAGGCTGTGCCTGCTCCGAAAGATGCACCGGTGTTCAAACTTCAGATATTCGTAGGCAATCGGAATCTCCGAAAGGGCGATGCTCATTTCAAGGGCGAGACGGAATTCGACAGTTTCCAGGAGGGCAACCTGGTGAAATACACCTTGGGGGCATCTACCAACTATAATGAGATTTATCGCTTGCGCAAGGAGAAGTTGGAGAAGTTCCCGGAAGCATTCATCATTGCTTTCAAGAATGGGGAGAAGTATGATGTGAATCAGGCTATCCGAGAATTCAAGCAGAATAGGAACAGATAATAAAAAGAATAAAAACAGATAAATATGAAACTTACAAAGGAAATTAGGATAGCGTTAGTCGCTGTTGTTGGTATCTTGGTGATGTATTTCGGAATCAATTTTCTGAAAGGCATCAACCTGTTTTCTACCAACAACACCTATTACATGACGTTTGATGACATCCAGGGTCTGGGCGCCTCTACTCCTATCTATGCCGATGGTTACAAGGTGGGAACGGTAGACAGGGTGGATTTCGACTATTCGGGTGATGGTCCTATCAAGGTGAAGGCCGATATCAATAAGGATTTGAGAATTCCTGCGGGAAGCAAGGCTGAGATAGAGAAAGACATCATGGGTAATCTCCAGGTGAACCTTTTGCTTGCCAACAATCCGCGCCAGAGAATAGAACCAGGTGATATTATTCCTGGTTATGTGAACGCCGGAATGATGGGAAAGGCTGCCGAACTGGTACCGGTGGTTGAGAAGATGTTGCCTAAGTTGGATTCCATCCTCACAAACGTGAATGCTCTTCTGGCTGATCCTGCCCTGGCAGCTTCGCTTCACAACGTGGAGACTATCACCAATAACCTCACCGTTTCTACCCGAGAGTTGAATACGCTGATGGCTGGTCTCAACAAGCAGGTGCCTGGCATGATTGGCAAGGCGAATGGCGTGCTCGATAATACCAATCGACTGACGTCAAACCTGGCTAGCCTCGATGTGCAGGGCACACTCAACAGAGTGAATGCCACACTGGAGGGTGCGCAGAAGTTTACCGACCAGTTGAACAGTGGAAAGGGTAGTCTGGGCTTGTTGATGAACGATACCAAGCTCTATGACAATCTGACCTCTACGATGTCGCATGCAGATTCTCTGGTTATCGACCTGAAGGCGCATCCAAAGCGTTATGTTCACTTCTCTATCTTCGGCAAGAAAGACAAGTAAACGGGGCGTTTTTGACCTAAAATGCTGGGAAATCAGGAAATAGCTTAAATTAATTTTGTCTAAATAATAAAGACGATGTTTCACGCCCCGAAATGTGAGCCGAACTTGTTGTAGTTTAGCCATTTCGGGGTGTTGCAAAATTGTTTCACTGTCACTAAAACGCAACTGTGGATAACTTTCTTAGTTGCTTGATTCTCAGTTGGTTGTAAGTGTGTCTTAAAATATTATAAATGGGGTGATTTGCTACTCTCCGTTTTTTTTCGTAACTTTGCAACCGATTTCGCATCCAGGTGGTGTGGAGATATTTTCAAAATCTTTAAAAATAGGTTAATTAAACAATTTAAAATATTAGGTAATAAGTGTCAATGTTAGCAAGTCCAAAGGCGCTTTGGGACAATAGTCTTTTGCTCATAAAGGATAATGTTTCGGAGCAGCAATATAATACATGGTTTAGACCAATAGTCTTCGAGTCGTATAAACCTTCGACTAAGACTTTATTGGTTCAAGTTCCAAGTCCGTTTGTATACGAGTACTTGGAACAGAATTATGTTGGCTTGTTAAGTAAGGTGCTTCATCGAAATTTTGGCGACGGAATCCGTCTCACCTATCGCGTGGTAGCTGCTGATAAACAGCAGCCTGTGGCGCAGGGAGTAGATGCCGAAGCGAGCGACGATGTTGATACCTCGCAAAATGCGATGAATCAGCAGGTAGGAATGCCTGCCGATGTTCAGCAGCAGGAAGACATTGATACCCAGCTTGACCCCAAGCTCACCTTTAATACATACGTAGAGGGCGACAGCAACAAGCTTCCTCGATCGGTGGGATTGTCTATTGCTGAGCATCCGAACACTACGCAGTTTAACCCGATGTTTGTCTATGGTCCTTCTGGTAGTGGAAAGACTCATTTGGTGAATGCCATCGGATTGAGAGCCAAGCAGTTGTATCCTCAGAAACGAGTGCTGTATGTAAGTGCCCGTCTCTTCCAGACGCAATATACGGATGCAGTTCTGCATAATGCAAGCAACGATTTCATCAACTTCTATCAGTCTATCGATATTCTGATTGTGGATGATGTGCAGGATTGGGCAGGAAAGGCTAAGACCTTGAATACCTTCTTCCACATATTCAACCACCTCTTCCGCAATGGTAAGCGAATCATTCTGGCAAGCGACCGACCTCCTGTGGAGTTGAAGGACATGCCAGACCGTCTGATTACCCGTTTCTCCTGTGGATTGGTTGCTGAGTTGGAGAAGCCAAATGTGGAACTTTGTGTCGATATCGTGAGCAGTCAGGTTCGCAAAGACGGCTTGAAGATTCCTAAGGATGTGGTTTCTTACATCGCCCAGACCTGTAACGGCAGCGTTCGTGACTTGCAGGGTGCCATTAATGGCCTGTTGGCTTATAGCATCGTTTACAACAGCAGCATCGATATCAAGTTGGCAGAACGCGTGGTAAAGCGTGCCGTGAAGGTAGAGGAGAGTACCAAGACTCTCACCCTTGATGAAGTGGTAGAGGCTGTATGCTCTCATTATAAGGTGACGGTGGCTGCCGTAAACAGCAAGAGCCGCAAGCGTGAGTATGTGGAGGCACGTCAGGTGGCGATGTATCTGGCACAGAAACTTATCAAGATGCCGGCTTCGAGAGTGGGCAAACTGATTGGTAATCGTGATCATAGCACCGTTATCCACAGTACTACTAAGGTGGAGGAACGCTTGAAGGTGGACCCTGAGTTCAGCGATGAACTGGCAAGCATCGAGAGCGGATTGAAAGTAAAGAAGTAATTCTTGGGCGTTTTTTTTCTAAAGAAGCCCTGATCACATAGATAAGCACGGAACCTTGGTATAGTGGTTCTCGTTTATATAAATGAAATAAAAGGAAGCCTGGCAAGTTTGTATTTGCCTTGGCTTCCTTTTTCCGTCTATAAACTAATAACTATAAACTATCAACTCTTTTTCATCATCATCTTCTTCCATTTAAAGTATCCGGCTACGGCGATGATGACGTAGAGACCGTAAAGTCCAGCCTTGAAAGGGATGCCTTTGACGATATAGAGATAGAAGCAAACGGCATCTACGATAATCCAGAAGAACCACTGCTCGATATATTTGCGTGCCAGCGCCCAGAGACCCACAAAGCTCAGGGCATTGGTGAAACTGTCTTGCAGAGGAACCGTAGAGTTAGTGAAAGTTATCAGTATATAATAGGTGATGCCCCAGGCTGCCAGGAAGAACAGAAGAGTAGGGAGATAGAGCGACTTCTTCATATAGGTAATCGGAAGTTCTTCTTTCTCCTTCTGGTTGTGCTTCTTGCCATATTTCCATACGGCATAACCATATATACCGGCTATCGTATAGTAGACCGCCATACCCGCATCGCCGTAAAGACCATGACTCCAATAGAGCCATACGTCCAGGGCAGGCATGATGATGCCTACCAGCCAGAGCCAGATACTGGCACGGTACTCCAACAGGATATAAACCAGTCCGAGTACCGTGGTAAAGATGTCTAAACCATGTGATGCAATATAATCCATCATGATGATTTCTGATTAGAACTTCAATGTTAGATGCGTCATCCAGGTGGTATCTGCCATCGGGATATAGGCTATCTGCTTGAATCGTTTGTCCAATGTATATCCGTAACCGATAGCATTGCCCCAGGTGAATGCGCTGGCTGCATAGTGGCGGTTGAAGATATTGTTGATATCCACACCGAAGCTTACCTCCTTGATGCCGAGAGCCTTGGTTAGCTTAGCGCTATAGTTCAGGCTCAGGTCGCTCTGTGAATAGCATGGCAGCGAGAAGTCGCGGTCTTCTGTGTTGGTAATATACTGGCGACTTACAAAGTTGGTGTGCCAGGTAGCAGAGAAACCGGCATAGTGGATGTCGATGAATCCGTTCAGGATAGCTGATGGAGAATAAGACAGGGTTGAGTTGTCGTAATGTACTACGCTTGGCTTCTTATCATCTTCCCAGTTGCTTACATACTCATCAAAGTCCTTGATCTTGTTCTTGCTCAAAGCGGCATTTCCTTCTACAGACAACCATGACAATGGTGCCCAGCCGGCTGTCAGCTCTACGCCCATACGGTAAGAATCCTTGATGTTGGTGGTCAGCGCCTCGCCGATGTCACTCAACTGTCCGGTCTGAGTCAGCTGGTTGTCATAATCCATATAGTAGAAGTTGGCGCCTGCATGCCAGTTGTCGCCCTGATACTGATAGCCGAACTCTACATCGAGCAGCTTCTCCTCTTTAGGGAATGGATAGTTGAAGTTGTCGGTAAAGTTGTTGCGCTCTGGCTCACGGTTGCTGTAGGCTACAGATGCGTATGCCTTGTGGCCATCCTTGTTGAAGCTGATACCTGCCTTAGGGTTGAAGAAGTTGTACTTCTCGTTGATGTTCAGCTCCTGGTTCTTGTAGCTGCCATCTGCCTGGGCGATAAATTTGTCGTTGATACCGTCGGTCTTGTATTCTACACGGCGATACTGCAGGTCAGCGAAGGCATTCCAGTAGTCTGCAAAGCGATAGCTTGCCTTGACGAAGGCGCTGTAGTCATATTTGTGGGCATCAGAATCATAGTACTTATACTGGCCGTTGTTGCCGAAGAACTTCTTCTCGGCATCCTGGTTGGCGATATAAGTAAGGTATCCCCAGTGGTTGCCGCGGAACTGCTGCAGGTTCAATCCGCCGATAACATCCCAGTGCTCATCCTTGTAGTTGGTGTTGTATACCATGCCGTAGGTATGCTGGGTGAGTCCCTTCTTGCGGATGAAGTCAGATTTCTTGACCTTGTTGCCCTCTGCATCCTTGTAAATGAGTCCGAACTTGGCAAACTTGGCGTTGTTCTTGAACTCCTTGTAGTAGCCGTAGCCATAGGTATAATGCAGTGAGAGGCTGTGGCTCCAGTGGCTGCTTGGTGTCCAGGTAGCCGAAAGGATGTTGTGGTTCTGATAGAAGTTATCAGTAGTCTTGTCCCATTTGCTTCCGTCGCGCAGGGTATAAGGAGTGATGGTATAATCGCCCTTGTCGTTGCGAACCAAATCGCCTGTCAGCACGTTAAACTTATCCAGACCTGCCTTATACATATCTTTATAAGTGCGGATGCCATCATCAAGGAGGGTGAAGTTAGAGTTGTAATCTCCGCCCAGCACACCGTTCCAAGCCTGACCGGTCTTCTCGAAGTTGCCGATGTTCTTGTAGCTTATCTTGAAGTTATCGCCCAGCCAGGTCAGTCCGCCATAGTAAGAACCTGAGCGGCCTGCTGTGCCGTCTACATAACCGTCGGTAGCTGTCTCGTGATAAGCACCGTCAAAAATCAGATGCTTGCCGAGCAGACCTGTAGAGAAGCTGGCGCCTGTATGATAGGTATTGTAAGAACCGAAAGAACCGGTAACTTCTGCAGTAGGAGTGAGCGAAGGAGCAGCTGTAGCCATAGAGATGCTTCCACCGAAGGCACCGTCGCCATTGGTAGAAGAGCCTACGCCGCGCTGTACCTGGATGCTGCCCAGGAGCGAAGAATAACTGTTCATGTTAGCCCAGAAAACGGTCTGGTCTTCCGGTGAGTTGAGAGCCACTCCGTCGAGTGTTACATTGATGCGGCTTCCGGCAGCGCCACGAATGCGCATATAGGTAGTACCGGTGCCGATACCGTTCTCACTCCAGGCGAGGATGCCCGGTGTACGAGAAAGGAGAAATGGCAATTCCTGACCTGAGCAAGAGAATTGTTTGAGTTCTGATTTCCTGATGTTAGCCACGGCGTATGGAGCTTCCTTTGTGGCACGTACGCCTTTTACAATCACTTCATTCAAATTCTGCACCTTCAAGGTGTCGATTTTTGTCTGTGCCAGTGCAGCCTGGCTTGCCAAAGAGCAAAACGCTACACTGAGTGCGATCCCGTTGAATCTTTTCATTTATTTAAATTAAAAACATCATATAAGGGGGAATGTGCCTTATTTTCCTACGCCAGCATTATCTGGTTCAGGTCGATGGGTATATTCTCAGCATCCGCTTTTTTCTCTTTTCTGGCGGTAGCACCCCTTAGTTAGCTCTCTGCTAACCGGGTGCAAAGTTACAAATAAATTTTGATTCCGCAAAATTTGCGTAGATTTTTACTATATTTGTGTCCTTTTATCATTCCTCAAGCGAGGATACATTTAAATAAAACCATTTTTTTTCGTCCTTTTATTCACTTTTTCCCCATTTCTCCCCTCCGTTTAAAAATAAAATTTGTACTTTTGCATGCATATTAAGACGATTAAACAGTAATCTTGGCAGATGCCAAATACAAAAATAAGAAAGAAATGGATACATTATATTTATTGCAGTTCGCCTGTTTCCTATTTATGTTCGTCAATATCCTCATCCTGGGTATTACCCGCCTGCACATGAAGTGGATGAACCGGCGATATGAAGTGTCACGATGGCTGATTATCGGAGCCATGGTAGGATTGGCCATACAATTTCTCATGCAGATGCTTCTGGGCTTCCGGGCTCAAGACGCTGCAGTGGGAGCCGTTTTCAACATGCTGGCCTATCCCCCTTGCTTCTCGCTCATCTCTATTGGCATTTACAATATTGAGGCAACGCATGCCAACCGCCGGAAGATGAGCATCGTCTGCACCAGCATTTATGCCGCCATATTGGCTGCCTTCTGCATCGGCTTTATGCAGAGCGGAAACTTCCATATCGGCAACTGGATTTATGTGATGATAGTCCTGTTCGGCATCAACGTAGCCTATTGCATCTATATGATAATAGTGGAAATCAGAAAGCGCAGAAGGATGCTGGAGGTGATGGCTGGTTATGATATCCTGCCTTACGTGAGATATGCGCGAGCCAGTGTATTCATGGTCTTTTTCCCTGCAGTAGCCCTGCCTTTTGCAGTTCTTTCCACCAAATCTCTATATGTTATCGGACCTCTGGGACTGCTTGCTGTCTTTTTCTTCACGCTCAGTTTTATGGCTTTGGGCTATAATTACGTACCTTCCGAAGAACTTCTGGATAAGGAGGAAGAAGAGGAGGCTGCCATGGAATGTGTGGAAGACAATGCCTGTTTAGAACTGCAGGATGAAGAACTGGATAATAAGAAAGAAACTTTACAATCGCAGTTTTCTGAAAGACGGCAGGAAATCATCCGCAAGAAGCTGGAAGCCTGGTGTGCCGACGGGGGATATAGGGATACAACATTGAATATGGTTACCCTGTCACGCTCGTTGGATATCCCTAAGCCGGAGCTGTCCAAATACTTCTCTGGGCTCAATACCACCTTCCGTTTCTGGCTTGCCGAGGTACGTTTTGAGGCTGCCAAAAAGATGATTTTGGAGAAGCCAAACTATAGCAATGATATGATTTCTGCCGAGTGCGGCTTCTCTTCCCGCTCCAATCTCTACCGCATGTTCAAAGAGAAAGAAGGCTGTTCTCCTACGGCTTGGAGAGAGAAAAACTGTTAAAGAATGTATAAAAGGTGTCCATTTGCCCACCAAATGGACACCTATTTTGTAGCAACTGGACACCTAGTGGGGGCAACTGGACACCTTGTTTCAAAGAAAAACACTATCTTTGCACCATGAAAAGTATAATAGATTCATTTGCCAAAGAAGAACAGGCTATCCTGATAGTAGCTCTGTTTCTCCTCCTTTATGTTGGCATCATGATTAATGTCATGGTGAGGGAATATAGGACCAATCTTGATGATTACCCGATGTGTCATTTCAGCTTGGGTGATTTCATCAGGAGAGGGCGTTTCTATATCTGCCTCATCCTCGGCGTAGTGTTTATCACGTTCGTGTGTCTGGTAGTCAGTCTGATGGCAATCAGTATTCAGTAATTTCTTGATAAAATATAATAACAAAACATAACATTTATAATGAAAAGATTTACAAATCAATCCAATGGGTCGCAAGCCGGCCGTATGTACAATGGGGGGGGCGATAATCCGTAGATTCGCTCTGTTCCCATTGATGTTGCTCATGTTGTTGCTTCTGCCTGCCGGCATGGTGGCGCAGAAGGCAGCTTCCAGTTCTAAGTATATAGCAACGTATGAATCCTCTACCCAAACCTTGACTTTCAAGGAAAATGTGGGTGAAACCCTTCCTGAAAATAGTGCTTGGGTGGAAGATAAACAGACGGTGGCTGCTATCAATACAAAATTAGGTAATGGCACAATCGTGCACATTGTTTTCGATAAGAGTTTTAGAACATACACGCCTACATCGTTGCGCCGTTTCTTTGAGGATCTCACAAAACTGGAAACAATTACAGGCCTGGAATATCTGAATACAGAGAATGTGACGGATATGGGTCACATGTTCTATAGCTGTTCATCTCTCACCTCGCTAGATGTTACTCATTTCAATACAGAGAATGTGACGGATATGAGCTACATGTTCTCTGACTGCTCATCTCTCACCTCGCTAGATGTTACTCATTTCAATACAGCGAAGGTGACGGATATGAGCGCCATGTTCTATAGCTGTTCATCTCTCACCTCGCTAGATGTTACTCATTTCAATACAGAGAATGTGACGAAGATGTACAGTATGTTCTATAGCTGCTCATCTCTCACCTCGCTAGATGTTACTCATTTCAATACAGCAAAGGTGACGAATATGCTCGCCATGTTCTATAGCTGTTCAGCTCTCACCTCGCTAGATGTTACTCATTTCAATACCGCGAATGTGACGAATATGAGCCGTATGTTCTCTAGCTGCTCATCTCTCACCTCTCTTGACGTCAGAAACTTCAATACCGCGAATGTGATGAATATGAATGGTATGTTCAGTTACAGTGTTGCTCTCACCTCGCTCTACCTCACTAACTTCAATACAGAGAAGGTGACGAATATGGAAGATATGTTTTCTGGCTGCAAAGCTCTCACCACCATCTACGCCAGCAGTAAGTTTGTAACAACCCGGGTAACTAAGAGTAGCGGCATGTTCAACAAATGTGAAAAACTCAAAGGTGAAGTAGTATGGAAAAAAGACAAGGCTACCGACAAGACCTATGCCAAGATAGAAGGTGGATATTTTAGTGGTGGAATCCCTAGGGTAAAATATGCTGATGGCACGCTGACCTTCTTTCTCACATCCAAGGAAACTTTAGGAGAAAATGAGTATGAACTCAATAGTGGTAAAAATTTACCTGAATGGGTGAAAAAACACATATTCGGCATTACCAAGGTTGTGTTCGATACTTCATTTGCTAATGCAAGACCAACGAGTTGTTATATGTGGTTCTATTTGTGCGGAAACCTAAATCAAGTAGAAGGCATAAAGAATCTGAATACCAAGGAGGTTACGGATATGGCAGGTATGTTCTGTAAATGCCGAGATCTCTCTTCGCTAGATGTCTCAGGTTTCAATACCGAGAAAGTGACGGATATGTCCGAAATGTTCGATGAATGCATAAGTCTCAAATTGCTCGACGTCGCCAAGTTCAATACTGCTAATGTGAAGAGTATGAGTAATATGTTTTACAACTGCCAAAATCTCGTCTCGCTCAACGTCACAAATTTCAATACTGCGAATGTGACTAATATGCAAGGAATGTTCTCTGGCTGCCCTGCTCTCACAACCATCTACGCCAGCGATAAGTTTGTTACAGGCCAGGTTACTGATGGTTCTAACATGTTCTCGAACTGCATAAACCTCAAAGGTTTTATAAATTATAAGAATAACTCAGACAAGACTGACCACACCTACGCCAACTACAAGACTGGCTACTTCACCAAGCTGGTAGGCAAGAATGGCGATGAGAAGATAGGAGCAACGGGAGAAACTCTTGCTGCAGATAATCTCGCTCTTGAAGATGACAAGGACTTCGTGGCTTACGAGCCATTCGCAGCCAAGGCTGCATCTTACTGCCGCACTATTAATGCTGGCACTACCTGGGCTACGCTCTGCTTGCCATTCGAGGTATCTCTCGCCGACAAGAACTTCCGTGCCTTCAAACTTCTCTCGGCTGATGAGGGTACTGAGACCGTAGAACTCGAAGAGATTGAGGGAAGCATAGCTGCTGGTACTCCTGTTATCATCAAGATGAAGGATGGAGCAACCGAGCTCAAATTCACTGAAGCCGACAAGGCGATAGCAAAAGATGTTCAGACCTCAGAAACAGCCAATGGCAACTATCAGCTCCAGGGTCTCTATACCCAGAAGATGTTCAGCAAGGATACTGATAACAACTGCTACATCGTGAAGGGCAACAAACTGATGAACCCTGCTAAACTGTTAGAGAATACAAATACTACGACTGTGGGCAGCAAGCCTTTCCGTGCTTACATGGTAGGCAATACTTCTGCTTCTGCAGCTGGTGCCAGAATGTTCAGCATCAGCGTCGGCGGCAGCACCACAGCCATCGAGCAGTTGGAGTCTACAGCAGATAGCAAGGCAGAATACTACGACCTCCAGGGTCATCGCCTACAGAATTTGCAGAAGGGTGTGAACATCGTGAAGCGTGGTGGCAAGACCATGAAGGTTATCATCAAGTAATAAAAAATAGTAATAAAAATAGATATGAAAAAGAAAAGATATATCAAGCCAGTGGTTAGCGTCATGGAAATGGAAACCACAGCCATCCTCGCCGGCTCTGTTATCCAGAAGGCGGCAGAAGCGGATTACAGCGATGAAAATGTGAAGGATTTCTGGGATAATCCAACAAATAAGGGAATTTGGGCAGACTAGCCCCTGATTCTCTTTCTTACCCCCAGGCAGCACATCTGATGCCTAGGGCAAAATAAAAGGCCCCCGGAGCTATTACGCTTCGGGGGCTTTTTCCTCTTTTTTTTCTTTCCATATTGCGTATAGTGTATTACAAATTCTATATGGGTGAAGAGTGGGTGAAGAGATAAAGAAAACTCTTCACCTCCCGAACTCCCGATAAACAGAGCGGATACGGGCGAGAAGGTGAAGAGTGAAGAGATAAATCGGGATTGCTTACAACTGATAGAACTTGGTGAAAGCCTTCACGCAATATTCGTGGTCGATAACACTACCGTTTTCTATGTGTCACTGTGATAGGTGGGTTCAAGAACTAGCACCATATTTTTTCGAAACTTTTCTCCTGTTTTCTTTGCACTTTCAAAATAAAAGCTTATCTTTGCAGACAAATTGAAGTAGAACTTTTAAATGGATAAATATGGCTTTAAAAATTAAAACTCGTGAAGAAGCAATTGCTGTATTACGAGACATGGTTAAACGTAAAAGAGAAATGGAGGCAAAGGCTCAAATAGACTTTGCTAAAGCACGTAAGGAGGCTGCAAATTGCTATGCAGGCCTTTAACTTAACGCGCCTCAATTTTCATTCTCCTTATAAGGTCTGGATAGATAATGGCTCATATAAGTTCTTGACAGATTATGGTGTTCAGTATCGAATAGAATTTGTTGAAAATAATAATATCTGGGAGGATGAAAAAGCGTATGAATTCGGTATTCTCAATGAAAACAAGAAGAATTCTCCTAACGATTCTAAAGTAAAAGAGACTGTACAAAGTATTATTGAAGAGTTCTTTCTCACGAATCCGGACATTCTTTTATATCAATGTGAAACGGGTGATAGCAGACAGGCTATGCGAGCTCGTCTTTTTACCAGATGGTTTAACGAATTCGATAAACGAGATCGGTTTTGTGTCAAGGTTTCTATTCTTAGAGATGAAGAAGTTGACAATTACATAGCTATTATAGTTCAAAAGAGTAATCCTAAGTTGAATGATATTCTTCGAGATTTTGATGAGTTTATCGGTTTCTTTGATACAAAGCCCGAATAAAAGCGGTAAGTGAGATACAGACAAACGGAATCTCTATCGTACCCCCATCAGGCAGCACCTTTGCTGCCTGGTGCATAAAAAAAGCTCCCGATGCGTATGGCACCGGGGGCTTTTTTCTGCTCCGTGGCAGCATCCACACCGCCGTTATTGCTCAGCTTCTGAAGTAAGTGCTGGCAAAATCGTCTCATAAAGTGATTTTTTTACCTCAGAATTAGGGAATCCTAGAATATAGATTCCCATCATATAATCCTTAATCGTGAGATAGCCTGTCTGATAGAGGACAAGTTCTGCTCCACCATCAGTCACATCAGAAGTCTCCAGTGTATCGCTAATTATCGGACAATACTCGAAATCTTTCAACCTCTTTTTAATATCATCTTCAAACTTAGAGAGTAATGGCGATGTCCCGGATGAAAACCAATAGTTCTTCAAATCAGAATCTGCCAATGCATTGATAAGACAGAAAGGATTGAATACATCAACCTTGTTTCTGCGACAGAAGTGATAGCCACCATAATAAGAAGACAGTTGCATAGCAGCTTCATCGAATGTCCATCCTTTACATGCTGCCAATTTGTTGATTTCCGGTTTGAAATAACAGATAGCTTCTTCTTTTGTGATACCACATAGAGCAGCATATTCTGAATCAAAACCAATGAAACTCAAATTGTTGAGACCTGAGGTTAGGGAGAATTGCGAAAATTTGGTGCAGCCTGTGATAAAAACAAAGTTTTCGAATTTGTCCATAGATTTGAGAATGACAAATACGTCTCTGTATATTGCCGTACATTTTTCGTATAACGGAGTCTTCCAGGAATGCTGCAATGGAGAGTCATATTCATCGATGAGAATGGCCACCTGCAAACCTGTTTTGTTGTATGCAGTCTGTATAATTTCTATCAGACGAGTAGCTAACGGAGAATTACCTCTTGTTTCTATCTCATACAAAGATTCATATTCCTGAAAGGTATGGTCTAGATAACCTTTCAGACTTTCCGGTTCTGCGCCTGCACGGCTCATATCGAGTCTGATGACAGGTCGCTTCACCCATTCCGTCTCCATCTGCATAATCTTCAACCCCTCAAAGAGTTCCTTCTTACCCATGAAGTAGGCTTCGAGCGTATCGACCAGCACTGATTTACCAAAGCGGCGTGGGCGGCTCAGGTAATTATACTTTTTCCCTCTGTTGGCAAGTTGCCAGATGATATCTGTCTTGTCAACATAAAGATATCCACCCTTTCTGATTTCCTCGAAAGACTGGATGCCTACCGGCAATATTCTATCGTTAGTCTCTATCATAATTCCTAATCTTTGTTTTCCAATTGCAAATTTACGATTATTTTCCCAAACCGCCATGCTTTTTCCGCTTTTTTTTAATGAGCTAGAAAGAATCTTACGGATGGTCTTATGCTCCTCTTGAAATAAATGATGTAATAAAGTTGGTTAAAAATGTAGTAAATGCTTGTTTGCTTGTCGTTTTTTTAGTATCTTTGCGATGAAAAATAAAACTCAAGTGTGGAAAATGTGGAGAATTTCACAAAAGAAGTATCAGAAATGTGTAAACTTACACATTTTCAGCACTTTAACGATGGAGGTGCTAAAAAATGTTTAATAGAATAATTATTCAAGAATTAAAACAATGGAGAGCTAAAAAAGACCGTAAGCCATTGATTATGCTGGGCGCTCGACAAGTAGGAAAGACTTCTGTACTTCAGAAGTTCGGAGAAGAATATTTTGAGCATTGCGCATATTTTAGTCTCGATGAAGAAGAGGGAGTCTGCGATATCTTTCGCAAGACCAAGAACCCGCTGCAAATCATCGAGCAATTGTCATATCTTACTTCAGAACCTATTTTGCCTCAGAAGACTTTGCTTATTCTTGATGAGATACAAGACTGTCCGGAAGCCATTAGCGCAATGAAATATTTCTGCGAAAAGACGCCGGAATATGTTGTGGCTTGTGCTGGTTCTCTTTTGGGGTTGACTTTTGGGCATCAAGGCTTTTCGTTTCCTGTGGGTAAGGTTGACCATATAAATATGTATCCTGTCACTTTTTCTGAGTTTTTGGAGCAGCGAGATGAAAGGCTTTACCAATATTATATGTCAATAGATAGCTTGGAACCTCTTCCTGACGTTTTTTTTGATAGACTTTCTCAGGCATTTACTGCCTATCGTATATCTGGTGGAATGCCAGCTGCGGCAATGAAGATGATAGAAAAGGATCTGAGTGGCGTGGAAACAACTCTACGTAATATCTTGCAAGATTATTCCTTGGACTTTGTGAAGCATGCTACGCCTTTACTGGCTAATAGGATTTCGCATGTTTGGAAGTCTTTACCGTCACAGTTGGCTAAGGAAAATAGAAAGTTTGTTTATCAGCTGGTTCGTCCTGGTGCAAGAGCGAGGGAATATGAGGATGCTCTTACATGGCTTAAAAATGCGGGATTGATATATAAGGTAAGCTTGTGCTCTACTCCGCAAGTTCCTTTGAAATCGTATGAAGATTTGAGCATCTTCAAGATTTATAGTCTTGATGTGGGATTATTGAGAGTGCTTGCTGATTTGAGTCCTGAGGCTTATCTGGTTGATAATCCTATATTTAAAGAATATAAGGGCGCTTTGGCAGAGAATTATATTCTTCAGAGTCTAGTGGCTAATGGCGTTAATTGTTCCCATTATTGGGCTTCGGGTAATAAAGCAGAAGTGGAATTTATTGTTCAGCGTGGTTTGGAAGTTATTCCGGTGGAAGTGAAGTCGGGTACCAGTGTCACGGGGCGTAGTTTGATAGAGTATAACAAAAGGTACTCACCTGGTTTGCGCATCAGATATTCGATGCTTAATCTCAAGAGGGATGATTCCTTTATCAACATCCCTCTTTTCCTGGCTGATAGAACGGAGAAACTGATTTTTAAATAATTTTTAATGAGAAAAAAGATAAATGGGTGAAGAGTGGGTGAAGAGATAAAGAAAACTCTTCACCTCCCGAAACCCCGATAAACAGAGGGGTTTCGGGAGGTAAAGAGTGAAGAGATAAATCGGGAGTGCTTATATTACAACTGATAGAACTTGGTGAAAGCCTTCACGCAATATTCGTGGTCGATGACGCTGCCTGTTTCGCGGCAACTGTGCATGGCGAGGATGGCATTGCCCATATCCACACCCTTCAATGGGATGGAAGAGGCGAGGATATTGCCCAAGGTGCTTCCGCCTGCCACATCGCTATGGTTCACGAAGCGCTGGCATGGTACACCGGCTGCATCGCAAATGTTGGCGAAGATGGCTGCTGATACAGCATCGCTCGCATACTTCTGGGCTGCATTGAACTTGATGACCGGACCACCGCCCAACTTAGGATGATTCGTAGGGTCGAACTTCTCGCTGTAGTTAGGATGCCAGGCATGCGCATTATCGGCTGAAATCATGAAGGCACGTTCCACAGCCTGATAATAAGCCTCTTCTGTATGGCTCTGTGCCAAGGCGATGCGCTGGAGCATATATGAAAGGAATGGACTTCCGGCACCCTGCTTGGTCTGAGAGCCCGTCTCTTCATTATCGAAGATGGCGAGAACCTGGGTGGTATCATTGGCATCAGATGCAATCATCGCCTCTACACCAGCCCAGCACATAGACAGGTCATCGAGTCTGCCTGAAGAGATAAACTCATCGTGAACGCCGAAGGTGCAGGCAGGAGTGGCATCAGCCAGATAGAGATCGAAGTCGAGGATATCTTCTTTCTGGATATTCAGTTCGCTGGTAATCACGTTCATCAGCAGATTACCCTTTTCCAGTTCATCGTTGATGATGCCGAGAATAGGGAGCACATCCTTCTGCTTGCTCAACTTCACGCCATCGTTCACCTGACGGTTGAAGTGGATAGCAAGATTGCTGATCTGCAACAATGGGCGCTTTACATGAAGAAGAAGTGTCTGGGGATTCATCGCATCCTCGCCCTTCACGATGACTCTACCTGCCAGGGTCAGCGGACGGTCGAACCAGGTGGACATGATAGGACCACCATAAACTTCAGTATTCAGTTTTACGATACCGCCCTCGCAGAGCATCTCGGCATTTGGCTTGATGCGGAAGGTAGGGGAATCGCAGTGAGCACAAATCATGTGGAAGCCTGCATCGGCAAGTGTCTTCTTTCCGATTTGGAAGGCATAGATAGAAGAGTCGTTCTTGGTGACAAAGAACTTGTCACCAGCCTCAACCTTGCCCAATGGCTCCTGCGGATTGATGCGACGGAAACCATTCTTCTCCAGTTCATCCGCCATGTTCTTGACAGCCAGGAAATTCACTGGCGAAGCGTCAAGAAAGGATAATAGTCTTTTAATCATATCTTTTTAATTTTTATTCCATGTAAGTGTCTTGCACTTTTATTCGGTTCTTTTTTGCAAAAATAATACTTTTTTTCGGAATACGGCTTGCATCTCCTTATTTTTTAGTTATTTTAGGGTAAGAAAGCAAAATGTACTGATGCTGGACTCACTCCTTCCAGTATTATTTTTGTGTTAATCTTAGGAAAAGTCTTCGTTGCTATTAGGGAAAAATGTGCTTTTGCCTAATAGAAAGTTTCGTTCAGCGACGTTGAATGTGCGTTCAACGACGATGAATGTGCGTTCAACGTCGCTGAATGTCGGTTCAACGTCGTTGAACGAAACTTTCATCTAGGGATAAATACTTTTATCTTTAGGTATGAGAACTATTATGATGAGGAGCAATCATCATTACTCTTGACTGTAATGGCTGTCTGGCGAAATAGTTAAATAAGCACAAGATTTCGTCTCTTCTGCCGAATTGTCTTTTAAAAACATTACTTTTGCAACAAAAAAAAGAAATAATTGAAATTGCAATTGGAATCATTATCAAAATGAAAAATAAAGGCTTATTATATTTCCTAAGATTGCAGGTTGCTTTCCTGTGGCTCTTGTGCATGGTGTTGTGTTCGCAGCTCCATGCACAGGAACATTTGACCCGCAATATGCTGATGTTGTCGAATCTCAATACGGACAATGGGCTCTCAAGTGCCCGTGTGTATTCGATAGTTGAGGCTGAGGATGGTGCTATGTGGATCAGTACCAAGCGAGGCGTTGACAGATACAATGGTCAACAGGTACGTAACTATACCTTAGCTACGGATATGCAGTTTAGTGATGCCAGTGGCAGAAACATCAAGTTGACTAAGGATAGCCAACAGCATATCTATGCCTATGATAATAAAGGAAAGATCTATATATATAATAAGGTGAAAGACACATTCCAACTCCAGGTCAATCTGCTGAATGTGCTTGGAGGAAGTGTGGTGCTCAATGACTTGTTGGTCGATGACAAGGGATGCTTTTGGATGGCATTGGATAGGGGCGTGTATAGGATGGCTCCTCAATCTATTGCTGGTAGCAAATACAAAATAGCCCCTAGTTCGCCAAACAAAGGAAAATACATTCTGAAGAACACGTATGTCAATCATATCCGATTCATTGGTAAACAGTTATTGATAGGTTCTTCTTCGGGAGTCTTCGCCTATACACCGAATGCAGCCCAGCCTCGATTGCTCCTGCGAGGGTATTCCGTGCTTTCGTCTTATCACGACGTGAAGGCTCATCAGATATGGTTGGGAACTTTCCATCGTGGCATTGTCTTGCTCGATGACAGAACCTGGAAGCCATTGTCTTCTCTCGCACAATTCTCATCATTAGCAGATATTCCGCTCATCCCTGTTCGTTCCATTATCCCCTACGACGCAGCCACCATCTTGATGGCGGTGGATGGTGCAGGTGTCTATGCCTACGACAAGAAGACCTGTAAGACGAATCTACTTTTGAATACGGATGGCAGACCGGAGAATATATTGCATGGCAATGGCGTCTATGCCCTTTGCAAGGATCATCTTGGCGACCTTTGGATTGGCTCCTATTCGGGAGGTGTGGATATGGCTATTCCGATGGAGCATACCTTGGAGTTTGTGCGCCATGAGTATCTCAACAGCCAGTCGCTTATCAATAATGGTGTGAACGACGTCATGCAGAGCGTGGATACACAGGGCCGCAATAGCAAGATATGGTATGCTACCGACAAGGGGGTGAGCATCTATGACGAGCAAACCCAACAGTGGCATCATGCCCTATATAATAAGGTGGTGCTTACCCTTTGTCAGACTGCCGACGGCAAGGTCTTGGCGGGAACCTATGGTGATGGCATCTTTCAGGTTCATGCCGATGGAAGCAGTAGTCGGGCTTATTCTGTGTCGAATGGCAAGTTAAAGACCGACTATGTATATAGCATATTCAAGGATAGCGATGGAGGCTTGTGGATAGGTTGTTTGGATGGAGACTTGGTACATATCCCATCATCATTAGAAAAGAATGGAAATGTGGATAACTCTGTTAACTACTTGCCAATCAATGAAGTTCAGAGTATCGTGGAGTCTCCAGACAAGAAGAGTATTGCAGTGGGAACGTCTCATGGATGTTATCGTATCGACAAGCGAAGCCTTCGTGTCAGCCGATTCTTCTATCCGTCGGAATTTCCAGTTTCCGATTATAATTTCTTTGTCAATGCGATGGCTTTTCAGGATGCACGGCATATCTGGATAGCCACCGATGGAGGAGGCTTGTACCTTTACGATTGGCAGAAGCATCAGGTCAAGAACTATACTATCTTGCAGTCTTTGCCTTCCAACACCGTCTATGCCTTGGTCAAGACTCCAATTGGCAAGGTGTGGATGAGTACCGACAAAGGCCTGGCTTTCATCGAACATGGAAAGGTGACCAATCTCAACTTCTTCAAGGGATTGGAGCGGGAGTACAAGCGTATGGCTGTGGTCCGAACTCAAGACGGGCGAATGATTTTCGGAAGCAATGATGGAGCTGTGGTCTTGACATCCAAGTTTGCCAGGGGATTGAACTACAAGGCTCCTCTTCATATCACGGGTGTTGAGGTGGAAGGAAAGACTTTCGATGAGGCTGACCAACTGGAAGATTGGCATGCAGAACTCTTCGGGATGTTGCAGGAAGGCAAGATGAATTTCTCTCATGATGAGAAAACCCTCATCGTGCATTTCGAGAGCATCAACTATCCGTATCAGCACGACATCCAGTATCAGTATTATCTGGAGGGGTACGACCATCAGTGGAGTGTGCCTTCTGACGACCAGCAGGCTCGTTTTGCCAACTTGCCTCCTGGCAGTTACACCCTGCATGTCAAGGCAATGGGTAGGAGTAACGGACGCATATTGGGAGAATCCACCTTGCGCATTCATATCGCCCAACCATGGTGGAACTCTTGGTGGGCATGGATTCTCTATCTTTGCATCTTAGGTGCTGTAGTCTATTTCGGCTGGGATTACTACAGGGAGCGTTTGCATCGCAAGTACTACGATGAAAAGATCAACTTCTTTGTGAATACCGCCCATAACATCCGTACCCCTTTGAGTCTTGTGCTGGCTCCTCTTGCCGACTTGGCGAAGGATGCTACGCTGAGCGATAAGAGCCGAAAGTTCTTGGAGATGGCACAGCGTAATGGCGATAAGCTTCTGAAGATGGTGACCGAGTTGCTTGATTTCCAGAAAATTGCCGTAGCGAAGACACAAGTTCGCTTGCAGAATGTGGAACTTTCTGTCCTCTTGCGTCAGCAGGTGGATAAGTTCCAGATGTCAGCCCAGGAGAAACATATCAGTCTTCGGTTGGCAACCTGTGGACAGCATACCTTCTCTACCGATCTTTCTATGATGGATTTGATATTCGAGAATCTGCTCTCCAATGCCGTAAAATATACGCAGGTGGGTGGAACCATCACCGTCTCTGCTTCGCTCGATGAGGTTGCCAAGCAAGTCTGCATCCAGGTAAGCGATACCGGCATTGGTATCCCGACAACCGAGGCCAAGCATATCTTCCAGAGTTTCTTCCGTGCCTCCAATGCGGTCAATTCTCAGGAGATGGGCAGTGGCTTGGGCTTGATGCTCACTCGCCAGCTTGTGCAGAAACTGGGAGGAAAGTTAACATTCGAGAGCGAGGAAGGCAAGGGAACTGCTTTCTTGGTTGTATTGCCTGATAACGGAAATGTTGATGTTTCCGTTTCTTCCAAGCCAGCAAGTCTGCCGAAAACTTCAGATACCTCCGTGTCTGCCGATGAAAGAATCATATCAGAGGAGCCCCTTAAGGACACGCTCCTTTTTGTAGATGACAACGAAGACCTCCGTCAATACATCCGTATGGCTTTCGCCGACCAATATCATATAGTGGATGTGGAGAGTGGCGAGGCTGCCTTGAAGTATCTGTCTGAGAATGGTGAGTGCGACATCGTGGTATCCGATGTGATGATGCCGGGTATGCAGGGCGACGAACTCTGCCGTCGCATCAAGGAAAACAAGGAGACCAGTTGGCTGCCTGTCATCCTCCTGACGGCGAAGGCTGGTCGCGATTTCATGATAGAAGGTCTAGACCTTGGAGCAGACGATTACATTGCCAAGCCGTTCGACTCAGCCATCCTTGCCAGCAAGATTGCGAGCATGTTGAAGAACCGTCGCCGTCTGAGTCGATACTATATGGAGCAAAGTATCGCCATCGTAAGAGGAGAGGACTCTGGGCAATCGTCTCCAAAGAGCCTGTTGCCAAGCGAACCTTCTCTGCCATCCGTGGCTTCTGATGAAACAAATAAATCATCTGATGAAAAAGAACCGGATTTGGTTCCGATGGACCAGGCCTTCGTTGAGAAAGCAACCCGTCTCGTTCTCGATAACCTGAGCGACACCGGCTTCACCATCGACCGCCTTTGCCGGGAGATGGCGATGAGCCGTACGCTCTTTTATGGCAAGTTGAAGACTCTGACAGGGCAAGGACCGCAAGACTTCATGCGGCTCATCCGTTTGGAGCAGGCTGCCCAGTATCTGAAACAAGGCGATAGCGTCTTGGATGTCTCCGTGAAGACTGGATTTGTAAACGTAAAGTACTTCAGTACAGTCTTCAAGAAGCATTTCGGGGTGTCACCGAGTAAGTATGAATAAAATGAGCCATGTAAATGGCAGGTAAAGAATGTTGAATTATTACCTTCTGATATTCAGCTGGTTATATATAAATGAAAGGTTTCAGATCTGGCGATAAGTCAGATTTGAAACCTTTTATGTTTGCATTCTAACCTGGTTTTTCTCCCTTTTCTGTACTTTTGCAGCCGAGTTCTTACTGTAACTCGCAATGAATAAACAATAAAGATAAACAGCAACTATAAACTAGGTTTAAAAATTTAATAATGAAAAGGAACTTTTTGAAAATCTGCTTGCTATTTGCAAGTATGTTTACTGCACTTTCTTGCAGTGCTAGTCCTTCGGTGGATACATCTGATGCAAGCGAATCGATTCCTACCGCCCAGCAATGGAACAAGGATGTAGTAGGTTGGAATCTCGGTAATGAATTCGAGTGCTCAGCTCCTGGACAGGATGGTGAGTCGATGCAGATTGGCAACCCTGATGGTTCCATCC
>OLGI01000297.1_pt1 | contig 52435 bp, 38 predicted proteins | sample 1605221 | NCBI WGS metagenome assembly OLGI01 (sample SAMEA3888915, study PRJEB22519) | human gut metagenome | biome: human gut; feature: human-associated habitat; material: faeces | place: Denmark | collected 2010 | reverse complement strand
CGACCCTCTGCTTGTAAGGCAGATGCTCTAAACCAGCTGAGCTAAACGCCCGATTGCTTTATCCATTGCTCTTAGCAGTATTGCTTAGTTCTTTAAAGCGAGTGCAAAGGTATAGCATTTTTCTGAAACCTCCAAATGTTTTTCCAACTTTTTTCAAGAAAAATGAAAAAAAAATGAAGAATAGAGATTTTTTAAGGATAAAAGCGGGTGAAAACAGTGTAAAATTCCCCAAATTCCACAATAATTATATAAAAGGGGCGTTATACGAATGTGTTTAAACGCGTACATATATATATAATAGCCACAATGGCGCTTACGCTTGTCTCCCAACGGAGCCATGCGCAGTACGACGTGGCATTCAGTCATTACTTCGATATGGAACCGTCGTTCAATGCTGCCTCGGTTGGCAAGCAGTCGAAACTGAACGTATCGGCGGCTTACGCAATGGACTTTGCCGGATTCAAGCACAACCCTCGCACAATGTACGTCGGAGCGGATATGCCTCTGTATTTCCTCAAAACGTATCACGGCGTGGGACTGCAGTTCATGAACGACAAAATCGGACTGTTCACCCATCAGCGACTCGCCATGCAGTACGCCTTCCGCCTGAAGATGTTCGGCGGACAACTGGCGGCTGGCATCTCTGCCGGATTGCAGAGCGAAACGTTCGACGGAACCAAGGTGGACCTTGAGGACACAAGCGACCCAGCTTTCTCCTCGTCGAAACTCGACGGCAACTCGATTGACCTCGGTGCGGCGCTATACTATACTCACAAAAACTGGTATGCCGGACTGTCGGTGCAGCACCTAAACTCACCACTAATCAATTTGGGCGACAAGAATGAATTGCAGGTAGATGCCACATATTATCTCACGGGTGGATGCGACATACGATTGCGCAACCCGTTTGTAACAATCAAGCCCTCATTGCTCGTCCGCACCGACGGAACAGCATGGCGCGGCGACATCACAGGGCGTGTGGTTTACACCAACGACCGCAAGATGATGTACGGAGGCATAGGCTACTCGCCTACCAACTCGGTGACCTTCCTCGTAGGCGGACGTGTTCACGGCGTTGTTCTGGGCTACTCGTACGAGATGTATACATCGGGCGTAAATCCCGGCAACGGCAGCCACGAACTGTACGTGGGCTATCAGGTAGACCTCAACCTCAGTAAGAAAGGACGCAACCTGCATAAGAGCGTAAGGACGCTGTAGGAATGTTGAATGTTGAGTTTTGAATTTTGAATTGGTCGGCTTCGCCGATTAGGAATTGTTCAATTTTGAATTTGCAAAGTCCCAGTAACGCCCACCAAGGCTCAAAAAAAAGGCTCAGTAAGGCCCAGCAATGCCCAGTAAGGCTTAAAAAGGCTCAGTAAAAAAGATTAATAACACAAAATAGATGAATACAAGAAAAAGCATATTGTTTACGGGCGTCATGGTGTTCACCATGATACTCAGCGGTTGCTTCGGCGGCAAGATGGCTGCGTCGGGCGGTCGCGGAGGCGAAGTTGTAGGCATAAGTGGCCGCAGCTTTGCCGAACCTACACCGTACGGCATGGTGAAGGTGCCACGCGGATATCTGCACATGGGCATCGACGCCCAGGACTCGCTGTGGGGCAAACAGACACCGGTGAAGGACATTTCGGTAGACGGATTTTGGATGGACGAGACCGAAGTGACCAACTCTAAGTATAAGCAGTTTATCACTTGGGTACGCGACAGCATCATACGCACACGACTTGCCGACCCGCAGTATGGCGGCGACGAGACATACATGATTACTGAAGACCGCTACGGCGAACCCGTCACTCCACACCTCAACTGGAAGAAGCCTCTGCCACGCAAACCCAACGAGGATGAGCTGCGCGCCATTGAGAGCGTGTACACCCATAACCCTATCACGGGTGAGAAGATGCTCGACTATCGTCAGCTTAACTATCGCTACGAAGTGTACGACTATACTGCGGCTGCTCTGCGTCGCAACCGTCTGCGCCCTGAAGAGCGTGTGCTCAACACCGACATTCAGGTTGACCCGAACGAGGTGGTGATGATTTCGAAGGACACGGCTTACATCGACGACGAGGGCAGAGTGGTGCGCGAGACTATCAACCGAGAACTCAGCGGACCGTGGGACTTCCTCAATACATATATCGTAAACGTATATCCCGACACCACCTGTTGGGTCAACGACTTCCAGAACGCCGACAACGAGACCTATCTGCGCAACTACTTCTCTAATCCTGCCTATAACGACTATCCCGTTGTTGGCGTGACATGGGAGCAGGCCAACGCATTCTGCGCATGGCGCACAGAATATCTGCTGAAGGGTCTGGGTCCAGAGGCTCGCTACGTGCAGCGCTATCGTCTGCCTACCGAGGCTGAATGGGAGTATGCTGCTCGCGGAAAGTCGGGCTCTGAATTCCCGTGGGAAGACAAGAGCGTGAAGAGCGGCGACGGATGCTTCTTTGCCAACTTCAAGCCCGACCGCGGCAACTATACCAAGGACGGCAACCTCATCACTTCGAAAGTGGGCATATATCAGGCCAACAGCAACGGACTATTCGATATGGCAGGCAACGTGGCTGAATGGACAAGCACCATATACACCGAGGCTGGCGTAGAGGCAATGAACGACCTCAACCCTACCCTCGTATACAACGCTGCCAAGGAAGACCCCTACAGACTGAAGAAGAAGAGCGTGCGCGGCGGTTCGTGGAAAGACCCGGAGTCGTTCATACGCTCGGCATGGCGCACTTGGGAATATCAGAACCAACCGCGCAGCTATATCGGATTCAGATGTGTGCGCAGCCTTGCCACAACGTCAAGCGCCAAGGAGAAGGTGAAGGGTAAAAAAGTAAAAAGGTAAAAGAGTAAAAGGGATAGTTTAATAATAACTTAAGGCTATGACAGTTTACAGCAAATACAATATCGTGTATCATCTGCAGAAGTGGATGGACAGCGTTCCCGGACAGACATTCCTCAACTATGCCTATAGCTGGGGCGCATCAATCGTTATTCTCGGTACCCTATTCAAACTGACTCACCTGCCGGGTGCCAACATAATGATGTTCTTGGGTATGGGCACTGAGGTTATCGTGTTCTTTCTTTCGGCATTCGACCGCCCGTTTGACAAGACTCAAGACGGACGCGAACTGCCTACCCACTACGACATGGAGGCGGAAGAGTATGGCGGAGAACATACCGCACAGCAAGCCCCGGCTGCTGACGGACATATTATAATAGGTGGAACACAAGGCGCTACTCCGGCAGCAGCTACTACAACTGCAGCTACAGCAAACGGAACAGCTGTGGCTGGTGGCACAGTAATAATAGGCGCTGCTCCAGCATCTGATATGGGCACTACTCCCGAGATGGCATCGCAGTTGGCAGATGCCCAGACTGGTTATCTCGAAGAGCTGAAGCGCCTCACCGAAACTCTGCAGAAGGTATCCGAGCAGAGCGTACGTCTCACTCGCGACAGCGAAGAGATGGAGAACCTCAACCGCACTCTCACCGGCATTTGCAAGGTTTACGAAATGCAGCTCAAGGGCGCAAGCAAGCAGATTGGCACTATCGACGAGATAAACGAGCAGAGCCGACGCATGGCACAAAACATCGAACAGCTCAACAGCATCTATGCACGCATGATTGAAGCTATGACAGTGAACATGCAGTTAAAGGTAAAAGAGTAAAAAAGTAAAAGAGTAAAAAGGTAAAAGAGTAAAAGAGTAAAAGAGTAAAAAGGTAAAGAGTAAAACAACTCAAAAATCAAAATTGCCAACGGCAACAATTCAAAACTCAAAACTCAAAATTCAAAACTCAAATTAATGGCAATCAAGAAACGACCTATATCTCCTCGCCAAAAGATGATCAACCTGATGTATCTGGTGCTTATGGCGATGCTCGCATTGAACATTTCAACCGAAGTGCTCAACGGGTTCTCTATTGTCGAGGAGAGTCTGAACCGTACAACAGCCAACTCATCGAAGGAAAACGAGATGCTGTATGCCGACTTTGCCGACCAGATGAAGGCAAATCCGCAGAAGGTGAAGGAATGGTTTGACAAAGCTACAGCAGTGAAGCGCATGAGCGACTCGCTATACAACTACGCACAGCAGCTCAAGATTGAAATCGTGCGCGAGGCTGACGGCAAGGAGGCCAACGTAGCCGACATCAAGAACAAGGACGACCTTGAGGCTGCAAGCCACGTGATGCTGGCACCCGGTACTGGTCAGGGCGGACGACTGTTTCGCGCTATCAATTCGTTCCGCGAGCGCATACTCACTATGGTCACCGACCCTCATCAGCGCTCAATCATCGAGAGCAACCTCACCACCAAGCTCCCAGCCAAAGCCCACACCATGGGCAAGAACTGGCAGGAGTATATGTTTGAGGACATGCCTGTAGCCGGTGCCGTGACACTTCTGTCGAAGTTGCAAAGCGACGTGCGCTACGCTGAAGGCGAAGTGCTGCACTCGCTCGTGTCGAATATTGACATGAAGGACATACGCGTAAACCGCCTCAGCGCCTTCGTCATTCCCGAATCGCGCACCGTAATCAGTGGCGACCAGTTTGCAGCACAGATAGTAATGGCAGCTGTCGACACCACCCAGCAACCCGAAATATACGTTGGCGGACGACGCATCAGCAACGGACTCTACCGATTCACAGCCAGTGGCGTGGGCGAGCATTCGTTTGGCGGATATATCACCATGCGCGACGGAGCCGGAAATACAATACGCCGCGACTTCACACAGAAGTATACCGTTGTGGCACCGAGCGCCACAGTCTCTGCCGACCTTATGAACGTGCTCTACGCAGGCTACGACAATCCTATCAGCGTGAGCATCCCAGGCGTACCGCTCAGCGCCGTGCAGGCTTCGATGTCGGGCGGCGCACTGCGCAGCATAGGCATGGGACGCTACATAGCACGCCCCACAACCGTAGGCAGCGACGTCACCATCAATGTGGCAAGCAACAACGACGGACGCTCACGACAGATGGGCAAGTTCACATTCCATGTGCGCAAGTTGCCCGATCCAGCAGCTTATATACAGATAGGTACCGACCGTTTCCGTGGCGGCTCTATGGCTAAGGCTTCGCTCATGGGCACCAACGGCATCAAAGCTGCCATCGACGACGGAATACTCGACATTCAGTTCCGCGTGACGGGATTCGAAACCGTATTCTTCGACAATATGGGCAATGCCGTGCCAATGGCTTCCAACGGTGCCAACTTCACCGACCGACAGCGCGAGACATTCCGCAAGCTGTCGCGTGGCAAGCGCTTCTACATCTCGCGCATTACGGCTGTAGGTCCCGACGGCATCACACGCAAGCTCAACGGTGCGATGGAGGTTATCGTGAAATAGAAGAATGAATTATCGTAGATAAAGAAATAACAGTAAACAAAGCACAATGAAAAGACTACTCTCTATAATGTTCATTGCTCTGCTCTGCACCGATATGGTGTCGGCGCAGCCCGCTGCACGCCTGCGCGAACAGGCTCAGAAGAAACAGCAGCAGACACAGGGACTGAGTCTGCGCGCTCAGATTTCGTTCCCCACGCAGAAGGCGGCAGACGAAGACGTAGCTTGGCGACGCGACATATATCGCGAGATCGACCTCACCAACGAGGCCAACGCCGGACTGTACTATCCCGTTGAGCCGATAGGCCAGCAGATGAACCTCTTCACCTACATCTTCAAGCTCGTGTTGCGACGCGCTGTACCAGCCTACGAGTATCGTCTCGACGGCAACGAAGTGTTTGACGAGGCTTCGAAGATAAACCTGAAGTCGTTTCTTGACAACTACCACATCTACTACGAGCGCACCGACCGTGGCACGCATATCGACGACAGCGACATTCCGTCGCGCGAGGTAACGGCTTATTACATCAAGGAGTCGACCTACTACGACGACCATAACGCCATGTTCCACACCAAGGTATTGGCTCTGTGTCCTATACTCAAGCGCGAAGACGACTTCGGCGATGCCGCCACAAGCTATCCGCTCTTCTGGGTGCGCTACGACGACCTGGCACCGTATCTTACTAAGCAGACCATCATGACGAGCAATCTCAACAATGCCGCCACGATGTCGATTGACGACTTCTTCACCAAGAACATGTATCGTGGCAAGATATACAAGACCACCAATATGCTCGGCAAGACCATTGCACAGTACTGCTCTACCGACTCGGCTGTTGCCAAGGAGCAACGCAAGATTGAGAAGCAACTGAAGGATGTGGAGCAGAGCGTATGGGGAAAGCCCGAACCTAAGGACTCGCTCGACAGCATTGCCCAACTGGACAAGAAGGCAGCCAAGAGCATAGCCAAGCGCAACCGTCGTGCCTCGGGAGCCAAGACCACCAAGGTGAAGACGTCGCGCCCGTCAAGAACCACATCGGTATCATCCGGTTCGGCAGCACGTGTCACCGTGCGACGCCAACGCCACTAATACACCTTATATATAGTATAACAACCCTAATATTTTATATAGTAAAACAACAACAATAATAAAAAACTATTAGAGTATGAAAAGAATCTTTACATCAGCAGCCATTGCTATCGTAATGCTGCTCGCAGCCACAAGTGCTCAGGCACAGATCAAGTTCGGATTGAAGGGTGGTCTTAACGTCACAGACATGAGCCTCAGCAGAAAAGTATTTGATGCCGACAATCAGGCTGGCTTCTTCATTGGTCCTACCGTGAAGTTCACATTGCCTGTTATGGGTCTGGGCATCGATGCAGCAGCACTCTACGACCAGCGTCAGGCAAAGGTAAAGGGCGAAGTAGGCTACGAACAGATTTATATCGAAGAGCGTTCGCTTGACTCGAAATACATCAACATACCCATCAACCTACGCTATGGCATCGGACTGGGTTCGCTTGCCAGCCTCAACTTTTTTGCAGGTCCGCAGTTCGGATTCAATGTGGGCAGAAAGCACCAGGAACTTGCCGACCAGAAGACATGGAATCTTAAGTCATCTGCATTCAGTGTTAATGTAGGTGCAGGCTTTACTATAGCCAGCCACTTCGAGCTGTCTGCCAACTACAACATTGCTTGCGGACGCACTGGAGACGTAACCTTCTCAGAAGCCGTCGACAAGGTATTCAGCAAGGAACGCGGTCGTGCCAACGCATGGCAGATTGGACTGGCTTACTATTTCTAAATCTCAATATCGAAACTATTATCCATATGACAATAAAGAAACTTGCGGCTGCCGGCATCTGCATGATGCAGGCAGCCCTTGTCTTTTCACAGACAACATTCAATCCCGACGAACACCGTACAGTAACAACAAATCGCACTGACGGAAGGTATATGAGCACTTATGGCGAAGCGCAATACATGCTCAAGCACACCAAGCCTACATGCGCATTCAATCCGACATTCAGCAAGAAGCAGTTTGCAGCATGGCAGAAGCGTGTGCGCGATGCCATGAACGACATAATGTGCCACCCCACACCATCCGTCAAACAGCCTCAACCCAAACGCCTTAGTTCAGAGCAGAAAGACGGCTACCGTCTGGAGAAGTGGGAATTCTATCCGCTTGAAGGCTGTGTAGCCACATTTGCAGTACTCATCCCCGACGGCATTAAGCAACCGTCGCCGGCTGTGCTGTGCATACCAGGTTCGGGAATGACAATGGACCATCTCACAGGCGAACGCCCTATAGGCAACAAACGCAATGCCATGGCACTCAATATGGCACGCCAAGGCTACATAGCCGTGGCTGTTGACAACGCCTGTGCCGGCGACGCTGCCGACCTTGAGCATATAGCAGGTACGGGCTACGACTACGATACGTCGTCACGCCTGCTGCTCGAAATGGGCTGGAGCTGGCTGGGCTACACATCCTATCTCGACAAGCAGGTGCTTGAATGGATGAAACAGCAGAAGATGATACGTCGCGACCGCATCGTGCTGAGCGGATTCTCATTGGGTACCGAGCCACTGATGGTGCTGGGCGTGATGGACCCGTCGATATACGCCTTTGTATACAACGACTTCCTGTGTCAGACACAGGAGCGTGCCATTGTGATGACAGCCCCCGACAAGCGAGGACGCCGCCCCTTCCCCAACTCCATTCGTCATCTCATACCGCGTTTCTGGCACTACTTCAACTTCCCCGACATAGTGGCATCGCTGGCTCCACGTCCTGTGATACTCACAGAGGGCGGACTCGACCGCGACTTCCAGCTCATACACCGGGCATACGAAATAAGCGGACATCCCGAGAATGTAGAGACTCACCACTATCCAAAGTTTGCCTCGCCCGACAAACGCAATCCCAACACAACACTGCCTGAGGGACTGACACGCGACGAATACTTCAATCTTGTCAACGTCGACCCGCCAAACCATTACTTCAAAACCGATCTTGTAATGCCGTGGCTTGAGCGTATACTGAAAGAATAAGGAAAAAGCTACAAAAAAAGCGCCCTGAAAAGTCAAAAGCTATAGATGCTTCAGCCTTTTCAGGGCGCTTTAGTATTTATGAAATAAAGATTACTTCATCATTTCGTTGAACTCCTCAAGAGTAACCTCCTTGTTGTTCAAAGAAACAGTTGACTTGAGAGCTGCAGCGAGCTTAACGTCGATAGCGCGCTCTACGAAGTTGTCAACAGCCTCACGCTTCTTCAGAAGCTCGTTAGCGTAGTTGTCAACGTACTCCTCAGGAACGTTTGACATACCGTACTGAGCGAACTGCATGCGAGCCATTTCCTTGGCAGCGTTCTTGATGTCAGCGTCCTCTACCTTGATGTCGTTAGCCTTAACGAGCTGCTCCTTGATGAGGTGCCACTCAAGCTGCTTGATGCTCTCAGCGTAGTTCTTCTCAACGAAGTCCTCACCCTTGTCCTTGTTGTTGGCAAGCATGATGCGCTTGAGCAGTGCGTCCGGCCAAGTGATTTCACCAACCTTCTGCTCGCAGTATGTGCGAACGTCGATCATGAACTTATAGTCAGAGTTAGCTTCGAGCTGCGGCTGGAGGCTCTCAGCGATCTTAGCGCGGAATTCCTCTTCAGTCTTAACAGTACCCTTCTCGAATACCTGGTCGAAGAGCTCCTCGTTGAGGTCGGCCTTCTTGAAGCGCTGGATCTCTGTAATCTGGAAGCTGAAGTCAGACTCAAGGTTCTCTACAGCGTCCTTCTCAATCTTGAGGAGTGAAGAAACCTCGGCTGTGCCTTCCGGATAAGCCTTGCGCGGGTTGAATGTGATGATATCGCCGAGCTTAGCATCGTTGAAGAGGTTCTTCTGATCCTCTACCTTGATGTAAGAAGGCATAAGCACAGCACCCTCTACAGTGATGCCACCCTCCTTTGTATTGCCCTCAGCGTCGAGCTCGCGGATGTCACCCTTGAGCAGATCGTTCAAAGAAGCGTCATACTCTTGAGCCTGCTCGTACTTGCCAGCACGACCCTGATACATCTCGATCTGCTCGTTGATGAGCTTGTCGTCAGCCTTGATTGTGTAGTAGTCAATCTTGTTGCGGCCGTCGAGAGTGATGTTGAGCTCAGGAGCAACAGCGATGTCGAACACGAATGTGTAAGGAGCCGGCTGCTCGATGTCAGCGGGAGTCTCCTGCTTGTCAGAAGGCATAGGCTCGCCGAGCATCTGGATATTGTTTTCCTGGATATATTTGTAGAGCTGCTCGCCTACAAACTTGTTAACTGCGTCGTAGCGCACTGAAGCACCAAACTGACGCTTGATGAGACCCATAGGAGCCTGACCCGGACGGAAACCGGGGATGTTGGCCTTCTTACGATAGTCCTTGAGAGTCTTCTCGACAGAGTCCTGGAAGTCTGCCTCTTCGACTGTGATAGTCAACAGACCATTCACTTTGTCGGGATTTTCAAATGAAATGTTCATTTTGTTCAGTCTAAAAATTATATTTGTTATTATTGTAGTTCACCCACGGAAGTGCAAAATTACTCATTATTAATGTAAAATCCGAATATATATGGTGAAAATTTGTTTTTTTACCATTTCTTACGCACAAAGTGACTTGTAAACAATAGGTTAAAAGAATACGTAACGTTGGCTAAACGGGTATTTTTCATTAACTTTGTGCGACATACTAAAGCAAATAAAAACAGATATGATAACCCGATGCTATCTTGAAATAACCAATGTCTGCAATCTCAATTGCGTGTTCTGCCCCAAGACATCACGAGCGAAACATACGCTGACGCTTGACGAATTCGACACACTCACCTCCCGACTCATGGGCGAGGTGAAATTTCTGTATTTCCATCTTATGGGCGAACCATTCCTCCATCCTCTGCTGCCGCAGTTCATTCTAATGGCACGTCAGAAGGGCTTCATCCCCATACTCACCACCAACGGCACCCTGCTGGCACAACGCACCGACCTGCTCGATGCCCTGCCCCACAAGATACAGATTTCGCTTCACTCGCACGAGGGCAACGCCAAGGAGAATCTGGAGCAATACATTGACGAGGTGATGGCGTTTGCCATGGAGTCAGCCCACCGCGGATGTATCATCGTGCTGCGCCTGTGGAACGAGGGCGGACACAACCGTATGAACCAAACCATCCTGAATCTGATAGCCGCTCATCAGCCACAGCCTTGGGTAGAACGCAACGACGGATGGCGTATAGCCGAGAATCTGTACGTCGAGAACGACAACATGTTCGAATGGCCCGACCTGCAACACGACCCCACAGCTGAAGACGAAGTTTTCTGCTACGCCCTGCGCAATCAGATTGGCGTGCTCGTAGACGGCACGGTAGTACCCTGCTGTCTCGACCACAACGGCGACATGCCTCTGGGCAACCTCTACGAGCACAGCCTCAACCAAATCCTCACGTCACCCCGCGCCAACGCCATCTACCAAGGTTTTACCAACCACACCGCCGTAGAACCGCTGTGCCAACGCTGCGGATACTCAGCCGTGTCGAAAAGATTCAGAAAGTAATTCAATAATGTTATTGAACCATAGCAAGTTCTGTAATGTTACCGATGTCTTCATTTTCCACCTCTCGCTTCAAGTCTCTTCTCCCTTCCAAGAGTTTCCGGGAAAGTATATTTTCCCCAGCCTTTCTCTCTCCAGTTCTTGTTGATGCGTTCGTCAAACCACCAGTCGTAGTGTTCACGCGAAATCATACGGATATCCCATGCGGCATGTACTTGTGCAGCTATCGAGATGCCATACGCTTCTTTGAGGTCAATCATTTCTTCGAGAACGAGACTGTCACGATGCAAGGCTCCCATTTCTTCTATGAATGTCTGTTTGGGGAAGAGGAAGAAATTGGCGAACTTGTTGCACATCTTTTCCACGTTGCAGCCTTCAGAAAAACGCAGCAGCAGATGGGCCAGTTCGTGACATGCAGTGAAACGCAATCGTTCTACTGTAGTCTTTAGCGGATGCATGTCGAGGACTATCAAAGGATGACATCCGTCAATAAGAGTGCTGAGTCCCCATATACCGACAGGCAGTGGCATGGAGACAATCTTTATGCCCTTTCGTTCTATGAGTCGAAGCACAGCCGGCAGAGGTCCAAAGCCACAGTTCCACACCTCACGCAAACGGTTGGCTGCCATGATAGCATCGTCGAGAGTAGAAACAGTAATGTGAGACATCGGATTGTAGAATTCAGGCATAACGTCTGCCTTCTCCTCCGTAAGCATATAACGTTCTGCCAGAAAACAAACCTTGGTTTCCAGCTCATACAATTCTTCCTCCGTCAGCAAGCCATCGCTACCCGAACGAAGCATAGGTACATCAACCGTTGTTGACGTACCATAGAAGTAAAACTCACTTACACCGAATGTGTCTGCAAAGATCTTCACCGTAGCTGGTTTAGGTTGCATCACACCTCGTTCGTAATTGAAAATGCTTTGTCGAGTGACTTGCAGTTTGGCTTTGTCCACCAATTGTCCAAGACTCAAACCTGACACCTTACGTGCCGCTCTTAATCGTATAGGAATAAACAATTTGTCCATTAGGCTTTTTATTTACAAAGGTAATAAATTATATAAACACGTAAATCAAAATAGATGTGATTAATATATATTTAACATTGCTTGCTACACAAGGGGCTGACATAAGCATAACTCGAAACACGTATGTAAATATATCTTAACCTATCTCAAACAACCTCGTAACCCCACTGAAAAACAACATGTATACCTTTGCGGCATGAAATAATAACCAATATAGTATACATGAATCTGAAGTATTATTTTGCCACATCCTGTCTTCTTGCAGGAATGGCGTGTACCACTGCTGCGGCACATACCGTGCGTGCTGCCGACGGCAACAAGGACACCAAACCGACTGTCGTACCCGGAACAAAAAAGATAACGGTGCAGGGCGTTGTAGTAGATGACAACGGCGAACCGCTTATCGGCGCCACTATCTACGAGAAAGAGAGCGCCAACGGAACGACTACCGACATCGACGGACATTTCTCATTGGACGTTAACAAGGATGCTGTGATTACCGTTCACTATCTGGGATTTGCCGAGAAACTTGTCAACACTACCGGCGACAAGCCCCTCAACGTTAAACTGGAAAAAGACACTCACCTGCTTGACGATGTCGTTGTAGTGGGTTATGGCACACAGAAGAAGATTAATATGTCGGGAGCTGTCGATCAGCTCACGGCAAAGGATATTGAGAAACGACCCATTACCGACCTCTCACGCGGACTGCAGGGTATGATTCCTAACCTCAACATCGACTTCACCAGTGGCGAGCCGGGCAAGGCCGCCACACTCAACATTCGTGGCGAGGCATCAATCAATGGTGGTTCGCCGCTGATTCTCATCGACGGAGTGGCTGCCGATGCCGAAGAGATGAACCGACTGATGCCTGGCGACATCGAGAGTATTTCGGTGTTGAAGGACGCAGCCTCAGCAGCCATATACGGAGCACGCGCTGCATTCGGCGTGATTCTCATCACTACAAAGCAGGGCAGCGGCGACCGCATCAGCGTAAGCTACAATGGCAACGCCCAGTGGCGACGCCCGTCGCAACTCACCGACAAGACTTCCGACCCGTACATATACCTGAAACTAAAGAACATCGCTGTGCTCAACACTCCATGGAGTTCGGGCCACGTTACCACCGACGAACGTCTGGAGTGGGCACGCCAGCGCTCTGACAATCCTTCGGGCACCGAAGCCATCCGACTCGACCCACTCGACAACACCCAATGGGACTACATGGGCAATCGCGACTGGACCCGCCACTTTCTTGACCGCAGCACGTTTGCACAGAGCCACCAGCTGTCGGTGTCAGGCGCTACTGCCCGCACCAACTTCTACATTTCGGCAGGCTACGACGGCGAGGACGGAGTGTTGTCGAATATTGCACCCGACGACACCTACAAGCGCTGCAGCACACGCGGCAAGGTGCGCTACAACATCACCGACTGGCTTAACGTTTCTAACAACACCTCGTTCGTGATGACCAAGCGCAACAAGCCGAGCTACTACAATCTCGACGCAATATACGATGCCAAACCAAGCGATGTCGACGTCAACACCGACGGCACATGGGCTAATACCGACCTCGGAAAGGCTCTGGCACAGATAGTGGACGGAGGCAAGGAGAGCACCACCGACATGCGACTGCAGAGCACGTTTGCTGCAGAATTGAGCCTGTGGAACAAGATGCTCCGACTGAACGGCGACTTCACCTTTGCCTTAGGCCATGAAGATTACGACTGGTACAAGACCAAATACAACGTTGGCTACGGTCCGCAAGATATTCGCACCGACGGAACATCGCAAGCCTACAAGGGCAACACGTCGTCGCTGTATACCGTGTTCGACCTTTACGCCACATTCAACAAGCAGTTCGGCAAGCACGCACTTACTACGGTGTTGGGATTCAATCAGGAGTACAACCGCTCAGACAATTTCACAGCCAACCGCTACGACATCATCTCCTCGGCACTTCCGTCAATAGCTCTGTCGTCGGGCGACCAATATGTAGGCCAGACATACAAGGACTGGGCAATACGCGGTCTCTACTACCGCCTCAACTATATATTCAACGACCGATACATTCTTGAACTCGACGGACGCTACGACGGCACTTCGAGATTTCCGAAGAACAAGCGCTTCGGATTCTTCCCCTCAGGTTCACTGGCATGGCGAGTAGATGCCGAACCGTTCTTCCAGCCCCTCACACGCTACATATCACAACTCAAGCTGCGCGCCTCGTACGGATCGCTTGGCAACCAGCTCGTCTCTGAATATGGATACATCCCTGCCATGGAGTCGACGACCGGCTCGTACATAATCGACGGCAAGCTGCAGCAGACCGTCTCATCACCTGCCCTCGTATCGCCCAACTACACTTGGGAGAAGGTGCGCACCATCAATGCCGGCATCGACATTGCATTGCTTCAGAACCGACTCACCATGTCGTTCGACATCTATCGCCGCGACACACGCGACATGCTCACCAAAGGCAAGGAACTGCCTGGCCTGCTCGGTGCCAACGAGCCTAACGAGAACGCTGCCGACATGAAGACTACCGGATGGGAATTGTCTTTAGGCTACCGCGACCAGTTCAAGTTGGCAGGCAAGCCGTTTGCATGGAACGCCCGATTCATCCTCTCCGACAACCGCTCTTGGATTACACGATTTGACAATCCCGACCGCAAACTCGGACAATACTACAAGGGTATGGAGATAGGCGAGATTTGGGGACTCACCAACGACGGAATGTTCCAGAGCAAGGAGGAGATAGCCAAACTCGACGAAACGCAGATAATACCATGGGGAGCGCTGACCATCGTTGAGGGATGGCCAAAATACAAGGACCTCGACGGCAACCATACCATCACCAAGGGTACTACGGTAGACCATCCGGGCGACCTCAGCCGTATAGGCAACTCATCACCTCGCTACCGCTTCGGACTTAACCTCGGTGCCGAATGGAACGGATTCGACCTCTCTGTATTTGTCCAGGGCATTGCCAAGCGCGACTACTATCCGCTGAGCTATCTGTACTGGAGCTTCTATCAGCAGCCTTATGCAGGCGGACAGAAACACGCCTTCGACTTCTATCGCGCCACCGACGACACTCCCGAACAGATGGCCAAGCACTCAAAGAGCTACATAGCAGCCGGACTGGCTAACAAGAACACCAACTCGATGTATCCTGTATTTCAGTCGTGGCTTGCCGACAAGAACCTCGGTACCGAGATAACATCTGCCATGGGATTGGCAATTCCGCAGACAAAGTATCTGCTCAACGGAGCTTATATGCGACTGAAGAACATCACCGTGGGCTACACACTGCCTTCGAAACTCACCAACCGCCTGCACATCAACCGCATACGTGTATACGCCAGCGCTGACAATCTCTTCGAGATAAGCGCACTGAAGAAGTATTTTGACCCCGAGGCTGTTACCAACGGCGATTCCTACGGATATGTATACCCATTCAACCGACAGTATACAGTGGGCGTGAACGTAACATTCTAACGATATAACAACATATGACAATGAAACATTCAATATATATGGCAGCCATTGCGCTGTCGGCAGTGTGCCTCACTTCGTGCAACGACGACTTCATGCAGCGCGACCCGCACACCGAGATAACCCAGAAAAACTTCTTCAACACCGAGCAAGACCTTCGACTGTACTGCTACGGACTCGTCAACACTCCGGCATACAACTATATAGGCGATGCCGGCACCGACGACCAAGCCACTACCGACAATGTCACTATCAAGAACATCATGACATCGGCAAATCCTACATCAACCACCATAGATGCAGGATGGGACTGGAAACGACTGTACGACATCAACTACTTTCTCGACAACTGCCAGAAAGCCGATGTGTCGGACGACGTGATGGCACACTGGGTGGGCGTGGCACGATACTACCGTGCTGAGTTCTACATGACAATGGTGAAGAAATACTCTGACGTGCCATGGTGCGACCACACTCTTGCTACCAACGACGATGCCCTGTACGGCAAGCGCGACAGTCGCGAGACGGTGATGCAGCACGTCATGGACGACTATCAGTATGCCGCCGACAACGTCAAGGCCGACCAACCCAAGGGTGCCATCGACCGTTGGATTGTACTGGCATCAATGGCTCGCACAGCTCTGTACGAAGGTACATACCGCAAATATCATTCTGAACTGAATCTGCAAGCTTCTGCCGACGCCCTCATCAAGAAGGCAGCCGATGCTGCCAGTGAGATAATGCAGTCGGGACGCTACAGTATATACAACACCGGACACCCCGAAAGCGACTACGCCTCGCTGTTCAACGCTACCGACCTGACCTCCAACCCAGAGATGATACAGGCCCATTACTATGAGCGTAACGTAGCCGAAAACGGCATCTGGGGTGCATATATGTTCGGCAACTACATTCCATGTCCTACAAAAGCACTCGTGCAGGCTTACCTTATGAAAGACGGAACTTACTATTCAGCACAGCCCGGCTATCAGACCAAGCAGTTTGTCGACGAGTTCAAGAACCGCGACCCACGTATGTCGCAGACTCTCGCCTACCCCGGATGGGAACTGAAGGGCACCATGGGTTATGCTCCAGGACAAGGTATATACGTACAGAATCTCAACAAGAACTTCTCTGGCTACCACCAGCTGAAGGGTTTTCCTAACAGCAAGGACAAGGACTACTATCTCGGCATCGACTATCCCACTATTCGCTACGCTGAAGTATTGCTGATATATGCTGAAGCCAAAGCCGAACTGGGACAGCTGACGCAAGCCGATCTCGACAAGACCATAAACCTTCTGCGCGACCGTGCCGGCATGCCCCACCTCACAATGAACGTTACTGCCGACCCAGTAGAGTCAGCCAAATTCCCCAGCGTGAGCGCTGTGCTGCTTGAGATACGTCGCGAACGCCGCGTAGAGTTGGCATTCGAGGGATTCCGCTTCGACGACCTTATGAGATGGCATGCTGGCAAACTGCTGGAGCAAGTGCCCGAAGGACTCTACTTCCCATCACTCGGCAAGTACGACCTTACAGGCGACGGAATACCCGACGTCTACCTCATACCGTCATCGCAGGAAATTCCTGCCGAAGCCGACAAGGAGACCAACGCCCTCGGCGAGAAACTCACCTACTACCGTACGGGCAACATCGACGACCCACAAGCCACCGTCTACCTCAAGAACGGCACAAGCGGAAGCATACAGACCGCCAAGACTATGGGTACGTTCCAAGAACCGCGCGACTACTATCGCCCCGTGCCAAAGCACGAAATGGATTTGAACCCAAACCTCGCACCGCAACTGTTCGGATGGCAATAACAATATAATAATATAAACAATGAGAAAAACAAATATCCTTATCATAGCTGCAATGGCGGCTATGATATGCCTTCCAGTCCAATCGAAGACCCGCAAGGCTCTATATGTAATAATGGATGGTGTGTCACGCGAGTTTCTGCAGCAGACACGTCCTGCAACAATATTCGACATAGCCTCAACCGGCAGTTATGCCGACGCTTATGCCGGCGGCGAAGTAGGTGCATTGAGCCAGAGTCCGACAATATCAGCTATCGGCTACACCAACATCCTCACCGGAACATGGATGAACAAGCACAACGTGCAGGGCAACTCCAACATCAAGACCAACTACAACTACTGGTCGCTCTTCCGTATTGCCAAGGCTCAGCAGCGCGACGTAAAGACAGCACTGTTCTCAAGCTGGGCTGACAACCGCACTCTGCTTATCGGCGAAGGACGCCCCGAGACCAACAATGTGCGTGTCGACTACGCCTACGACGGCTACGACCTCGACACACTGCACTTTCCTCGCAAGCCACGCGAGTTGCAGATATACGACATTGACTCTGTGGTAATCGGCAATGCTGCCAAATGTGTTCGCGAGAAAGCTCCCGACCTTAGCTGGGTATATCTGTGGTATACCGACGACGCTTTCCACATCACCGGATACAGCACGTTCTCCGAAGACTATCTCAAACGTGAAGACCGCATGCTGCGTCAGATATGGGATGCTATAAAATACCGTGAAAAGAATTTCGACGAGGAATGGCTGCTCATCGTCACTACCGACCACGGACGTGAGGAACACGGATTCAACCACGGCGGACAGTCGGCTGGCGAACGTGGAGTATGGATGGTGAGCAACCGTCGCGACATGAACGCCGAATGGGGAAGCAATAGTCTTTCGCAGGTAGACATCAATCCTTCTATCTGTCGCTATCTGGGATTCACTGTTCCGCGCGATGTTGAATGGGAGCAGGACGGCATTCCCTTCTTCGGCAATGCCGACATCTGCAACCTCACCACAACGGGATTTGACAACAAGGTGATACTGAAGTGGCAGACACTCACGTCAACCACCGACAACGCCGAAGTATACGTCAGCACTACCAACAACTATCGTGATGGCGGCAAGGACACTTGGCAGCGCGTAGGCACCACCAAGGCATCCAACTGCACATATACAGTCGACCTCGGTGCATTGCCCAAGTCGAAACTGTATAAGTTTGTAGTGGTCACTCCGTCAAATCATATCACACGCTGGTTCACACATAAATAGACACTTTTATTTATAACTGAGTCCACTTCAAAAAATCAGTATATTTTGAAGTAGACTCAGTTTTTATTAAATGCAAATATTGTGTTGGGGCTGGGCATTGGTGAGGGGTTGAAGCCATGCTCCAGTTGAGGTGGTGTGATGATGAGATGTTGTAGGTTTGAAGTGCTATTCGCCCTACAATAAAATTTATTTGTGCTGTCAAAGTTTGCAAATCCACAAAAATACTGTATATTTGCCTTTGGAACAATAAATGTAGCATTATGGTAGAGAAATACATCTATACTGACAAAGAAGAACTTAAACTATACGAGGACAGCGTCAACGCCTATCGCGATATAGTCAACGCCATAAGAACAGCGGAAAAGAAGAAGTTTGCGGAAGGCATGGCAGAAGGCATGGCAAAGGGCAAAGCTGAAGGAATGGCAGAAGGAATAGCTGAAGGAATGGCTAAAGGCGAAAAAGCAGCTAAAGTAAAAATAGCCGCCAACCTTCTGTCTCTTGGTGTGCCTATGGAAACCATAATGCAAGCATCAGACTTGTCTGAAGAAGAAATAAAGAGCATAAAGCCATAAACAAGGCGTACAACCACAATCTATAAGATTTCAGTTGTACGCCTTATTCGTATATACGATTACTCGTCCTTGCCAACCTTCTTTGGTCCACGCACACGTTCGTTCATGCGCAGTCCGCTCTTTATTTCGATGTTGAGTCCGTCGGACAGACCGGTCACTACCTTACGGCGCTCGTAGGTTTTGTCTTTGTCGGTGCCTTTGACAATGTAGACAAAGGTGTTGTCGCCTTCAAACTCGATGGCACTCTCGGGCACTGACATTACGTGGCGTGCCTCAGCAAGCACAATCTCGGCATTGGCACTATAGCCGCTGCGAATCTGCTCACCGCTGGTGGGGAGATTCACAGCGGCTTTTATTTCAAACTGGTTGGCACCGTTCTGGTCGGTTGCCTTCGGCGATATGTACTCCAGTCGGGCGTCGAACTTAAGGTTCTGCAGCGCACCGATGGTTATTTTCATCGACATTCCTGTGTTGAGTCGTCCCACCTCTGTCTCGTCGATGTTGCCACGGAAGATGAGGTCGTTCATGTTGGCTACGGTTGCAATAGTGGTACCGTCGTTGAAGGTGTTTGAGAGAATCACCGAGTTGCCCACCTTAACCGGAACATCAAGAATCAGTCCCGTCACCGTAGAGCGTATCAGCGTTGACGACTCCGAAGCATTGGAGCGTGACACACCGTCGCGCACCACCTCAAGATTGTCTTGTGCTGCAGCCACTTCCTCGCGAGCCTGTCGCCAAGCCTGCGCTATCTTGTCGTACTCGTCGGCAGAGACGAGTCCCTTGTCATACAAGGTCTTCTCGCGTTCGTAATCGGTGCGTGCCTGACGCTCGTTGATATTAGCCAATCGCAGACGCGACTGAGCCGAACTGAGCTGTCCCATTTCCGGAATCACCTTCACCTTGGCTATCACCTCACCTACCGTTACGGTCTGTCCTGCCTCCTTCAGTATCTCGCTTATGATGCCCGAAATCTGCGGTTTGATATTCACCTCATTACGCGGTTCTATCTTTCCCGTGATAACGGTGGTCTTGCGTATGTCCATCTGTTTAGGCGCAAACTCGTCGTACACCACAGGTTGCGGGCGCGACTTGATATAAAGAAACACAAACGTTCCGATAAAGACTATGGCCACAAGAGCCAATAAGACAATCTTGAAATATCTTTTCATTGCAATTATATTTAATTCAAAACTCAAAACTCAAAATTCAAAACTCAAAATTCAAAATTCAAAATTCAAAATTCCGGCTCCGCCGGCTACTCATCTCGCATAGCATCTACCGGTTTAATGTGCATAGCACGCAGCGCAGGTGCCAAGCCAGCAAACATACCGAGCACCGACAGCAGCACCACAGCCCCTATAGCTGTCCAGAAATCTATCTGGAAATGAGCCGACGTTATGCCGTCTGTGGTATTTGCCATCTCAAGTCCTTGCAGCACGAGCACCACAAAGAGGATGCCGCTCATGCCAGCCACCGAAGTAAGCAGAATACTCTCCTGCATGATTTGCGACAGAATATCGCGTGGTGTGGCTCCGATGGCACGACGTATGCCTATCTCCACCGTTCGTTCACGCACAGTCACCATCATGATGTTCGACACACCGATGGCACCAGCCAGTAGCGTACCGATGCCCACAAGCCATATCAGCATGTTGATGCCTCGGAACATATTGTCCACCATCGAGAACATCATCTCCGTATTGAACACCATCACGCCCTTCTCGTCCTTCGGACTAACGTCGTGCGCCTTCGCCACAACCATACGCATACGGTCGGTTATGTCGCTCATGGTCACTCCCGGTTTACCCGTCACACATAGCATATCGATGCTTTCGCCACGATTGTATATCTGTTGCACAAGCGAGAGTGGCATGAACACCGCCTGCTGATCGTTGCCGTTGATGTTCATATTGCCGTCGGCATAGTTTACACCGACAATACTGAAGTATACCGAGTCGATGCGTATTACGTCGCCACACGGATTGCCACCCTTAGGAAAGAGATTCTTGTACACCTCCTTACCCAGCACGCACACCTTGCGGCACTGCTGGATATCCATTTGGTTGATATATCTGCCGTAGCGCATCTTAGGTTCTGCGACACGCTGCATATCAGGCAACACACCCTTTACGATTCCGCTCGATGATTGTTCGTCGTGCGTAACAGTCGTGCCCCATCGTGTAATGGTAGGCGTAACCACATCGAGTTCAGGTATGTGAGCACGCAGTCGCTGCACGTCTGCCTGCGTCATATTCCACTGACGTCCCTTACGGAATCCGTGGTAAGGCTTGGTAGTAGGCTGCGCCCATACAATGGCTGAGTTGGTGGCAAAACCCGCAAGGTTGTTGTTGAGCAACTCCTTCAGTCCGTCGCCCCCGCCTATCAGTCCCACAAGCATGAACACGCCCCAGAACACACCGAATCCCGTAAGAAACGTGCGCGACTTGTTGCGCGACAGTACGTCGAGTATTTCGGTAAGAGTATCAGTATCCAAAAGCCTCACCCCCTTACCCCTCCCCCGTAGGGAGGGGAGTGGTATGTAACGATGAACTATATGTATAGCCTTTAAAACTAACCTTTTCATTTTATAATTATTTTATTTATATCTTTACCGATACAAAGCACATCACTCCCCTCCCTACGGGGGAGGGGTTGGGGGTGGGGCCTTTACTCCGCCCTCAACGCTTCAATCGGCCTAATCTTTGCAGCCTTGCGTGCCGGTATGAATCCTGCTATTGTTCCCGCTACAATCATCAGCACCGTAGCTTGCACACACGTGGCGATGCTTACGGTCGGGTCGACGAAAATCTGTGCAGAGAACAATCCGTTGTCCACTTTGGTTTGTCCTATAGTGGCGTTCATATATTGTGTCGCTGCTATGCCGAGCACCATACCTATATATCCGAAGAAGGTTGTGATGACGATGCTCTCCACGATGATGAGTCGCAGTATCGACCATGGCGAGGCACCGATTGCCTTGCGTATGCCAAACTCACGGGTTCGCTCACGTACGGTGATAAGCATGATGTTCGACACGCCTACTATTCCCGACAGCAGCGTGAATAGTCCCACTATCCACAGCGCAGTGCTAATCAGTCCTGTAGCAGTGTTGAGCTGCAAGTCCTGGGTAAATCGGTTCCATATCCAGATGGTGCGCTCGTCGTCGGTGGCAGCACGGTGCTGGCGGTTGATACGTGCACGATAAGCTTTCTCAAACGCCTCGTTTTCAGCCTCTGTATTGAGTCCGTGAAACGAGAATACGATGTTGCCCGTCTTGTCACCACTATTATATATAGAGCGGAATGTGGTGAACGGGATGAATGCGTCGTTGCTCACACGACTTTGGTCGCTGTCGTATATGCCCACAACCTTAAACGCCATGTCCGATGCCTTTATTATGCGTCCGTTTAGATTGAGCGGAGCCTCGGGCATAAGTTCCTTGGCAATGTTGAGCGACAGCACTATCGACTTGCGTCGCTCGTTGAGGTCGATGGGGTTGATGAATCGTCCTACAAGCAAGTCGCGCTTGTTGATGTCGATATCGTTGGGATACACTCCACTCACATTGATGTCTGTAGTATAATTGTCAGCATATACCAGTGTCTGTCCTCCCTTGTCGAGTTCGGCTCCAACATCGTCGACATTGGCAGCAAATCCCTCGCGCGTCAGGTCCAGATCCTTGTCGTTCAGTTCAATGCTTCGTCCCTTGCCGAGTCCGTCGTGAGGCTTCGACGTTTCGCCTCCAAAGATAGTCATCGAATTGGTGAGCACCTTCATTCTATTGCCCATTATGCCGTGAATGAGTCCGTTGCCGGCTCCGAGCAGCACAATAAGTATGAAGATGCCCCACGCCACAGAGAATCCGGTGAGCGCCGTGCGCAACCGGTTGTGGGTTATAGTGGTCCATATCTCTTTGAAAATGTCGTGCATTATCGAATTAGGAATTTTGAGTTTTGAATTTTGAATTGGTTGCCTACGGCAATTTTGAATTTTTGAATTTTGAATTAGACAGCTTTGTATCTTCAAATTCTGAAATTCCAAATCGCAGGCGAAGCCGAGAACAATTCAAAATTCAAAACTCCTAATTCAACATTCATGAAATAGTGGCGCGCCACTATTTCATTATTCCATTGATGCCGAACGGACTGGCTTTGTGGTCGAGATTTTCCTCAATGCTTCCGATGAGTCCGTCCTTTATATGTACTATCTTGTTGGTCTCGTTAGCCACACCGCTCTCGTGCGTCACGACGATGGTGGTGACACCCTCCTCGGCGTTGAGCTGCTTGAGTAGAGCCATCACCTCAACGCTCGTCTTCGAGTCCAAGGCTCCCGTCGGTTCGTCAGCCAGTATGATTTGTGGTTTGGTGATGAGTGCACGGGCTATGGCTACACGCTGCTTCTGTCCGCCCGACATCTCGTTGGGATAGTGGTCAGCCCATTGCGTCAGCCCCAGACGTTCGAGATATTCCATAGCCAGGCGGTGGCGTGTGCGATGGCTGACACCTTGATAATATAGTGGCAGTTCGACGTTCTCCACAGCTGTCTTGAAACCTATAAGATTGAACGATTGGAAAATGAAGCCAATCATACGGTTGCGGTATTCGGCGGCACGTGTCTCCGAAAGGTCCTTGATGAGCGTGCCTGCAAGGCGGTATTCTCCAGAGTCATAATTGTCGAGAATACCAAGAATGTTTAGCAATGTCGACTTGCCCGAGCCCGACGCACCCATGATGGATACGAACTCGCCATTGGCAATGTCGAGATTTATTCCTTTCAGCACGTGCAACGGCTGTGCACCCTGATAGGTCTTGTTGATGTCTTGTAAATGAATCATATTGCTTGTTTGACTGCAAATGTAATAAAAAAGTTGCAAACTCTCAACAAAAGTTTGCAACTTGATATTCTTACGACTTCCATCGCCATGTCTTTGTCAGTTTGCGCCCGAGTTTTCCGAGCACCATTGTCACCTTGTGTGGCGACAGATCCTTGCCGCAGATGATAAGCAATACGGCGGTAAGGATGAGGATGATGCCCAGTGCGAGGCGCGACGTGAAGTACTCGCCAAAGCACAGAACACCAATGGCTACTGCCGTCATCGGCTCCAGCGCACCCATGATGGCAGTCGGGGTAGAACCGATGTCGTGCACAGCCACCACCATCAGCACAAGCGAGAGCACCGTTGGCAGCAGCGCAAGCTGTGTGGCGTAAAACCACTGGCGCGGAGTGTCAATCAGCTGTACCGTCTCGCCCATGGCAAAGGTGTAGCACAATATCGTACACAGACCGAACACCAGAGTGTAGAACGTCAGTTTTACCGACGACATACGCAGCGACGACTTGTTGACAACGACTATATACACAGCATATGTCAGCGACGAAATCATCACGAGCGTCACACCCAGCGTGCTGAGCGAGGCTCCTCCCTCAGTATGATTGAGCAGTGCAATGCCTCCGAGCGACAGCACTATGGCGAGGACAGTGGCTGCCGTCACCTTCTCCTTGAACAGGGCAGCCATGATTATAGCCACCATTACGGGATAGACAAACAGCAGTGTCGACGCGATGCCCACATCCATGTGGTTGAAACTGATGTATAGCGACGACGACGACGAACCCATAAGTATGCCCAACGCTACGAGCGTGATAAGTTCACGGCGTGTCAGGGCGAACGACTTGCGCTGCACCAGCATCATCACTGCCAGCATAAGTGCTGCCAAACCGAAACGATAGAACAGTGTGGAGTTGGCGGTGATGCCGTCGGCATATAGATTCATGGCACCAAGTGGATTGGTGCCATAGAATACCGCAGCGGCAACTCCGCATATAGTACCTCTTAATTTAGGATTCATATCTATTGCTTAGATCGCCTCCGTCTTTATACGCAGCCATTCGCGCTCGTCTTCGTTGAGCAGCGGCGACAGGCGTTCGTACACCATCTGATGATAAGCATTCAGAACCGAACGCTCTTCGGCACTGAGCATGTCTACAACAATCGGGGTGGTGTCGATAGGACAGAGTGTGAGAGGCTCGAAGCGCACGAAGCGGCCGAACTCTGTAGTGATGTAAGGCACTACGAGCAGCACGTTCTCAATGCGCACACCGAAACGGTCGGCAAGATACAGACCCGGCTCGTCCGTTACGGTCATACCCTCCACCATCGGTGTGCCACGATACTCCTGACGTATCTGGTGAGGGCCTTCGTGTACACTGAGGTATGAGCCAACGCCGTGACCTGTGCCATGCATATAGTTCATTCCTTCGCGCCACATAGCCGAACGTGCTATGGCGTCGAGCTGAGTGCCAGCCGCTCCACGTGGGAAGCAGAGGTTCTCCAGCGACAAGTGTCCCTTCAGCACGAGCGTATACACACGACGATGCAGGTCGCTCACGGGTCCGAGCTGTATGGTACGTGTTATGTCTGTTGTGCCGTCGGTATACTGTGCGCCGCTGTCGAGCAGCAGGAATCCTTCGGGCTTCAACGGTATGTCGCTCTCGGGAGTCGGCTCGTAGTGTACAATGGCACCGTGCTTCTCATATCCAGCAATAGTGTCAAACGAGTTGTCGCGATACAACGGTTGCTCGGCACGCAGCTGGCGCAGCTTCTCGCTTACCGACAGTTCGGTCTCGTTGCCCTGCGGTACAGCCTGCTCCAACCACTTCAGGAAGCGTACCATTGCCACACCGTCGCGCAGCATGGCTCTGCGATAGCCCTCACACTCAGCTTCGCTCTTCACAGCCTTCATGGCAGGGACGGGCGACGGAGCGCTCACCACACGATAATTGCCACGCACCTGCGAGAGAGTATAGTTGACTGTAGCAGGGTCGATGAGCAGCGTGTATCCGCCGTAAGCCTTCAGTCCCTCTATTATGTCATCGTATTCGGCAACGTCCACGTTCTGCTCCTTGAGATAAGCCACCACCTCAGGCGTCAGCTTTTCACCTTTTATATATAAGGTGGCTGAATCCTCGGCAATGATGAGCCACGACACGAACACCGGTGTACAGTGTACGTCGGTGCAACGCAGGTTGAGTGTCCATGCAATGTCGTCGAGCTGTGTCAGCAACATGCCCGATGCACCCTGGCGCAGCAGTTTGTGGCGTATGCGGTCGAGCTTGTCCGAGCAAGCCTCGCCGGCATATTCCAAAGGCTGAATGTTCACCTTGTCAGATGGCACCGACGGACGGTCGGTCCACACACGCTCCAGAATGTCGAGATTGGTGCGCATTGTCAGTCCGCCCAGCAGCTTCAGTTCAGCCTTCATGTCCTCCACTTCCGAGAGCGCCATACACATACCGTCTACGCCCACCTCAGTAGAATCGCCATCCTTTGTCTCCTGAGCTATCCACTCTGGGATAGTAGGAGTGTCGTCCAGGCGCTCGCGCATCAGCTGAAACTCCGTGCCGGCGAGTTGCTGCTCGGCAGCGATGAAATAGCGTGAGTCGGTCCACAGCGCAGCCGAATGCAGTGTCACTACAGCCGTACCTGCCGAACCGTCAAACCCAGATATCCACTTACGTCCCTCCCAGCGCGATGGTACATACTCGCTCATGTGCGGGTCGGAACTCGGGAATATAAATGCCGAGAGATGCTCGCGGCGCATCTCCTCGCGTAGCGCTTCCAGGCGCGACGCAATAATCTTTGTGTCTGTCATATTTGATTTGTTTTTAATTATTAATTGCAACATTATTTGAAATAGGTCAATACATACGCCCTTGTCAACTCGTCAACACATCAACTCGTCAACATTTTCGTGTAAAGTTAGGCAGTTTTAGCCAAACAAACAAATTTCGAGAGGCAAAAACCTATAAAAAAGAATTGACAAGCCACATCGCGAAATTTTAAGAATAAACAACACTTAAAAGAGGGCATAATAGTTTGTTTGTTTCAAAAAAATTGTATCTTTGCACTTACAAAAAAAGGAGAAATACATATTTATATAACACAATAATAAAAACGTAATTTATTATGGCATTTTTAAGTAACGAAAAACTCTTGATCGTCGGTGCCGGCGGTATGATTGGTTCAAACATGGTACAGAGCGCTCTTATGCTCGGTCTCACTCCTAACATCTGTCTTTATGATATCTATGAGCCGGGTGTACACGGTGTATTCGACGAGATGCAGCAGTGCGCATTCCCTGGTGCTAACCTCTCTTACACAGTAGATCCTAAGGAGGCTTTCACAGGCGCTAAGTATATCATCTCTTCAGGCGGTGCTCCTCGTAAGGACGGCATGACTCGTGAGGATCTTCTCAAGGGCAACTGCAAGATCGCTGCTGAGTTCGGTGACAACATCAAGAAGTACTGCCCGGACGTAGAGCACGTAGTTGTTATCTTCAACCCGGCTGACGTTACAGCCCTCACAGCTCTTATCCACTCAGGTTTGAAGCCAAACCAGCTCACATCACTCGCTGCTCTTGACTCTACACGTCTGCAGCAGGCTCTCGCCCTCGAGTTCGGTGTACAGCAGGACAAGGTAACTGGCGCTCACACATACGGTGGCCACGGCGAGCAGATGGCTGTATTCGCTTCACAGGTTAAGGTTGACGGCAAGCCTCTCTCAGAGATGGGTCTCAGCGACGAGCGTTGGGAGGAGATCAAGCACCACACCGTACAGGGTGGCTCTAACATCATCAAGCTCCGTGGCCGCTCTTCATTCCAGAGCCCGGCTTACAACGCTGTTAAGATGATCGAGGCTGCTATGGGTGGCGAGAAGTTCACATTGCCAGCAGGTTGCTACGTTAACTGCGACAAGTGCGGCTTCAAGAACGTTATGATGGCTATGCCTTCTACAATCGACAAGACTGGCGTTCACTTCACAGAGCCTGCAGGCACTGAGGAGGAGATGGCAAGCCTCGCTAAGTCTTACGAGCACCTCTGCAAGATGCGCGATGAGATCGTAGAGCTTGGCATCGTACCGGCTGTTGAGAAGTGGAACGAGCTCAACCCGAACCTCTAATCAAACAAGGCAGAGACAACATTATCTCTAAATAATTATAGGAGCCGAACCTCAGCCGGGGTTCGGCTCCTTTTTTATGTATAATAACTTTACTACTTAAACAAATGAAAATCCTGACTACCCTCTTCGCATTGGCGCTCAGCGTGGCGTCGTTTGCATCCACACCCCACAAATATCGCCTCGTATGGCAAGACCACTTCAACGGCAAGACATTCGACAGCCGCTCGTGGACCAAGATTCCTCGCAGTGCCGGTGCCGACTGGAAGCGATACATGTCGCCTGCCGACTCGCTCTATGCTGTGCGCGACGGCAAACTCATACTGCGTGGTGCTGTCAACACCAATCACGAAGCCGATACAGCACAGTTTGTCACTGGCGGACTCTACACCAAACACAAGCGCACCGTCAAGTACGGCAAGGTAGAGGTGAGAGCCAAGCTCGGCAGTGCACAGGGAGCATGGCCTGCTATATGGATGATGCCCGACGAGGACATTCAGTGGCCTCACGGAGGCGAGATAGACATCATGGAGCATCTCAATCACGACAACATTGCCTATCAGACCATACACACCAACTACACCTACAACCTCAAACTACAGGACACACCGCCTCACGGCAAGACCCACTCTATCGACCGCGACGGCTACAACACATACGGCGTAGAACTGTTGCCCGACTCAATAGTGTTCTCAGTCAACGGCGACCGCTACTTCGCTTACCCTCGCATACAGACCGACAAGGAAGGACAGTTCCCCTTCAATCGTCCGTACTACCTGCTCATTGATATGCAGATAGAAGGCTCATGGGTTGGCAAAGCCGACCACAAGCAATTGCCCGTTGAAATGGAAATTGACTGGGTGAAGTTCTACGAACTGAAAGAATAAAGGAATAATTGAAAAAAGAAAAACAATAAAAATCGGCAAGCCGCGACCTATACAAGGTCTGGCTTGCCGATTTTCATTCATTACTTACTATATACTTACTAAACTAACGCTTCAAGTTCGGGTTGCGCTCTACCTCTGTTGGAGGATAGATATGGTAAACCGAGTTTTCACCCTTCCAAGCACCAGTCACCTGCATGTTCTCCGGAAGAACGAGGTCTTCCTTCAGAGTATATTCAAACGGCTCACCCTTGGCAGTCTGGCTGTGTGTAACAGTACCAGCAGGAACGAGAACATCGCTCTGAGGACCAACACGATAGTTGAATACATCCTGCAGACACTCCATACGGAACTCGTCTTCACGGCATGTAACCATACCAAGAACGTTGCCTGCAACCTCATATCTGTGCTCGTTGTAAGCAGCCTCAGCAAGCTGGTCGTTTGACATACCGTCGATAGCAGAAACAGCAGCCGGGTCGCTGTATGCACGTGAACGAACCTGCTTCAAGGCTTCCTTAGCCTCGTTGATGTACTTGCCTGAGCGAGCAGCCGACTCAGCAAACCAGCAGAGCACCTCAGCGTAGCGGATGAGCTGGTGGCGCTTGCCAAGAGTCATACCAGCATAGAGAGGCTTTGTACAATCGAAATCAATCTTGAGCGGCGAACCCTTTTCGTCACAGTTTACAGAGAAGCCTGTGAACATCGGACGGTAGTCAGAGAATACGGCATTGGTCTTGTCCTTTCCGTCTTCGCCCTTAACCTTGTAATAAGGCTTACCATCCATAGTAGCCCACCAGTCTACGTTGTTGCCTTCACCAGTGAGGAATGTCTTAGCATAAACGGCATCCTTACGAGGTCCTTCCGGATACTTCGACCAGAAATAGCGCTCGGCGAGGAAGTCACCCCAACCGCCCCATGGCAATGAGCCGGGAACATGGCAGCAAGTCAGCTGTGAGTCGTCCCAACCCCAGCTACCGGTGTTGGCATTGTAGTAGATGCCGAGGATACACTCGTTGTGGTTGTCGTTGCCATAGCTATATACGCTATTCCAGTTAGGAAGCAGAGTCTGTACGTTGCGTGCCTTTACAGCATCAACAACTTCCTTAGCCTTTTCAGCAGCAAGTGCGTAGCATTCGCTCTTCTTGAGAGGATAGCCTGCCATTGACATGTATACCGAAGCGAGCATTGACTTGACAGCCTGTGCCGAAACGTATACGTTAGCATCGCCAAGATGCTTAGGCGCACTCGAATATGTCTCTGGCAAGTTGCAAGCCTCAGCAGCCTGCAAGCTCTTTACGATATAGTTGTAAAGTTCCTCTACAGATGCGCAAGGAATCTCGTCTGTATTGTTCTTAAGGTCAACTGAGATAACCTCCTCTGGCGATATAGGTACAGGACCCCATGTGCGTACAAGTCCGTAGTAAGCGTATGCACGCCAGAAGTAAGCCTGTCCAAGCTGCTCGCCCAGTTCAGACATATCAGCCTTCATAAACTTGGCGCAGTCGAGAACGTAGTTCGAAGCCTTGATGATATTGTAGTACCAGCTCCAAAGGTCGTTAACACCCTTCAAATCAGTCGGAGCCTCAAAAGCGTCAGCCGAGAGATAAGCAGCTTTGTTTGTACCAGTTGTCGATGTCACGTCGTCACCCATACACTGAACAATCATAGTGTTAGAGTTGCACTGGAATCCCTGAACGTTTGAATACAATGAGTTTACAGCAAGGTCGAGGTCGGCCTTTGTCTTGAACAGTGTCTCATTGGTCAACTGTCCTTTTGGGTCCTCTGTAAGGAAGTCGCTACATGATGTTGTCAGCAACATTGAAGCTGCGAGGAGGCAGCCCGGTAATATATTAATTTTCATGACTAATGTTTCCTTTAATTGTTTAGAAGTTGAATCTTGCACCGAAAGTGAATGTTCTCGGAGTCGGGTAAGTACCGCAGTCAATACCGCCAGTAGCATCACCGTCACCGTTGTAACCAGCAGGGTTAGAACCCTTGTAGTTAGTGATTGTGAAGAGGTTCTGAACGCTGAAGCTCAAACGGATATCAGCAAACTTAGTCATGCTCTTCGGCATATCATAAGCCAATGTGATGTTCTCGCAACGGAAGTAGTTAGCATTCTCAACCCACTTAGACGAAGCACCGATGTAGTTGTTGTTGGCAACGTTCGGGTTTGGCATTGTCTTGCCAATCTCCTTGAGGAAGTCAGCATCGGTGAACATACGAGAGTTACCAATCTTTGAGTTCATGGCAAAGCGGAGAGCGTTGAGACGCTGTACGCCAAATGCAGAGTTGAAGAATGCATTGAGGCTCCAGTTCTTGTAGCTTACGGTGTTGTTCCATCCGAGTGTGAAGTCAGGTGTCGACTTACCAAGAATCTTACGGTCAGTTTCCTTCGGATTTCTTACAGCTACACGCTCGCCAGCCTCGTTTGTCGACCAGTATGTGTCATAGCCTTCGCTGTCAATGCCTGCCCACTCCTGTCCGTAGAACGAACCGAGTGCCTCACCTTCCTTGATGATACAAGGCTCTACTACTACCGACTGGAAGCTACCAGTGTGGATAACTGGCTGCTGGTCTGTAAGTTTCTTAACCTCATTCTTCAAGTATGTACCGTTGATAGAGGTCTGCCACTGGAAGTCCTTAGTCTCGATGACGCGGGCATTTACAGTGATGTCCATACCCTGGTTGGCTACCTTACCAAGGTTAGCCATATAGGTGAAGCCACCCAATGCGTTAGATGTTGTAGTAGAAAGGAGAGCGTCGCTTGTCTGCTTGTTGAAGTAGTCGAGGCTTACCTCCAAACGGTTGTTGAAGAAACCGAAGTCAACACCAAGGTCAAACTGCTTTGTCTTCTCCCACTTGATGTCAGGAGTAGCAATTCTGTCGAGCTTGTATCCTACAGAAGGATTGGCAACTCCATAATATGTATTGGTAGTTGAAAGCAATGCAAGTGTAGAGTACGGAGTGATGTCCTGGTTACCAATGATACCATAGCTTGCGCGAATCTTCAAGTTGCTCAGTACGTCGCGTGAGCTTTCCATGAATTTCTCGTTAGTAACAGTCCATGCACCAGCGATTGACGGGAAGTAACCCCACTTGTTGTTGGTGAAGCGGCTTGAACCGTCGGCACGGAACGTACCGGTAACCATATACTTGTCAGCGAAGTTGTACATTACACGACCTACGCCTGAGAGAAGTGTCCATTCAGAGAAACCGTTAGAAGCCTTCTGAGTACGTGCGTTCTCGGCATTCCACCAACCTACGTTCTCAGTAACAAGGTTCAAGCCTGTGATGCCCATGTTTGTAGTGGTGCTCTTTGTTGCCTCCCATACGCCAGTAGCAGTAAGGTGGTGGTCACCCCATGAGTTGGTATATGTAAGGTTGTTGGTAGACTGGAGCAATGTGCGCTGTGAGTTGCTGTTGCCCATGTCAGCCTGGCCTGTACGTGAAACCTTACCTGAAGTAAGACTGTATCCAGTATGGTTCATATAGTCAACACCATTGCTCGATGTGAAGGTCAAGCCCGGGAGAATATTGAACTGCAAGTCGATATGACCATTGAATACGTCGTTGCGGCGCTCGCTCTGGTTGCCTACGAGCATACCGTATGCGTTAGGCTCGATTGTGCCATACATATCCTGTGCATACTTACCGTTCTGGTCGTACATGTTCATTGCAGGAGATGAGTTGAAGGCAATCCACAATGGGTTGTTTGTTGTGCCAGGAAGGCTTGCCACACCCTTACCTATACCGCGAGAAGCGTTAAGGTCGACAGTAACGTCGAGCCACTTTGTAAGGTTTGTCTTGATGTTAGCCTTAGCAGCAAAACGCTCATACTGGCTACCCTCAAGTGTACCTTCGTTCTTCATATAGTTAGCAGATACATACGACTGCATGCCGTCTGTACCCTTTGTGAAGACGAACTTGTAGTTCTGAGTCTGACCGGTGCGGAACATTGTATCTACCCAGTCAACACCAGGGTTGGTACCGTTCAAGAAATCCTTAACTTCATTCTCTGTCTTGCCGGCATAGTCTACCAAAGCCTGAGCATAATCCTTTGTGCTCATCATCTTAGGCAGATTGGTAGCCTTTGAAGTACCGTATGAAGCATCGAATATAATGTGACTTTCGCCCTTCTTACCGGTCTTTGTTGTAACGATAACAACACCGTTGGCACCACGCGAACCGTAGATAGCAGTAGAAGAAGCATCCTTCAACACCTGCATGCTCTGGATATCCTCAGGGTTGATGCCGTCAAGACCCGACTCACGTACCATACCGTCAACTACGTACAAAGGATCGTTGCTCTTTGTGATAGAGTTGGCACCGCGAACACGAATCTTAACCGAACCGCCAGGAATACCGTCTGAAGCTACATTCACACCAGCCATACGACCGTTGAGAGCGTCAGAAGCCTGAGTGATAGGCTGATCCTTGAAAGCCTTGTTGTCCATCACGGCAACAGAGCCTGCCAAGTCGGCCTTCTTTACAACACCGTAACCGATTACAACAACGTCGCTGAGCAACTCTGCATCCTCTGCAAGAGTAACCTCAACTGTCTTGCGACCGTTTACTGCAACTTCCTGAGTCTTGTAGCCTACGTAAGAAATTACGAGTGTAGATTTTGAAGAAACGCGAACTGAGAATTTTCCGTCAATGTCTGTTACGGAACCGTTGCTCTTGTTTCCTTTTTCAACAACGCTAACGCCAATAAGAGGCTCTCCGTTAGCGTCAACAACGCGACCAGTCACCTACTCGTTTTGCTGTGTCATGGTAGTAGAATAAACTGAACGTGCTAATTCATCGGCTGCCGATGCGTTAGTTGCGCAAAGCAACATACCCATAGCAAGCGATGCCACCGCGCACTTCCCTACCGGGAAACGTGATGGACAATTCTTTGCAATTTCCATAATGTTTAAATTGTAGGTTTATAAGTAATTTTAATCTATTAAATGCTTTAGTAGTGTTTTTTACGGGGGCAAAAGTATATTTTTAAAATTTAATATACAAATTTAATCAACGAAACATGTATTTTTTTAACATAAAAATACAATATCAATAAGCCAACTAATAAAAGATGAGCATACAAAAAGGGGGCTAAATACGCTATTTAGCCCCCTAACCATATAAACCATCTATAAACGAGTTCTCCAAAAATGGAGAAAATAAAAACAGAAGCATTTGATACGCCTACCAAAGGTTCTCGCATGCTTCCGTTTCTGATAGTCAAGTCAACGCTTGCTTGCAACATGCTTTTTCAAGACAAGCGGATGACTTGCAAACTTTCACATATTTATATTCCTATTTTACTATTGTTTTGGCTTCACTGTATAGCCAGGGTTCTGCTGGTCAGCCAATTCCGCGTCTGAACCCAACAAGCCCTTGTCGAGAGGCCAGAGGAGCAGGTGCTCATCCTGGGTTGTTCCGTTCAGCACAGGAACATTTGTCTCAATAATGTTGCCGTTGATGTCTGTCATCCATGGATTTTTGGCTGTGTCAAGACCGAAGCCAAGACATCCCTCAGGCTGGAATACGAAGTGATCCTTCTGCGAGCCACCCTTAACGGTTGTCAGTCGACGGAGGTTCCACCAGCGCTGACCCTCAGCTACGAACTCCTTGTCCCACTCACGCATCAGAGCGGTTTCGTTAGCCTTGAAGTCGCCTGCCTTGTAGCCATAAACGTTCTCATCCCAGTTTTCGCCATAAGCACGCTCGCGCACCTTGTTGATGTACTTAACCATAGCTGCGTTGTCGCCAGCATAGTTGGCACATTCAGCGGCATAGAGATAAGCCATAGCCAGACGATAGATAGGCATGTCAACCACCATCTGATAGTAAGTGCTGCCGTTAGGTATTTTCGGACGGAACTTGCAAACGAATGTACCAGCCAGCTTATGCTTGCCGTCCTTCGGGTCGAAGTTATCAAGATAGTTAATGCCGTTGTCGCGCTCCTCCTGAGTGAGGTTCCACATTGGATAGAACATATTGATACGAGAATCGTTCTCGTCAAACTGATAGTAGAGAGAGTTCTTGTAAGTGTAACGGCAAGGACCGAAGTTACACTGGTCCCAAATCTCGATATTAGCCGACTTGCCTGTCTCCTTATTGTACCACTGACCGAAGCGGTTGGCTACACCCTTAACGTGTCCCCAGCCTTCCTGATCCATATTGGTCCAATAGTTGAGGTATGAAGTACCTGTGGTTCTCGCCCAGAGCAACTGGTGAAGAGGAACTTTGTAGTAAACACCGTCATTTTCGCTGCTATAGCATACGCTGAATATCGACTCCTTATTGTGAGGTGTTGTCCACACGCTGTAGAAATCATCCTGCAAGTCGAAGCCATAGTTGTTTATCACGTTGTTGAAGTAGGTAGCAGCTGTAGCCACGTCGGCAGCATTAGCCTTGTGGTCGCCAGTCTCAACCTTGCCCGACCAGAGATACACCTCACCGGCAAGCATCTCTGTAGCAGCCTTGGTCCAGTAGTAGTCCTTGCTTGAGCTCTTGTATACGTAGTCGGTCTGAGCGAAGTAGTCCAACGAAGTCTTGATGTCTTCCTTAATCTGATTCAAGGTCTCTTCGGCAGTGCTTCTGCCCTTATAGAGCAGGGTTGCCTCATAGTTGCCAAGGATTACATCAGGCTCAGTGCGCAATACTACGCCGCCATACATACGATACATCTGGAAATAAGAGAATGCACGATAGCCGTATGCCATACCGAGCAGTCCGTTCTTCACCTTGTCGCTGAGCACGCTGGTATTGTTGCAGCGATAGATAAGCTCGTTGATGTTGGCTATAAAGCCGTAGTAGCCACCGAAAGTGCTGAACTGCGGATGGTCGGCATCATAGATGTTCTGTAAAGGCTCACTGTTAAGAATACCTGAACCGTCGATAGTAGCCATCTCGAACACTCCCGAACGCAATTCTCCTGCATTGAACAGCACATTTGAAGCATTGGCTGAGCGGAACTGATCTGAAATGGCAGTGATGAATCCTTCAAACTCAGTCTGGCTTCCCCAGAACGAGCTGGCACTGAAGTTGTCGATAGGCTTATAGTCGAGATTACAAGATGTGGTCAACACACTTGCTCCCGTCATAAGGCCAATTGCCAAAGTCTTTATATATTTGTTCATATCTTAATCAATATTTAAATATAGTGTATAACCATTGTTTAGAATTTGACATTAAGTCCGAAGAGCAGTGTACGCGGCACGTTGTATGTACCACCCCAACCTGCTGTGTTACCGCTTGTATAAGTGGTGTTGTCAGGCAATGGAATTGTACATGACTTGATGTAGCCAAGGTTCTGACCAGTTACCGACACTGTTATGCCCTGGCAAGCCAACTTCTCACAGATGCTCTTTGGCAGAGCGTAAGAGAGCTGCAACTCGCGGCAAGCTAAGTAGCTACCGCTCTGTGTGAAGAACGAGTTGGTACGGATGTAGTTGTCGGTACCATACTGCGAAGCCCATACCACGCGCGGATACTTGGCACCGGGATTGTCTGGTGTCCATGTGTCGCGTACAGCGTCGTTGTATGACATTGCACCCTGACCCTCACCAAGCCAGAAGGCTATGTTAGAGTCATACACCTGGAAGTCGAAGCCCATGTCGAAGCGTGCATAGAGCGACAGGCCCTTCCATGTCAATGTGGTGTTAAAACCACCTGTCCACTTCGGAGTGAGGTGACCGAGCACCTTGCGGTCCTTTGACTCTACCCAGTTGTCACCATTGCGGTCCTCATAAATGAAGTCACCAGGCATAATCTGTACAAGGTTGGTGTAGCCCATTGCCAACAGACGCTGACGACCTTCCTCATTGGCGTATACAGCTGCACCATTAGATGTACCTGTATCAATATAATTACCAAGAGCATCGATATCAGCCTGCGAACGTGCCATCTTTACTACGCCGTAACCTACGAAGCTGTCCGGAGCCTGTCCTTCCTGATAGCCACCTACATAGTGAGTTTCGTTGCCATTGCCTGTGTACACCTCCGAACCACCCTGACGGTTGTTTGTCAATCCGTTCTCTGGCAACTTCACGATAGTGTTCTTGTTGTAGGTGATGTTGGCGTTCAATGTCCACTGGAAATCGCGTGTGCGCAGCAGAGTGCCCTGCAAGTCAAGCTCTATACCAGCATTGCGATACTGTCCGTTGTTGTATGTAACGGTAGAGAAGCCCGTTGTTCTTGGCAATGACAGATCTGAATACTTGTCCATTGTCAGACGGTTGTAGTAAGTGAAGCCGAGATTGAAACGGTTGTTGAGGAAACCGAGGTCAAGACCAACTTCAGCTGTACGTGTCTTCTCCCACTTCAGGTTCGGGTTAGGCAGTGTGCTGATTCTGTAGCCATACGCGCCGTCATACTTGTAGGCGCTGTATTCTCCCTGCAGGGTGTAGTAGCCAAGGTATGATGTGTTGATAGTGGCGTTCATACCGTAAGAGGCACGCAACTTACCATAGTTGATGATGTTCTCCAAGCCAAGCTTGTTCCAGAAGTTCTCCTTGCTGAACACCCAACCGCCTGACACGCCAGGGAATGTACCCCACTTGTTGTTGACCAGTCGTGAGTAACCGTCGGCACGGAATGTAGCAGCGAAGAGATACTTGTCCATATAGTCATACTCAGCACGGCCGAAATATGACATAATAGCCTCCTCGTTATGGAACGAACTCATTTCGCGCGACTGAACGTCAGCATCGTTCTGTGTAAGACCGAGACCTGGGAAGTAACCTGTAGGAGCACCGTATCCGCTTGCACTGAATCCACGATAACGACGCTTGTAGAACTCAGTACCTGCCATTACGTTTACAGTGTGCTTGTCGTCAAACGTACGGTTGAAGTTAGCAACAACGTTGTAGGTCTGGTCGAAAATACGTGAGAACGAAGCACTTGTATTGTAACTGCGGCTCACGCCATTGTTGCCGTCTGGATTTACAGCACCAGCCTGACTTGTAATGTACTTGTGGTTGAACTCCTCGTTATACGACTCGTTGTAGAACCAGCTCATGGTGCCCTTCAATGTAAGTCCGGGCAAAAGCGTAGCGGTAAGCGACTGTGTCATAGAGAACTTGTCGCTCTGATAGTCGCGGTCGAAGTTGCCCTTGTTTACGTTTACGTTGGTTGTCGGACCACCAGTACCATACAGATCGTTACCGTCCTCGTCGCGATAGCGTACGAACTTGAAAGCCATACCACGGTTCATGAAGTAGCTGGTATTAAGTATCGGATCATCATTCAACCAGTTGGCACGGGTGTAGTTGAACACTGAGTTCGCCTCCAACCACTTTGTAACCTTATAGCTGCCAGTCAACGCAAAGTTATAGCGCTTGTAGAATGTGCCCTTGATGAAACCGTCGGCATCATACAGACCAAGGCTGGCGTAGTAGCGGCCACGGTCGTTGCCACCCGAGATGCTTGCATTATAGTCCTGAGTAACATAAGGCTTGCGTCCGTTCATTTCCAGCGGGTCGATGTTGCGATAGAGAATATAGTTGTCGCTTACGGGGTCGCGCATCTCGCTCCATCCCTTCTGCAGGAGGTAAGCGTTGTCGTCGGTCTTGCGCAGAATGTTATACGACTGTCCCTGCGACAACTCTGTACGGCCAATACCACCGGGATTGTTTGTACCATAGAGGTTTGAGTTATATGCTGATGCATACTTTCCGCCAGGCAATGTCCACTCACAGTTCTGGAGCGCAAGACGATAATAATAGAGGTAATCCTGGTCTGAACACATATTGTAGCCAAGGTTGTAGTAGTTCAATCCCACCTTGGCATTGAACGTAACGTCAGCCTTGCCACTCTTACCCTGCTTTGTAGTAATGATGATAACACCATTACCGGCACGGGCACCATAAAGAGCTGTAGCACCGGCATCCTTCATCACGTCCATCGACTCGATGTCGTTGGGGTTGATGTCAGACATAGAACTGCGGATTACGCCGTCAACAATAACAAGAGGTTCGTTCGAACCGCCGTTGTAGTTAGATCCACCGCGAATGGTGATAGAAGGAGTAGCTGCTGGGCTACCCGAGGTGATGTCAACCTTAACACCTGATACCGCACCGGCAAGAGCCTGGGCAGGGTTGGCGTTGGCACCTACAGTGAGGGTCTTCTCACTAACCTTGGCGATAGAGTTGGTTACCTTGGCGCGCTTCTGAGCAACACCATAACCCATTACCACCACTTCGTCGAGTGCCTTGGCATCTTCCTTAAGAGTAATAGTCAACGGAGTGCCGTTGAACTTCACCTGCTGTGGAGTATATCCTATATAAGAAATTTCGATTGTTGATCCCTTTTCAACATTAGCAAGGGTAAATTTACCGTCAATGTCGGTGACGGTTCCAAGTTTTGTGCCTACTACACGTACGCTGGCACCAATAACGGTCTCGCCCGTATTATCGAGCACTACACCAGTGCAGGTTACACCTGCTGGGGGGGGGTAATAAATTCACAACTGCAGGATTGCCAGCAGTAGTAGCAAATGTGCCGAGTGGAGATACCGTAACAGCTATCGCCACAAGTCCGAGTTTAAAGTTAATATTTTTCATATTGCTCTGTTTACACATGTTTAGGTTTTAATCACACCATTATTTTGCCTTGGTGGTAAATTCCTTCCAGTAGAGTTGCGCACTGCTGAAGCCACTTTTTGCGCTTGGAATGGCCTGGGTAGAAATGACATACTGTGTATTGGGTGTCAGACCGCTGAAAGTACACTTGCATGTACGATAGTCGAGCTTCTTCTCCTCAACCTTCTCACCAACGTTGGCACGTGTACCCTTGTAGAGCGTTACTACGTAGCCTTCGCAATTGTCATTAGGAACCAAAGTCCAGATAGGTGTCACCTCCGTGGCGGTGTACTGACATGAGTTGATAGCAACTGGTCCCATCACGCTCTCGTCGTCGTCACTGCACGAAACCAACATCATCGACGATACTGAAATACATAACAGCATCATCAAAAGGTGCTTGATTTTGATTTTCATAGATAGTAAAATTATAATTAATAATAGAGTTTAGTACTCAGTAAATAAATATTTCGGGTTAGTTTATAAATATTTTTTATAACTAGTTGCAAAGATACATATTATTCATCAAACTACACAAGTTTTTCTTGTTAATTTTTTAACTTAATTCATTATATCTTCGCTTTCATTCGTCATAATATAATAAAAGGAGCCAAAGAACAGCGTTCCTTAGCTCCTTTTATATATGTTACTATTATGTTTTGCCTACTTTCGTCCCTTGACTTTCGGCGTAATGTTAATCTTGTACTGCAAGTGCAGCAAACAGTAGCGTGGCAGCGTGTTGGTATATGATATGGTACGTGCTTGTGCGGTAATGCCATAAGTCACGTTGCTGAGTTGATGCAGCAGGTCGTAGCCGTCAAGCATTGCCACCCAACGTCCCTTGCCAAAGGCGTAGCTCAACCGGGCATTCCACACAAAGTCGTTGGTGTTAAGGCGGCTGTCAGCATAGCCATTACGCGAGTAGAGCGTAAAGTCGGTACTCAAGCCGATATTGCCTGGCAACTTAAACTGGCCTGTCAAACCACAGTTGACATTAGTGGCGTGGAACGAAGCAAAGTCGTCGTGCTCAGAACTGGTATTGCGCCAGATGAATGAGCCATTGAGACCTATCTGCTGCTTGCCTATCTGCCATGCAAGCTTGAGTCCTTCGGACACCAGCCAGTTTCTTATGGCAAACTGTGCAGCAGGTTTCTCGTTGGTACCTATCACATCGGCAGCCTGACTGTTCTCTACGCGCGTGTCGCTTGACAATGTGAACTGGCGGTTCTTGCCAAACACCAGCGAGAACGTGTTGGTGGCATAGCGCATCCAGTTGCCGTCAGTGTTGTACGAACGCCATGTGCGCACACCTGTACGCTCGTCATAGTCATAGCCACGTGTCAAGGCGTTGGAAGTAAAATCATAGACAAGACGCAGCGTATTGTTGATGTTGGCACGCTTAGGACGATACTCCCAATTCAAGCTCAGACGATGATTCATCTCTACCTTAAGGTCGCTCACGCCAACATATATGTTCAGCGGATCGGCATCGTCTGTCACAGGCACCATGTCCATCAGTTCCGGAGCATGCGATTCAAGATTATACTTAAGGCTTAAAGAATGTCTTACGCCCGGTCCGAATGCACCTTCATATCTACCGATACTCCATTTCAAATATGTCCAATCTTCATAACATCCAGGCAACAAGAAGTTCTTCTTCACATTAAATGTTTTTCCGTCACGTTTATAACGCAGCGACTCGATGTTATAATCCAATGTAGGGCGAAGTTCCATACTTACATTCTTGATAAACGAAGGTGGAGAAATCACCAATACAAGATTGTTATTATTTGTATTATAATGAGCAGTGTAACTATTCAACGGGTCTAACACCGATACATAGTTCTGAGGCACTGTTCCGAATACACCTTGCTCAGCAAGACGGTCAAGACGGTAGCGATAGCTATCGGTATTCTTGCCACTGTGTGTGTAATTATATTCCATCTGAACATATCCCGACTTAATGAGAGAATAGGTATAGCTAAACCCAACCTTAACATTATAACTGTTAATGGGACGATTGTAATAATCGTTGAGTCGCAAACCTGTTTTTTCTACTTGTCCATAGTCTATCTGATATTGATTAAAACGCTCATTTTTTGCTTCTGTGTAGTTACCTCCAATAGTAACCAATAAATCGTCAGACGACTTCTTGAACTTGAAAAAATTGTGCATATTAAAATCTGCCAACAAGTTATGTCCTTTAACAATATCCTCATTTAGCGTGCGGTTTATAAGCGACTTGCTCCATTCGGCAGATCCTGTCGTATACAAATCTTCTATTATTCTACGGTTCATTTCAGTCTGTTCATTGTCGAAAGCAGCAGCCACACTTCCCAGCGTATTATTGTTTTTACGATAATTGACACGCTCAAGCACCATTCCTAACCAATATTTCTTTTGCAAATTCAGCGTATGAGCCTGTCCGAGAAACAGCGCATCGGTGTGAGAATTGGAGTAAGAGTACTCATGTGTTGTATTTGATGGCATGAGGTTGGTGCGCATTGTGTTGCGCGCTACATCCGTGAATATACGCGAGAAAAGCACATCGCCACTATTTTTTATCCCAGCCCTACTGCCGTCGACACTATATGTCATGCCAGCATGCTGAACCCTTTGCTCACCTTCACCCTTATTGGCTTGCTGCCAAAGAGTATTTTGTCCTGGACGCCCCTGATCACTAAGATTGTTGAAATTTGCAAACATACCTATTGATGAATGGCTGGTATTGCGCGCCAGGAACAAACGTCCCATATAGCGGTCGTGTGTACCGCCACCTGCCTCAGCATTAAGCATCCATGTTTCAAGATACTCTTTCTTCAGGCGCACGTCCATAGTAAACATCTTGTCGCCAGGAAGTTCTCTGCCCACAAATTGGCTACGGTCGCCCAGTTTGTCATATACAGCAATGTCCTTCACTGTATACGCACCAAGATTCTCAAGCAGCAACTGATGGTTACCGCCAAAGAAGTCTCTGCCGTTAAGCGTCAGATTCTCTACAAATTTACCATTTACATATATTCGTCCGCCTTCCTTCAGTTCCACTCCGGGCAGCTGATCGACAAGCGCATCAAGCATTGAACCCTCTGCAAGCTGGAAAGCATCGGCATTATATACCAATGTGTCGCCCTTGTTGTAGAACTTCACCTTGGTGGCAGTAACAACCACATCCTTTAGCTTGACTGCACTCTTCGTCATATACACATCCTCGACAGGATAATTAAATTGTCGTCTACCTAAATCAGACAAATCAACCTGTAAATAATGTGATTCATATTTGGGATATGTTATCTCCACTGAATACTTGGCAGCTTTATGCTCTACTAAAAACTTCCAGTCAGGCTGCTTGACAAAATCACGCTTTTGTTGCGACCATAATGAAGTCTTTCCTATCTCACAAGAGTCAATAATACAACCACTATCATCATGCAAATACACCATACCACCTAAAAGCGGAGTACGAAAATTTTTGTCATATACCATTCCCGTAATCGTAACCTTAGCTTTTTGGGCAAAAGAGATGGTACATAACCCAAGCATAAACGCCAATATCAAACAAAAACGACAATATAACGCTTTATTTGATTGTGGGGTATAATGCAGAATTCCAGGTTTTGTCATTACATCTTTTTTAGTTAGTTTCATAAATATCAGTTCTTGTTATTAATATACAGAATTTGCCAATTCTTTTATTCTTCCGACTGTCGTACAAATGGAATCTATTCCAGTACTCTCAAACCATTTCTTATTTTCTCTGATAACAATTTGCTCATACTTTTTGTACATTATTTCATTAAGTTTTGCAAGAAAAGTTTCTTCATCTTCTGCAATCCACCCCAAGCCTTCATTTTCTATATCAGGATTGTAACGTGCACCAATTGCCGGGGAGAAAACCAACGGCACACATCCGTGAACAACGCTTTCCATTATTGATGACGAGAAGCACGACACTGATATATGGGTCTGCGCAAACACATCATCAAGCGGCATATCACTAACATTTCGAATATTGGAATATGCTTTCCATTCTTCTTTCTGACGGTCTGTTGCCTTATATTCAGGGTGTTCTCTTACCATTATGACATTATCACGATAACGCTCAGCTACAATCGATATAAGCTTATACATACGATTCTGATAAGTTTCTGTAAGAAGAAACACTGGTGCTTGCAGAAAGAATGTAATGGCAGAATGCGCTCCTCCGTCCTTAACATCATATAGATAACCCGTATCTATAAAATTTACATTTCTGTTTCTCACCTTCCACAATGAATTAAACCCTTTGCCCCAAGTAAAGAAATACGTATAAGGCATATTATGAAATCCCTCATGTAGCATAGAAGGCCACCCCTGCTGAATACATACAGACGGGATTTTAAGCTGTCTACAAAACAAAGCCGCCATTTCATATTCTGTCTGGCAACCATCCATACATACAAGCAAACGAGGCTTTAATGCACGTATATAATTACCTATCGTATTGGCAAAGCGATAAACAAGCTGAAAATTTTGTGCAAGAAGTTCGTTCGTATATATGTCAATGTTTGAGAATGTGAATTTTACAACAGTTGCACAATCAGGTAATTCGTCTATATAACCCACCTCACAAGGAGTAAGCAAGACAAAATCTTCATCCATTGAGCATATTACCGGACGCAGATATTCAACAATCCTTGGGGATGAAGCAAAAAAAAGTATCTTACCACACTCATCCTTTAGTATATCTTCCCATACTTTATTCTCTGCTATGTTATCATCGATATTGTATTGTTTAACCAGCAGATTTCCAAGAGACTGTCTGATTGTCTGAAAAGTTTCCGCATCACCTTTGTTAGCTATATAAGCCTCACGCAATCCAAGGTAACGATACCACATGAAATTAATGACGGGTTTAGACATATCGCATCCTCCGACCATCCATGCACCGTGGATTTTATCAGCAACACCTCGCACCTCTGCCTCAACTACGGCTTCGAGTTCAGTGTGGAATTGTATGACATAATCATTATTCATGGGCTTAATTTAGGTTATTTATTTTTATTGTTTATCATCTTTTCCTTTAATATATAGTGATACCAAAGATAATCTTCAATATTATCCATCATTAGAGGACAAGTATCAGATTCTCCATTTTTCAGTGTCTGAAGTCGGTCGTAAGGACAGCCTCCTGAACATACAGGCAACAGAATACACTTTCGGCATTTTGGATCATCAAACGGATCGGCTCCCATCAGATAGTCTATTAACACCTCTTCGTTGCTGATTTCACCAAATATTGAACCGTAAACCTTTTCTTCTTTACCTACATCGTTCCAACATTTATACAATTCACCCATGGGACCAATTACCAGCCCATTCATATTGCGTATACCACATTCAATGCGATTGCCAGAAGGATAAAAACTGGAGAATGCCATACCATGCTTCTCAAAGAGTTTTTTAACAAAAACAAATTGATTATTAGAATCCATGGCACATGAGTTAGCACAATCACTATAGTCACGCACAAAAGCCGGATGTATAGATACTGTTTTCAGATGTAGATTCTTTACATAATTATATATGTCAAGAAAACGATCTGCATTTGACTCATCAAGATTCACCCTTATGCTTACAGACGTTTCCGGAGCGTGCTCAGCCAAAAGCTTTATGTTCTCTATGATTCTATCGAAAGTAGGATGTCCACCTTTTAGATAGCGCCGTTGATCATGAGTTTCCCTTGTTCCATCTAAAGTTATCTGTACAAAGCTTATTTTCAAGTCGCTCAAAGCTTTTGCTTTTTCCACATTGAAAAGATATCCATTTGTTATCATCGATGCCTTGTACTCTATTCCGAGAGCGAGCATTTTATGAGTCAATGTCTGTATTCTTGAGAATTCCATAAGAGGCTCGCCTCCAAACCAAGCTACATTCAACGTCTTTGCAAGCGAATGCCTCTTTATGAATTCAATTATTGCGTCCTCAACTTCATCAGTCATTCGAGGCGACGTCTTGTGGTCACCCTCAAAGCAATAAGGACAGCCAAAATTACATCCCAATGTCGGATTAATGGTCAAAGCAAGATTAGTATTTGAGAAACGGCGTACAAGGTTAGTATACCTTATTTTCGATATTTCGAAATCGTCATTCTTTACTATCGTCTTTATTTCACGCAAATCCTCCCTCAAATCGTCATCGATTCCATTTACATCGCATCTACTGATACATTCCGATATGCAATTATAGTCTTCCTCTGACAATTCCACAAAAGAATTTGACAGAGAATTATATAGAAGAAATGTCCCATTTCGATGAAACATATAATTATACCTTGACCATTTTTCCATTGAGATGCACTTTTACATATTAGAATATATATGAAGCACAGAATAATCCCCCTCCACAAGCACAAGGTGCTGAGTTAAAACTCACACATTTATTCCTCATTGCTCCGGATTCCGTTTTACATGGTGAATAAGTACCACAATTGTCACCAGCTTCAATCAGAGCCTTCTCTAATACGTCAAGACGAACTTCTTCTTTAGGCATTTCTATAATTCTGATTCTCTTCATAATGTAGTTTTTTAAGAATTAGTAATTCAGTTTATTAGTTATATAAAAATAGGATTATGATTATCATTTGCAAATGTAAACATTTTAATTACACCAAACAAATTATTCTCTGTCTTTTTTTAATTTAAATCTGAGATTTCACAAGTTCATAATAATATGCGTGATTTGCCAGCAACGTATCATGAGTTCCTACCTCAACTATTCTGCCATGCTTCATGACAATAATTTGATCTGCATTCCTAATAGTTGACATTCTGTGAGCCACAACAACTACAGTGCGTCCGCTATAGAATTCGCTTAATTTGTCTACTATCTCATATTCATTTGTAGCATCAAGCGAGTTTGTTGCCTCATCAAGAAAAATATAGTCAGGATTCTTATACACAGCACGAGCTATGAGAATACGCTGTTTTTGTCCCTTGCTCAATTGTATGCCATCATTTCCTATTATAGTATCATATTTCAAAGGAAAACGTTCCACAAAATCTGTAACATTAGCTATATAAGCAGCTTTTTTAAGGCGTTCATAATCTATACAACCATCGTCAACCGCTATGTTTCGAGCTATTGACTCAGAAAAAATCACACCGTCTTGCATCACTACGCCACAGCGTCTGCGCCATGCTTTCATATTTACCGACATCAAGTCTTGATTTCCGATACTTATCATCCCTTTCGATAACTTGTAATATCCAAGAAACAACTTTATAAGTGTAGTCTTTCCACATCCACTTGCCCCAACTATAGCAGTGATTTTACCCTTTGGAATGTTTATAGAAATGTCATCAAGAATATTCTCAATCGCATTTGGAGTGTATTTAAAAGAAAGATTAGTAACAAAAATATCAGAAGTCGTTTTTTCGATGTCCATACTTTTGCATCCTTCATCTTCTTCTCTGCGCAAATGAACTTCGTTAATACGGTCGAGCGATATTTTTACATCTTGAAGCGAATACACAAAAGCCACCATTTGACTCACAGGAGAATTAAGTTGACCAATAACAAATTGAATAGCAAGCATACCGCCAAGGGTCATACTACCATTTATTACAGCAGTAGCTGAAAGTACGGTGACGAGTATGTTTTTCAATTCATTGATAAACACAGCGCCACCTTCTTGCGACTGTTGCAAACGAAGTGATTTCAGCTGAACATCAAACAACTCACGTTGCCGTTCTTGCCATTCTTCAGTACGTCGTTGTTCACAGTTCTGTAGTTTTATCTCCTGCATAGAAGTAACAAGCTGATAAGTTTTATTTTGACATTCACCCTGTCTATCAAACAATTCATAGTCAAGAATTTTACGTTTACCAAGAAAAACAGCAACCCAAACCGCATATACAAGACTTCCAAGCATGAAAACTATAAATACAAGACGGTTGTAGACAAGAAGTACAATTCCAAAAACAATAAAGGTAAGGACACTGAAAGCCATACCAAGAAATTGCGTTGTTAGAAATGTCTGCACACGATTGTGGTCATTCATACGTTGCAGGAGGTCGCCAAGGAGTTTTGTGTCAAAAAAAGCCATAGGCAAACGGAGCAACTTAAGAAAGAACTCACCAACCAGTTTTATATTAATATTCATTGATATGTGCAATAATATACGCCGACGGACAAAGTCCATGACAGTCTTGCCCAACACAATAATGAATTCACCAAGCATAATGAGCCAGATAAATCCTATATTCTGTTCCTTAATACCAACATCCACTATTGACTGAGTGAGAAACGGCAACACCATCTGCAACATACTGCCTAAAAACATTACGATAGCAATATATACAAAAGGTTTACGATAAGCAGCAAGACTGTCAGTCAACAAATGCCAGCTACCTTTACCAGACATTTCCTTTCGATGATAAATATTGGCATCAAAATTTGACGAGGGCTGCAAGGTCATACCTATGCCTCTACGCTCACCATTGAGCGACAGCGACAGCCAATGTTGTTCAAACTCTTTACGATTATACTTAACAAAACCTTTTCCAGGGTCGGCGATATAGAAAAAACGTGTACCATCAGTTCTATAGAGAACTACGAAATGGTGCTGATCCCAGTACAATATGCACGGCATCGGACACTTTGCCAATTCCTCAATGGTTAATTTTGCAGCAATGGTATCAAGCCCCAACTCGCCAGCTGCAGTACTAATTTCAAGCAAGGTTGTTCCACGTTTTGACGTAAAACAGAGTTTGCCCACATCATCCAACTCAATATCGAGTCCGAAATAACGGCATACCATAGTCAGACAAGCTACACCACACTGCATTATGTCGTGCTGTCGGACAAAAGGAAACTTTCTTGACTTAAACAAAATAATTCTTTCTTTAAATGAATATTCAATATCAACAATATTAGCGTAACAACGAATTTGCAAGACCTTCAGCCATAGCCCAGTCATATACTTCGTCTATCTCTATGCTGCTTGTGCCTCCAGTCTCTACAATACCGACCTTACCCGATAATATATAAGGCGATTGTTTTAAATTGCTAACCCTTGACGCATAAAAAGCCCCAGATTCAACAAGCCATCCAGAAAAATCCTGACGACGAGGTTTAGTTTTCAAGTCGTAATCAAGAGGTTGCCAGTCAGCACTCCATCTGAACTTTTTTAACCTCACACAAGCCACTATAGAATCATAAACGTCTTCATTTATCAAATCTACCAACTTAGCAATCTCCATAACACTTGTAAATGGCGATGTAGCCTGAAATAGGCATATCCAATCATTGTCATGTGGCTGTCGATAACGCATAAACTCTCCTAATACAGTCATGACAGAAGCCTTATCTGATGCAGATTCGTCCGAACGTACATAAATCTTAACCTTGTCGACATATCGATTATGCGCAAGCTTAGCATATTCGTTGCAGTCTACTGCCAACCAAATTTCATCCATCAAATTTGAAGATAGTAAAGTGTCTACTATCCAAAATGTCAAAGGTTTACCGGCAAGAGGCTTCATATTCTTCATTGGTATTCCCTTACTTCCTTTCCTTATTGGTATAAATGCAATATTCATAGGCATAATAATAGTTTGTCAACAAAGTTATAAAAAATAGACTATTCTACAAAAAAGAACTATAGTAAAAGATTAATATAATGTTTTTTTTATATATTTGCAAAAGAATACAGACAGCAATTCTTAAACATTAAACTATTTGCCTCGGCAGTTTTTAAAATAATACTGAAATAAATACCATAATAGCTTATGAGAAAACCTACACTTTTATATCTGCTTTGCATTTCATGTACATTACCCGTAATGGGTAAATCAAACATTCATAAATGTACAGAAAAAATATATACTATTGAATCCAATTGTCGGTATATTAACAGTGACAGTATTGCCACCACATACCATGGTGTGGTCGTTGACAGCAATAACAATACCATCGACTTTGTGAATATAGCCTTGCTAAACCCTAAGGATTCATCATTCGTGGCAGGTGCGATGACCGACCTTAATGGAGTGTTTGCCATTCCATGCAACATGAAAAATGCAATCATAAAAGCAAGCCGACTTGGCTACAATACTGCATACAAAACATACGCAGCTGGAAACGTAGGCTCAATAATGCTAAAAGAATCTGTCACCTCATTGCAGGGAGTAACAGTGAAAGGACAACGCAAGATATTTTCAATGAACGACGACGGACTCATTGCACAAGTGAAGGGCACAGCTTTGGGTGAGGCAGGAACAGCCAACGACGTAATTACAAAAATACCGAGCGTATACGCCGACAACGGAAAATACAACGTATATGGCAAAGGCGAAGCACTGATATTCGTCAACGGCAAAAGACTTATTGACTACGAAGAACTCAGCAGGCTCAGCTCCAAGGATATTTCGTCAATTGTTCTCGACAATAACCCTGGAGCAGGATATGATGCAACAGTGAAAGCGGTAATACACATAAAAACTGTAAAGAAAGTAGGCGACGGTCTTAGTGGCAACCTATCGGCAATGTACCAACAAGGACATTATGCATCAACTACCGACGGTGTGAATATAAACTGGCGAAAAGGCGGACTCGACATATTCGGCTCGTTCTTCTACTCTTTCACGCAAACCTATCAGAAACAGTCGGACACTAAAGAGACATGGAAGAACGGTGACACATGGAACATGCAAAATGAAATAAAGATACTTGGCAAAAACACCGCTTCAATAAGCCCAAAACTTGGAATAAACTACTCATTCAACGACAAGCATACGGTCGGCATATCATATAGCCTGACGCATTCACCTAACAACAAGATCAACATCATACAGTCGCAAGATGTAAAACAGAACGGTCAACCTCTGCAAACGATACTCTACGACGACGATACACGACGGAAGAACAAGCCCACTCACCTTAATAATATATATTATAGAGGTAAAATAGGCAGATGGGACATCGCGTTCGACAACGACATTATTGCAAGTCATACCAAAAGTATACAGAATATAAAGCAGGAAAGCGAAAAGTCGGGCAAGCAGAATGTGAACAGCACAAACAACGAAGACAACACTATGGTAGCTTCAAAGTTGGTGGTTTCACATCCTATAGGCAGGGGAAAAATGGATGTAGGCGGTGAGTTTATCTACACCGACAGACAACAGAAATACGTCAACGAGCAAAACATTATTGCATCGACCGACGACCATATAGAAGAAAGCAAATATGCCGGCTTCATCTCTTACTCTACACCATTGGGAAAGGCACAAATCAGAGCAGGAATGAGATATGAGCATACCGTGTCCGACTATTATGAGAAAGATGTGTGGGTGGCAGGTCAAAGCCGCAGCTACGACAAGCTGTTTCCTAACGCATCTATATCATTTCCTATAGGCAAGAGCAACATCAACGTCGGCTATACGATGAAGACACGCCGTCCTTCGTACCGCGAGCTCAGCAGCAACATGCAATACGACGATGCTTTTACTTACGAAAGCGGCAATCCGCTGTTGCGTCCGGAAATGATTCACGACATCACCATGTCGGCATCCTATCGATGGATATACATGAATGTCAGCTTTCAGCATGTCACCGATGCTATAACAAATACCGTCGAGATGCTCGACGAGGCTGATACACCGATAAACGTAATGTCGACAACAAACCGTTCAAGTCTCAACAAATACTCGGCTACGCTCTCGCTTACGCCACGCATCGGCATCTGGTCGCCACGGCTTGCTATGTCTCTGATGGGACAGAATCTGAAGATTCCATATCAGGGTGGCACTAAGAAACTGAACAACCCATTGCTATTTGCCAGCTTGCACAACACGGTGTCGCTACCAGACAATTATCTGTTGTCTGCAGATGTAATAACCCACACATACGGCAATAATAATATCGTTATGATGAAGCCAAGCTGGCAGATAAACATAGGCTTGGTAAAAAACATCAAGTTATGGACCATTCAGCTACAAGGCATGGATATATTCCGCACTGCCCGCAACTCATTCATAATTTACGGCACAAGCCTTCGCTACAACAAATGGAACTACAGCGATTCACAAGCTGTGAAACTGACCATCAGCTACAGATTCAATCCTACTAACAGCAAATACAAAGGTACTGGAGCTGGTAATGACGAAAAGAGTCGTCTGAGCTTATAAACAACTAATACGGGCTGAATGCCAAAGCACGACATCCCGAAGGGGTAGAAGCACTTATTATCAATGCTTCTGCCCCTTACTGTATGCATCTCCTTTTTTATTTAACAACAAGGAGCTTGATATGTTTGTATTTAACGACAATAGTGACAATGGTCGACAATATTATTAATGATATTCATGGGAGCATTGGACAATGTTGCTTATCCTATTGTCAAACATTGTAGAACATTGTCGTTTTAACAACAAGGGGCTTGATAATTTTGTATTTAACGACAAGGGGCTTGATTTTTTTATTTAACGACAATAGTGACAATGGTCGACAATTATTTTATGATATTCGATTGACAATGATTTTATGATAATCATGTGGGGAATGGATAATATTGCTTGTCCTATTGTCGAACATTGTAGAACATTGTCGTTTTAACAACAAGGGAGCTTGATAATTTTGTATTTAATAACAAGGAGCTTGATATTTTTGTATTTAATAACAAGGAGCTTGATATTTTTGTATTTAACGACAATAGTGACAATGATTGACAATATTATTAATGATAATCATGGGAGCATTGGACAATGTTGCTTATCCTATTGTCGAGCATTGTCAACATTGTCGTTTTAACAACAAGAAGCTTAATAATTTTGTATTTAACGACAATAGGGACAATGGTCGACAATATTATTAATGATAATCATGGGAGCATTGGACAATGTTGCTTATCCTATT